>Ga0210405_10002153_pt1 | contig 20815 bp, 17 predicted proteins | sample IncBWH11MmetaG_FD_155492 | JGI IMG/M metagenome (GOLD analysis project Ga0210405, IMG submission 155492) | Forest soil microbial communities from Barre Woods Harvard Forest LTER site, Petersham, Massachusetts, United States - Inc-BW-H-11-M | ecosystem: Environmental > Terrestrial > Soil >... | reverse complement strand
AACAGGTGCTGGCGATGGCGGACGCGCTCGCCTCGGCGGGTGTTTGCCGCGCAGATCGCGTGGCGATCGCATTGCCCAACGGGCTGCCCGCAATTGTCGCCTTCCTTGCCGCATCGATCGCAGGAACGGCTGCGCCTTTAAATCCGGCATATCCCTACGAAGAGTTTGTATTTTTCCTCCGCGACACCGACGCAAAAGTTCTGCTCTGTCCGCCTGTAGGAGCCGAGTTCGCCCGCAGCGCGGCTGCCGATCTCAAGATCCCGGTGTTCTCGTTGGGCATGACCGACAAAGGCATTGTGCATCTCCACGATGCTCCTTCGGGGAAAAAGGCGGTCGAGCCCACCCCAGACGATATTGCCCTGATCCTGCACACCAGCGGCAGCACTGGGCGTCCCAAGCGCGTTCCGCTCCGCCATTTCAATCTGGCTGTTTCCGCTGCCAACATCGCGAACACCTACGCGCTTTCCGACGAAGATGTTTCGTTGTGCGTCATGCCGCTGTTTCACATTCACGGGTTGATTGGCTCGGCGATGTCCACTTTGCTCTCTGGCGGAACGCTGGTCGTTCCCACCAAGTTCAACGCACTTTCGTTCTGGCGAACGGTAGCGGAGCATCGCGTAACCTGGTATTCAGGCGTGCCGACCATGCACCAATTGCTGCTGGCTCGTGCCCATAAAAAACCGGCGCAAGCCGCGTCGTTGCGTTTCATTCGCTCCTGCAGCGCACCACTCTCCAGCGAACTCATTCACAAAATCGAGGATCTTTTTGGCGTGCCTTTTGTGGAGGCCTACGGCATGACGGAAGCCGCACATCAGATGACTTCCAATCCTCTGCCGCCGCGCTATCGCAAGGCGGGATCCGTGGGCGTGGGCACAGGCATACGGATCAGTGTCATGGACAAAGAGGGCAACGAACTCGGCACCAATCAGCGCGGCGAAATCGTCATCCAGGGAGCCAGCGTATTTCGCGGATACGAAAACAACCCGGAAGCCAATGCTCGCGCGTTAGTGAAAGGGTGGTTCCGAACCGGCGACGAAGGATTTCTTGACGAAGATTGTTATCTCCATCTGACTGGCCGGATGAAAGACATCATCATTCGAGGCGGCGAGAACGTTGCGCCACACGAAGTCGATGAAGTCCTACTGAAGCATCCGGCCGTGTCGGCGGCTGTTACCTTTGGATTTGCTCATCCTACGTTAGGCGAGGAGGTGGCGGCCGCTGTTGTCCTCCATGAGCCTCATGGTGCGACCGAAGCGGGGTTACTAAAGCACTGCCGCGAATACCTGGCAGAATACAAATGCCCCAAGAAACTCTACCTCGTGACGAGTATCCCAACTACGGCGACAGGAAAGATTCGCCGACGCGCTGTCGCAGCGGCTTTGCTGGATAGCAACGCATGAAATTTCTAATTGCCGGAGCCGGTGCAATCGGTGCATACATGGGCGCACGCCTCGCCCAAGCCGGCTTCGATGTCACTCTCTTCGCCCGTGGTCCGCATTTAAGAGCGATGCAGGAACATGGTGTGCGAGTGCGGAGCGTCGAGGGAGATTTTCAAACACAACCCAGGATTGTCGGCTCGCTCGACGAGGCAGGGCCGGCTGACGTTGTTTTCCTGGGCGTAAAGGCGCACAGTCTCACCCAACTTGCTCCCCACTTGAAGCCGGTGCTCGGACCCGACACAACCGTCGTCAGCACTCAGAATGGAATTCCGTGGTGGTACTTCCAGGGTTTCGGTGGCCAATGGGATGGACTCCGTCTCGAGCGGATCGATCCGGGCGGCGTGATTTCGGCTGCCATTGAAGCTCGTCGCATCGTCGGATCAATCGTTTATTTTTCAACGGAGATCTACGAGCCGGGAGTCGTTCAGCATATTGAGGGCAACCGCATTTCTCTTGGGGAGCCGGACGGATCGCGCTCGGAACGATGCCGCCGCATCGCGGAAGCTCTGGTGACCTCCGGATTGCGCTGCCCGATCACCATCCACATCCGGCAGGAAATTTGGGTCAAGATTCTGGGGAACGCCTCGTTGAATCCAGTGAGCGCACTGACGCGGGCAACTCTGGCGCAAATGCTGCGCGATCCGGGAGTGGCCGAGGTCATTCGCAAGATCATGCAGGAGGTAGAAGCTGTCTCAAAGAAATTGGGAATGGAGCTATCCGTCACCGTGGAACAGAGAATGGCGGGTGCGGCAAAAGTGGGGGAGCACAAAACCTCGATGTTGCAGGATCTCGAGGCTGGCAGACCCATGGAACTGGAAGCATTGGTCGGATCAGTGGTGGAGTTAGGGGATCGGGTGGGTGTTGCTATGGACCACACACACGCGGTATACAGTTGCGCGAGGCTGCTGGCGCAGGCCGCTTCGACAAATTCCAGGACATGAGCCCTCTCAGATCGCAGTGCTTGCGGCCGTCGGTCGAGAAAAGGCGCCAGCTAAAAAAATTTAGCGCAACCTTGAAAAGGGGCGTACGCGGGCGTATAGTGGCCGTGGTCCACTTATCGGACCAGTTGGATATCGAGCGTGGCTACGACACTCAATTCTGATTTCGCGGCAGTTCGACGGAACAAAGTCTACGAAGATGTTGCCCGGCAGATCGAACGGCTGATCCTCAAGAAGCTGCGGCCCGGCGACAAGCTACCTTCCGAGCGCGAACTGGCCGACCTCCTCTCAGTCAGCCGCAGTTCTATTCGAGATGCTATTCGCAGCCTGGAGTTGAGGGGGATGGTAGAACCACGCCAGGGAGCCGGCACCATCGTTTGCGAGATTTCTTCAAACAACGTAGCAAATCCGCTTGCGAATGCTCTCAAGCGCAAGGAAGAACATATCAGCGAGTTGCTCGATTTTCGCAAGATTCTAGAACCTCCGCTGGCTTCCCGCGCCGCGACGCATGCTTCTCCCGATGAGATTGCTGAGATGGAAGAGATCCTGAAGCGACAGGAGGAGAAGCTGCGCGCAGGTGAAAGCGCCATCGCAGAGGACTCCGAATTCCACTACACGATTGCGTTGGCGTCCGGGAACAGCGTTGTGCTGAAAGTTCTGGACATTCTGATGGACCTGCTGCGCGACACGCGGGAGCGCACTCTGCAGGTCGAGGGACGCCCGCAGAAATCACTGGCCGGCCACCGGCGGATTCTCGCCGCCATCAAGCGGCATGACGCCGAAGGTGCACGGTCTTCCATGCGCCGCCATATTGAGGACGTAGAGGAAATGGTTTTGCATAGGATCTGAGTATCTTTTTGAAAATTCCGGAGGACATTATGGGCCGGTTATATGCCATCGAAGTTATTTACCGGGGAATTTTTCAGAAACAGCTGGCTACGCGCATCACGCGTTCGATTGTGCTGGCCGCGCATGAAGAGGGCAAACTCGGGATTTCGTTTGGCCGCTACGGTGACAGTCCCGAGCGCAACGGCATTCCAGCTAAGGGGTTTGCCATTGTCGCGGATGATCAATTAACGCTCGAAGAGGGCATGGCGAAATACGAGCCGAAGGAAGTGGATGTCACCATCGCGGTCGACGACACTTTGTGCAAAGGCGTGGAGTCGTGGGCATGGTATGGGTTGCAACCCGTCAACAAATTGCTGAAGCCCGGCGGGACTTTGCTGGTCACCTCACGCGAGCAGCCCGAAACGATCCTACAGATGGCACACCGCAAGGAAACGCCATATAACCTGGCAATCTTGAAAGGTACAGTCAGTTTTTCGGGACTGTGGGTTTACAAGGACGATCACACTGACGTGCGTATCCTGGGCGCGATTGCGAAGATCCTGCCCGGACTGTTCACCTTGAAATCTGTCCAAAAAACCATCGTCGATCAGTGGAACGATTCGGTGAAGGCAGAATCGGCCGCACGCGCTTATGAGCGCATCAGTAGCGTTGCCGTTCGGCCAGACCAGGGAAACCCGGAGACGCCATACAAGTTCAACTTCCCCAAGTGGCATGAAATGGGCGAAGGCATCGCCATTCCGTCTATTCCAGCGGGTAAGGCGATAGAAGATCCCACCACGCATGAGAGTGGTGGATTCCGCCCTGATCGCAATCCTACCTTCAAGAAGTACACCACTCGCACTATGCGGCCGGTGGTGAACTTCGATACCTGCATTAAGTGCACGTTGTGCTGGCTGCAGTGTCCGGATTCGTGCTTTGACGTCACCCCCGAGGGTCTGTACGACGCGAACATGCAAGCCTGCTGTGGATGCGGCGTATGCGAGGCCGTGTGCCCGGTCAAAGATTGCGTGACGATGGTGAATGAGACGGCATTCGAAGACAATGCGAGCCAGTGGGAGGCGTGGAGGAAGGACAAGAAGGGCTATGAAGCCTGGCTGGCTGACAAAATCAAATCCCGCCCGGAGCGATCGCATGGGTTCCGCTATCGCGGGCAATACGAGGAGCAAGTTCCCGAGATGCTGGAAGTCGCCCGTAAAGGGTAATTGCTGAACAGGAGACTGGACATGGCAACGGCGACGTACGTCGAGGAACAACGCAGTACCGACCAAACAGCACTGATCACCGGCAGCGAGGCGATAGCGGTTGCCTGCAAGCTGGCCGACGTGGATGTGATTACCGCCTACCCGATTCGCCCCTATGACACCGTGATGCAGTACATCTGCAAGCTCGTGGCGAACGGCGAGATGGATTGTGAATACATTGTCGCCGAGGGCGAACACTCTCAGTTTGAAATCGTGAAGCATGCCAGCGCCTGCGGGGCGCGGGTTTTCTGTGGCTCGAGCGGCGTCGGCTGGATGTACGCCATGGAGGCGCTGACGGTTACCCCAGCGCTGCGCATTCCGATGGTGGCCATGGTCGGCAACCGCGCCCTCGACGATCCCGGAGCTTTCGGAGTCGAGCACAACGATGCTCTGACCGTTCGCGATCTTGGCTGGCAACTTGTCTGGGTCGACAGCGCGCAGGAGGCATTGGATACGGCCCTGATCGCATATCGCGTCTCCGAGGACCGGCGCATCTTTCTGCCTTGTGCGATCAGTTGCGATGGCGCCTTCCTCACCCACTCGCAAGCGCTGGTAAAGATACCTTCGCAAGAAAAAGTGAATGAGTTCCTGCCGCGCTACAACCGCGCCGACCTGCTGCTTCACCCGGATAATCCGATTACCGTAGCGCCGCAGGGCAATGAAGACTGGGTCATGGAAATCCGGCGTCAGAACTATGCCGCCATGGAGCGTTCCTCGCTTGTGTTGAAGGAAGCATATGCGGACTTCGAGCGCATCTTCGGACGTTCCTATGGGAATCCGTTCTTCGAGGAATACGAAACGGACGACGCGGACATCGTGCTCATGGGAATGGGTACGCTTTCAACGCCCGTAAAAGTTGCCATCCGGAAAATGCGCAAGGAAGGAAAGAGAGTCGGTTTTGTCCGCATGCGCTGGTTCCGTCCATTCGCTGCGGCCGAGCTGGCGAAATCGCTGGGGCGCTTCAAGGCGGTGGGCGTAATTGATCGCGACTACTCCTTCGGTTCGCCCTACATGAGCGGCGTGCTTACGACGGAAGTCCGCAGCGCGCTGTATTCGGCTCCTGGGTCGAAGCCGCCGGTCCTTGGGTTCATTGCGGGACTCGGTGGCCGCGAGGTTACCGTTCCCGATGTTGAAAAAGTGGCTAACTCGGTATACGAGGCCGCGGATGGAAAGTCGCAACCGCTAACTCAATGGATCGGCTTGCGCGAATAGTCGATTTTAGCTGACGTGTTTCGCCCGTCAGGAAAGGAAAAGAAATTATGGCGACCTACATTCAGATCGATCCGACGCAGAAACTGGATCCTTTCAAATCCGTCAAGAAGCTCCCGCTGGAAGAGTATTTCACTTCAGGTCACCGTACTTGCCAGGGCTGCGAGTCCGCGCTGGTGATGAAGATGATGGCCAAGGCCGCCGGCCCAAGGTCGATCATTCTGGGCAGCACTGGTTGTATGTACGTGGCCAATACGACGTACTACAGTACATCGTGGGTCGTTCCATGGATGCACACGCAGCTGGGCAGCAGCGGGTCGGCAGCGCTGGGCACGTCCGCAGCTCTCAAGGTACTCATGCGCAAGGGCAAGATCAAGAACGAGCCGATCAATGTCATTGCGTTCTGTGGTGATGGCGGTGGCGCCGATATGGGCGTCGGGGCAATTTCCGCAACCCTGACGCACGCTGAGTACAACTCGTTGATTTTGATGTACGACAACGAGTCTTACGCCAATACTGACATCCAGCTTTCCGGCAGCACGCCGTGGGGCGCCAATACTACCTTTAGTTCCCCTGGCAAAGTGAAGCGAATCATGCATCGCCGGTGGAAGAAGAACATGGCCGGCATGATGGCGGCTGGTCACCCGGAATGTAAGTATGTCGCGACCATCTGCATGTCGTATGGGCTGCATGGCATGAATTCGATTCGCAAAGCGCTGGCCATCGGTGGTCCGACCTTCATTCACTCGCTCGATCCCTGCCCGAAGGGCTGGGACTATGACCCCTACCTGTCCCACGAGATGGGAGAACTGGCCGTCAATTCGGGCGTGTGGCCGTTGTACGAGGTGGAAAATGGTCTGCTCAGGCTTACCGGTCGAACCGAGCAGATCGCCGCGGGCAAGATTCGGCGCGTGCCGGTGCGGGACTATTTATTGAAGCAAGGGCGTTTCGCGCACTTTACCAACGATGATATCGATTACTTCCAGAGCAAAATCGATGACATGTGGGAGAAGTGGCTGATCCCTGGTGTGATTCCATTCCGCAGAGACGTGGAGGCCGACACGCCGCCATCCAGTTAGAACGACTTGGCGGAATAAAAACACGGCACACTCTGCAGGGCAGAGCTCCGATCGCGGAAGTCACAAACAATTAGAACGTGTCAGCAACGGTCGCCGGAGACTTGTCTCCCGGCAGATCTATAACTACAAGAGTAACGAGGGTCGATCATGAGCTACACGGAACTGACGGTATGGACGCGCGGCATCATCATGGACAAAGAGGGACGCGACATCGTCAATTCGATTTCGGCGTCCGCCCGTCTTGAGGGTAAGTACGCGCAGGCGATGGAGAACTATGTCGACAATCCCGATCGCACCAACGCGCCCACACGCAAGTACTGCCGCGTGAGTGACACCGTGCTTGAGAACGAGCTCACCTACGAGAACGAACATCCCAACATCGTGGTGCTCGTGGAAGGGACGATGGTTAAGGGTTGGGATTACATGCGTGGAATGCCTCCGGGCGGAACGCTGGTAATCAACACGCACTATTCGCCCGAATACATGATCCGTTTCGTGCCGGGCGCGGAGCGCCTGGCACAGCTGGTCTGCATCGACGCCGCCCGGCTGGCACATCACAAATGGCTTTATTACCGCCTGGGGGAGCTCGGCCTCGACCGGCTGTCGACCGAAGGCGCCGCCGAGCGTAGCAAATTGATGGCTCCCGATATTGCTGCTCCGCTCATTGCAGCGATCGTCAAGACGACGGGCATCGTGAAGATGCAGACCATTCAGCCCATGATCGTCAACAAGAACGCATTCGAAATGGCACTCGAAGAATTGCGCATCATGCCGTTGAATCCAGTGGCTGTGTAGGAAAGGATTTCATGTCGACTAAAGGCACACGTATTCCTGACTGGCTGAAAGTCCCGTTTGCAGGCATCACTCCCGGCCCCTCTCAGGACAAAGGGCAGAACCTGTTTCCGACCGGCAACTGGCGCTCGATCCGCCCTGTGTACCGGGACAAGCTGCCACCCTGCAACAATGCATGTGGAACCAACGAAAAAATTCAGGGCTATCTCGACCTGGTGAAGAGGGGCAAGTATCTGGACGCCTACGCGCTCATCAAGGAGGACATGCCATTTCCTTCCGTGACGGGGCGCGTGTGCTATCACCCGTGCGAACAGGCGTGCAACCGCGGTAAGTACGACGAGGCAATTTCAATTCGCGCAGTCGAGCGCTTTCTAGGCGATCTGGGACAATCCCTGAAACACGATGTTGTCGACGCCGGCCCGCCCAATGGCAAGAAGATCGCTGTCGTTGGATCGGGTCCCGCTGGGCACAGTGCCGCGTACCAACTTGCGCGCCTCGGTTACAAGGTCACCATTCTCGAAAAATCTCCGAAAGCCGGCGGGTTGAATCGCGGCGGGATTCCGGACTGGGTGCTTCCTCAGCACATCCTCGATCGTGAGATTGAGCGACTGATTGAACTTGGCATTGCGATCAAAACGAACTGTGAAGTTGGCAAGGATGTCAGCTGGGACGATTTGAAAAGGGACTACGACGCCTGTGTTCTGGCGATCGGTCTTACCGAGCCCAACGGCGTGCGCGCCGAAGGCGAGAACAAGGAGGGAGTGCTCTACGGACTGCCGTTCCTTCGAGACATCGGCATGGGCACCTCGAAGGTTAAGTTGGGCCCCCGGGTCGCGGTTATCGGGGGAGGAAACACAGCGATCGACTGTGCCCGCGAGGCACTGCGGCAAGGTGCCATCGAAGTCACGATGATCACGGTCGAGGCGAACACCGATGAAATGCCGTGCTCTCCGGAAGACCTGCACGACATGCTGGAAGAAGGCGTCGACCTTTGGCACGGCCGCGCGCTGACCGCGGTGCTCGGCGCAGGCAAAGTCGAAACCTTGCAATTGCACCCGGCACGTTTCTCCGGCGCCATCAATGCATCTCCCATCACCATTAATCGCAATGTTCCGGCAGAACGATTTGCGGTGGATAACGTGATCATCGCTGTGGGACAACGTGCGTCGATTGGTTGGCTGCCACAGGAGTTCAAGAACGAACGCGGCACAATCAAGATCGACCGCTTTGGCCGCCTCGGCGATACGAACTTCTTTGCCGCCGGCGACATCGCCCAGTTCGGTTCGGGTCAACCCCTGATGGTGGTCAATGCAGTCGGTGACGGCAAGCGCGTGGCGTTCAATCTCGACAAGGCTTTGCGTGGCGAGCCACTTCAGCCGCGCACCGTCGCGATTGACGTCATCATGGACCTGAACCGCATGAACATGACCTATTTCCCACACTTTCCGCGTGCGCACCAGTCGATGCTTTCGCCAGTCACACGGCGCAAAACGCAGGTGGAGGTGATTCAGGGCTTCTCGGAAAAACAGGCCTCCGAGGAGGCAGGCCGCTGCTTCAGTTGTGGCACCTGCAACGCCTGCGACAACTGTTATCTGGTTTGTCCTGAGCCCTGCATTGCTCGTCCGGAACGCTCGAATGGCCTCTACAAAATATTGGTCGATTACTGCAAGGGCTGCCGGGTGTGCATTGAGGAATGTCCGACCGGCTGCCTCGAGGGAGTGCCCGAACTCGACTTCGATACCGGAGTCGTGCGCATGGACACGGCCTTCGCCATCTCGCCCGGACTCCATGGACGGCAAGCCGAAGAGTTGTTGAATTTAGCCAGCCGGCCGGCAAAAGATATTTAATTCTTCAAGCGACGATGGGGAACAACTGATGCCAACAGCGATTGCAGGAAAGAAGAAAACGGTTCGGATCAACGGTTGCGTGGCCTCGGCGCAAGCCGCTAAATACGCCGATGTCGACGTGATTGCCGCTTATCCCATCCGCCCATACACAGCGACCATGATGGCGCTTGCACAGATGGTGGCCAATGGCGAACTCGATGCCGAATACATCGTGGCCGATAGCGAGCACTCGCAATTGAGCATTTCGCATGGCGCTTCCTCGTGCGGCGCACGAGTTTTCACCGGCAGTTCGGGCGTCGGAGTGCAGTTCGCCTACGAGCTGTATTCACCGATTTCGGGCAGCCGCATGCCTGTCCAGATGATGATTGCCGACCGTACGCTCGATCCTCCCGGCGACTTCGGCTCCGAGCACACCGATGCGCTGTCGACCCGTGACATGGGCTGGCTGATGGGCTGGGCATGCGACGCGCAGGAGGCGTTTGACAATCACCTGATTGCCTATCGCATCGGCGAGGACCCACGCGTGCTGTTGCCGCAGATGGTTTGCCAGGACGGATTCTTCGTCTCGCACATCACGAGTGATGTCGAATTGCCTGATCCGGGACAGGTGAAGGAATTTCTTCCGCCCTACAAGCATCCCTATCCGCTCGACCCGCGCCGTCCCGTTTCGCACGGGCCCCAGATCATGCCCGAGCAGGGCCCGCCGCTTCAGTTAGAGCGGGCGCGCGCCATGGAGGAGTGCACTCCGGTGATTGAGAAGGCGCACGAGGAGTTCGCGCAAATCTTCGGGCGCCGGTACGATCCATGGGTCGAGGAGTACATGACCGACGGCGCCGAGGTGGTCTTTTTCCTGCAGGGCGGCCACGCCGTGACCGCTCGCTTCGCGATTCAGCACATGCGGGAAAAGGGCATTAAGGTGGGCATGGTACGGCTGCGAACCATACGGCCTTACCCGACGGATCGCGTGAATGAGGTGCTCAGCAAATTCAAAGTGGTCGGCGTCATCGAGACCAACATGGCTCTGGGCAGCGTGAGCAGCGGAGGCGCCCTCTACGCCGAGGTCTGTGGAGCTCTCTACGAAAGCCCGCGGCGGCCGCTCGTGATGTCATTCATGGCGGGCATGGGTGGCGAAGCCATCGTATTGAAGGAGTTTTACTGGATGACCCAGAAAATGATCGATGCGCAGAAACGTGGCAAGATTGAAAAGCGCACGCACTGGGTCGGATTCGAAGACTAACGCGAACTCTGTTTCATGTGAACTGAGTCGGCAAATTAAAATTTTTGGGAGCGCAGGATTAGATGCGCTGTCCGCGGAGACAAAGATATGGCAACCTTCGAAGTGGAGCGGCAGATTCTGCCGATTCTCGGCAGCCCCAACCAGGGCGCGCGTTTCTACAATCCGGAATTACCGTCTTCCGAGCCATTTGTGCCGGGCCACCGGACGTGTGCCGGCTGCGGGCCGTCGATCCAGTACCGGATGACCAGCAAGGCCGCAGGCGACAATACCATCCTGATCGGACCGACCGGGTGCATGTATGTCGCCAACAGTTCGTACTTGTGCACTCCCTATAACGTGCCGTGGGCGCACACACAGATTGGCAGCGCGGGAAGCTTCACTGCGGGCGTAGCCGCGGCCTATGAAGCCATGATTCGGAAGGGCAAGTGGAAGGGCCCGTTTCCAAATATTATCTGTGAGGCGGGCGACGGCAGTGCGTCTGACATTGGTCTCGCCTCGATATCTGGCGCGCTCTATCGAAATCACGACTGCCTGATCATCTGCTACGACAATGAGCAGTACGCGAACACGGGCATCCAGGCATCGTCGCGCACGCCTTATGGAGGCATGACGACCTTCTCGCCCCCTGGGCCCGAGGTCCCCGAAGGAAAGAAGCTGTTTCCCAAAGATCTTGCCCGCATGATGGCAGCCGGGCATCCCCATTGCTACGTGGCGACCGCTAGCGTTGGCTATCCGATCGATCTGATGAACAAGGTTCGCAAGGGCCTGAATCATCGAGGCGCTGCGTATCTCATGATATACACTCCGTGCCAGAAGGGCTTCGTGTACGAGACGCCACGCTCGATTGATCTTGGACGCATGGTCGTTGAGTGCGGGCTCTATCCGATCTGGGAGTGGAATCCGGAACGGCGCGTCTACGATTACAGCTTCCGCCCACAAAACATGCGGCCGGTATCCGAATACCTGAAACTACAAGGCCGATTCGGTCATCTTCACGCCGAGCACATTGCCACGTTGCAGCAGTTTGCCAACGAGCAATGGAAGATGATGGGCGTCGAGTTACCCGACGCTCTCATCTGGGCCGCTGACCCTCAAAATCAAATCAACATGGCAGCCGCGGCGGAAGCCGAGGAAGTGGCGGACACCATATGAGCAATCAAGTACCCCCTGTCGCTCCCGAAGCACAGGAAAGCTACATCGTCAGCGAAGGCAAGAAGCGCGGCTCAACCCGTGACGTGCGGCCGGAAGCGGCGTTCGACCGCTATTACACAGTGTTGCGCGTGCACGCGGGCGATGCCCTCCTTACAGACAATTGGCATACGAATGAGGTGCTGAGCCACACCCGCAACAACTTCGAAGGCTACACGTTCGTGATGCGCACTCTGGAGGCCTGGGGCGTGATGATCGAAAACGATCATCGCGGCTATTACACCGCTGGTGGACGAGTCTGGATGCTCGATCTGGAGCCCGCCACCGGTAAAAAGCCACGATTGCCGGGCGCTGGTGGAAACAAGAGGTAGCGCACGGTTGCGCCGCGTCCTGCTCATTGACGATACGCCGGAGATCGCTGAGCTGCTGACATTTGCTTTGCGCGACCTCGGCCACGAGGTCTTTGCTCAAGGCTATAGCGATGCCGTCAACGAACTCATTAGCGAGCATCATCCGGATGCGCTCGTGCTCGACTGTTCCGCTTTTGACATGAGCGAAAGTCTGTTCGACATGGTGCGCCAACATCCGGATCACGCCGACCTGCCCGTCGTCATCATCACGGATACACCGGAGCTGGCGGACCCGAGCCTCAGCAAGCGCAAAGCGCGAAAAGTCCTGGTGGTACCCAAACCGTTCACCGCATCGCAAGTGACAACGGCCCTCGAGCAGCTTCTGGGATAAGAATGCCAATGTGGAGCATGGACGATTGGCGGTACCTCGAGCGCGAAGTCATCACCGACTCGAAAGGTAGAAAATGGACGATCGCGCTCATGGACGTGTTAGGGCAGGAGGGCGATCCTGACATGCCCAACAAGATGCTCGAACTTCAGTATTCGTCAGGACGTTATTTCACGCTTATCTACTCGGAAAGCGGCGCCGTACAGCGGGAACGCGGGTATCCCTCACTAGAAGACGCCAGGAACGCATACGCCGATCTATTGGTTTCGCTAATGGACGGCAGCCTCGATCCGTCGCAGCCGGTATTCCGGGAAGACCTGGAAGACTGAAGCGCAAAGGCGGGTGCGCAGCGTCTACCGGCCTGGATTCAGATCTCTCATCAGTACGTGAAGCACCTGCCCCGCCAGCCGTGCGTCGCGTTCAGAAATCCCCGCCGCATCATTCTCGTTGTGATCGCGATATCTTCTCGCGGCAGCTGGCAGTCGAGCCCAGCCGCTGCGCACCATTCCTGCTTTCTCTGCCACCGCAAGACGCGTCTCAAAAGACCAATCCGCGATGCTACCCGCAGGCGCATTCGCAGTGGCCAGAGCATCCAGGCCTTTGTCTTCTAATGCATCGGTGACGATGGCCTCAACGATCCCGGAAGAAGTGCGAAGGGCTTCGTCATAACGCCCCTCGTCAAGGGCAATTCGGCTGTCGATGTAGGCTTGTTCGAGCAGAGGCCGGAGTTCGACATTGTGGACGAAATCGAACCGCCGAGGTGGAGGCGCCTGCGACGACGCGGAAATGATCGCACCCTCGTTGTTTTTCGAGAGTGAGGCTACCGCTTGCTCAAGCACGCTTATGAGCCTCAGCACGATCTCTCCTGGAGCGGCTCCTTCGGCCGCTCGACCTCCGGATGAGCGCAGCAAGAACGCCTCGCTGAATGCCCGCGAAAGCCAATGGGCCTTGCTTCCCCCAGACAATTCATGGATTGCGATTCCACATTCGCCCTGCCAAAGCCGAACGGTTGAGCCAGCGGATTCGTCCGAGGGGTCATTCGCAAGCACGCCCACAAGCTGATGCCCTCGTTGAATCAAGTTTTCCAGGCGCGAAAGATAAATCTCGAGCTGAGTTTGAAGACCTTCATCCATGAGCAGGGTCTCACGATGCGACTTGATCTGGAGCGCTTCTCAGAGTCTAAGCCTGGCCTTTGCTGACCACTGACGACTAATATCTGACGACTGCAAATGACCGCTAGCAGGCGCTCTAACCCGCCAAAAATCAGGGGATTCTGCCATTGACAGGGCAAACCGACGGTGCTAAAGTGCTGCCGTTAAAAGTGGTTCGATGAACGGACCAGTTTAACACAGCTCGCTAACCCATCAGCTGAGCACCTTAAAGTTGGGAAAGGGGACTGGACGCAGCCATTCGCCGCCTAATGTTTTTGCCGGCGCCCATGGATATTTTTTTACTCATAGCTTGGCAAGCACTTAAACCAATCATTGTCGATTGCTTGCAGTGCAAGGTCGATAAACATGGGTAAAGTGGCTGTTCCTCAGTCTGATTCAGTTCCGCAGTGTGGTTGAGTTTGTCGAGGGCTGCGAATTTTCCCCTGGCACAACACTCAAGCCATCGCCTACTCTGCCGAACGGAATCGGAGCAACCTGGGGACGGCATCTTGTAATGCCGTTTGAGTTCAACTGACCGCCCTGGAGGTCTGTCTATGGCCGAGTCCACCGCCCCCCTCATTCACCCGTCACGCATCATCAACCGTTGGGCCCAGCTGGTCGCCGGCATTATCGCCATGATGGCGATCGCCAATCTTCAATACGCGTGGACGCTTTTTACCAAACCCATGCAGAGTCACCTGAAGGTCTCCCTGACAGCGATCCAGGGGGTCTTTAGCCTGTTCATCATTCTCGAGACTTGGCTGGTTCCGTTTGAAGGATACCTGGTCGACCGCATTGGACCCCGTTTGATGCTGGGGGTGGGTGGCATACTGGTCGGCCTGAGTTGGATTTTTTCAGGCCGTGCCGAAACTCTGTCCAGCTTGTACTTTTGGTACTGCTTCGTAGGCGGGATCGGCGCCGGCATCGTCTACGGAGGTACCATCGGAAACGCGCTGAAATGGTTTCCGGATCATCGCGGTCTCTGTGTAGGTCTCACCGCCGGCGCGTACGGGATCGGCACCGCTTTGACGGTCGCTCCCATCGACAAGATGATCAAGGCATCGGGCTACCAGCACACGCTAATCTTTTGGGGAATTATTCAGGGATTCGTCGTGCTTGCCTGTGCCCTGTTCCTGGCCAAGCCGCCCCACGGTTGGACTCCTCCCCACTGGGCGGAAAAGGAAGCCAAGATCAAGAAGCATGTGCCTACTTCCCCGGTTGATATGACGCCGTGGCAGATGCTGCGCCAGCCCTCCTTCTACGTCATCTACCTCATGATGACCATGTTGTCTTTCGGGGGATTGGTAGTCACGGCCCAGCTTAACCCCATGGCCGTCTCCTACCATGTCGATAAAGTCGTCGTCGCGTTCGGCATGACTGCGCTGGTGATGGCGATCACTGTGGACCGTTATCTGAACGGGCTGACGCGGCCGTTCTGGGGATGGGTATCAGACCATATTGGCCGTGAAAACACCATGTTCATCGCTTTCAGCCTGGAAGCCATCGCGGTATTTGCGCTGCTTCAATTGATCAGCCGTCCGGTTTGGTTCATCGCGCTCTCGGGCTTGTGCTTCTTTGCCTGGGGTGAGATTTTCTCGCTGTTCCCCTCCATCACAGGTGACCTGTTCGGCAAGACCTGGGCAACCACGAACTATGGCATCGTCTACACTGCCAAGGGAATGGGCGCTCTTTTTGCAGGGGTCGGTGCTGCCTGGTTGTTCGAGAAAACCGGCTCTTGGACCAAGGTCTTCTGGGCGATGATTGCCTGCGACTTGATCGCTGCTTTTCTGGCTCTGCTGTGGCTGAAGCCGGTAGCGGCACGTACGATCGCGCGGGCGTCTAGCGAAACGCGGCCCGTCGACATCGCTGAACCGATGAAGGCGCGCGGCGTGGCCTGAAGGACGTACTTTGGTCGGGTTAACGGGCCTCTTTTCAAACCGAAAAGGAGGCCTTTTCTTGCTTCCAGATTTTGATTCGACTCTGCTCCCGTGAAATTCCTGATTAAGCGGGCAAAGGTTGTCCGCGCGTTTCCGCCCCGAACGGCACCAGGCACAGTCCCAGCGCGAAAGCGATCGCGGTAGCGGCTACCGGAACTCCAAGCGAACCATAGTGCCGGATTCCTGCTCCCACCAGAAAAGTGATTCCTGCCCCGCCAAAGCGGGCGAAGGAAGTGGCAAAAGCAAAAGCGCTGGCACGACATTCAGTGGGATATTGCTCAGGCAGCCACAACGTATAGACAGCGAAATTCGCTCCCCCAATCCCAAGGAAGAAGAGACAAACAAAGAACCAGGGCAAGCCGGCCGCGCCCAGATAGAAAACCCTGCCGAAGGTGAGAGCGATAAACACCATCATCAGAGCGAAGAAGAATGCCAAAGCGCCACGGCGACCAAAACGTTCGGCAAGCCATGGCATTGCAAGACAGCCCAGAATCGTCGCAAACGCAACCAGCATCGTTCCCCAGGACGCGAGCTGCGCAGCCCGTGGTCCCACGCGGCCAGCTGCTTCCGAAAGCGTAGTGATTGCGGCGGGAACGTACACCGTTCCTGCCCAGAGACCACAAATCGATGCCAGCATAAACAGCGAATTCAGGATCGTGCGCCGCCGCCACTTCGCGGAAAACAGCGTTCCCAATGGTTGCCACACCGCCCAGCTGCGTATCACGTTGCTCTTTGCCTGCCAGCGCGAAGGTTCCGACACTCCGTAACGAACCCATGCCAGCAGCACAGCGGGTAAGCCGCCTACCGCAAACATAGCGCGCCAGCCGAAGTGGCTCCCGATCGTATAGTTTGCAATCGCAGCTAGAAAAATTCCGACGTAATATCCGGTATGCATATAGCCGGACCCCGCCTTACGCCGCTCTTCTGGCCATTCCTCCGCCACAAACGTCCCGCCCATCGCCCATTCCCCGCCGATTCCGATGCCCGCCAGCAGGCGCAGTACGGCCAATTGCCAGACGCTCGTCACCAGCGCGCTCAGGAATGTGAACAGCGAATACCACGCAATCGTCAGCATCAGAGTGCGTACGCGACCGAACTTGTCTCCAATCGGCCCCCACAGGAAAGCCAATCCCCATCCGACCAGGAACAGCGCGAATAGGAGGCCGCCGTACACGCCAATATTTCCTTTGGTCGCAGGAATGCCGGAGCGGGGCAAGAGCTCCCGAAGAGAGGGAACCAGCACCAGGGCATAGATAAAGGAGTCCATCCCGTCCAAAGCCCAACCACCCCAGGACGCCCAAAACCCGCGAATCTGATTTCTTGTGAGAGCTACCGCGTTCGCGGAATCGGTGAGGCTGATCGAGTTTGGAACCTGCGAGGACATGAGGAGAAACGTTGGCAAAACCTTTGCAAAATCTGTGTAACACTTTGTTTTTGTCATTCCGAAGCCGAAGGCGGAGGAATCTGCACTACCAACGCGCTGTCCTGATGCAGATTCCTCCTCCGCGTTCGGCGTCGGAATGAACAAGACCTGTGTCGCGCAAGTGATATTACACGCGCCCAGTCCTTCGTCAACACTGTTATGGCGCAGTTGTTTAAAGTCTTCGAACGCATTTCGACAAAGCTTGCGTTAGCCGCGCGGGTTGACTGAGCCTTTCGCGGGTTCTCAATTCGCCGCGATTCCGCGATGATTGGCAGTAGGTTTTGACCTTAGAGCTGGAGAAGCAGAGCGCATGCCTTACACACGACGAAAGCTGCTCGCGGGTTTTGGATTGGCTAGCCTTCACATGTGGGTAACGTCCGGGCTCAGAAAAGCCGAAGCATTTTCGCCCAGGGAACCCTCCGCCGCAGAAAAGGGCGCCTGTCCATTTCGCTTGGCAGTCATCAACGACGAAATCACCCAAGACTTCGAAAGAGCCTGCCAGATCGTAGCTCGCGATTTCGGCTTGCATTGGATCGAACTGCGTTCCATGTGGAACAAGAACATCACCGATCTCAGCGCCAAAGAGATCGAGGATGCGCGCAAACTTCTCTCCGAGTACAAGCTGCAGGTCACTGACGTCGCCAGCCCGCTTTTCAAGACAGACTGGCCGGGAGCTCCCCGCTCATCGCAGAGCGAAACGCGCGACCAGTTCCATGCGAACGTTGACCCCGCCGCCCAGGATAAGCTCCTCGAACACTGTATTTCCCTGGCGCACACTTTCCAGACGGACAGGATTCGCTGTTTTGATTTCTGGCGCCTGGACGATCCGAAGGCGTATCGTCAGGCGATCAATGCCAAGCTGCAAAGAGCCGCCCAACGTTGTGCGAAAGACGACCTTATTCTCCTGCTCGAAAACGAAATGTCCTGTAACACCGCGACTGGAGAAGAGTCAGCCGCCGTCCTCCAGGCGGTTCCCAACAGAAATTTCATGCTGAACTGGGATCCGGGAAATGCCGCAGCCATCGGCGATACGCCGTATCCCGCCGGCTATCAACTTTTGCCGAAAGATCGCATCGGGCATTGTCATTGCAAGGATGTCGTACGTAAGTCGGACCACAAATACGACTGGGCTCCCGTGGGTGGTGGCATCGTAGACTGGGTTGGTCAGCTTCAAGCTTTACAGCGCGATGGCTTTCGCTATGCGCTGAGCCTTGAAACCCACTGGCGAGGCGCGGGCACGCCGGAAGCGTCCACCCGGACCAGCATGGATGGACTTCGGAAAACGTTGACGAAAGCCGGAATTTCCTGCTGAGCGGATGCCAGCCTCCGTCCGCTGGCAGTGAAGTGTCCACTCATAATAAGGAGAAGCAATGCCGACGCGACGCGAATTCCTGGATGCGCTTGCCATAGGGGCGGCGGGGCTTGCTGCCGGGACCACCGCAAAGAGCTATGCCCGGATCCTGGGTTCCAACGGACGCCTGAATTTTGCCGTCATTGGGCTGAACGGGCGCGGCTACGCACACCTCTCTTCCCTGAAAGCGAACCGGTCTGCCGCACGCATCTCGCATGTGTGCGACGTGGATGGCAACATCCTGAACAAGTTCGCTAGCGCAGTGCAGAAGGAAACAGGAGAGGCACCGGCGGCAGAGACAGACTTCCGCAAAGTTCTCGAGTCCAAAGAGGTCGACGCCATCACGATTGCCACACCCGACCATTGGCATGCCCCTATGGCCATTGCGGGCCTGCAGGCCGGCAAGCACGTGTATCTGGAAAAACCCTGCAGCCACAATCCCGCGGAAGGAGAAATGCTGATTCAGGCGCAACAGAAATATCGCAAGCTCGTGCAAATGGGCAATCAGCAGCGCTCCTCGCCTCACACCATCGAGATCATCGCAAAGATTCACGACGGCATCATCGGCAAGCCTTATATGGCGAAGGCGTGGTATGCCAACGTGCGCAAGTCGATTGGCGTCGGTAAAGAGATTTCTGTCCCGCCGCAACTTGATTGGGAATTGTGGCAAGGCCCTGCTCCGCGTCGCCCCTACCAGGACAATGTGCATCCCTATAACTGGCACTGGTTCCGGAACTATGGCACCGGCGAGACCCTCAACAACGGCACTCACGAGGTCGATGTTTGCCGCTGGGCGCTCGCTGTCGATTATCCGAAACGAGTAACTTCCTCCGGCGGAAGATACCACTTCAAGGATGATTGGCAGTTTTACGACACGTTGGTGACCAGCTTCGAATATGAAGACCGTTTGATCTCGTGGGAAGGGAAGAGCTGCCAGGGAATGAAGTATTACAACCGCGATCGGGGTTCGCTCATTATGGGTAGCACCGGTACCGTCCTTATAGATCGCGACGGTTACGAGATCTACGACCTTAAAGGCGCCAAAATCAGCGAATGGAGGCAGCATACCAATACCTCCTCCGCTGATCTCGTCGGTGCCGATTCCATGACGGATGCCCACTTCGCGAACTTCATCGCCGGAATTCGTAAAGGAGAGAAGCTCAATGCTCCAGTGTCAGAGGGCAACATTGCCGTTACCATGCTTCAGCTCTCGAACATTGCGTGGGAAGTGAACCGCGAGTTGCAGTTCGACCCCAAAAGCGGCCACATCCAGGGCGACCCCGAAGCAATGAAAATGTGGCAGCGCGAGTACGAAAAGGGCTGGGAACCACACCTCCAGTTAAGCTGCTGAAAAACTGTTGTTTCAACGTCGTTTTACGTGGCTGGGGATTTTCCAAAGAACAACACAAAGAATCTGCATTTTCGCGATGGCACGCGTAGGCCCAGACGTCCTCGTCTGGACGGCCGGGCACCCGCCCGGCGGCAGCTTGCGTCGAGACAGCCTGCTCCCATTGGCAAGCAGTCATAATTCCTGTCTGTTTTCCGTCTTCTGCGTCACCGCTGGCTGGCGATGATTTCCGAAGCCGAGCTTCGCTCGGCTGGGCAGACGAGGCTTCTGCCCCTAGGCGAAGCTCGAAGCCGCGCCCTTTTCAAAACGGGATCGAGACCCGACTTTTTCCGCAGCCTCTTCAGCCCGTGCGGGAAAATTGCGGACGGCGAACCAGAGTTTTTCGTGCTAGCTTCGCTTCCGTCCCGATTTCTGACTCGCAGCCAACGAACCCCGCTGTTCCTTCCTCACATGCGATAACCCGCGCTTCAATTCCTCCGACAGGTCTGCCTCGTTTGTCACCACGTGTACCGGCTCCCCAGATTCTCTTCCCAGCCAGTTGTTCAATTCTTCTGGAGTTGCAACCACAAACCGGCCCTGCCGGATGACTGGCATACCCGTCGTGGACCAGCGTTGTGCGACCGAAATCGGCTGTCCCAGGAATTCCGCGATTTGTTTCCACCCCTTCAGCAAGTCGGACTGTGGTTCCTCAGACAATGTCGGGCTCCTTGCCCTGATCAATTTGAATGCGCATGAATTGTGATGTTTTGGAGCCGGCGAAGGATGGGAATCTTGCGTCTTCCCGTCGGGGAAAGCATGCGCCTTCAGAGCGCGTTCGTTCCCCCGGTGAGTTGTCGAAATTGGGCAAAAAAGAGAGCTCGGACAGTCGCTTCCCTGAAAACGGAAAACCGGGCAGGAATCATCGGTTCCCACCCGGCCTTTAAGCTGATCTCAGACTGGTTACAGCGTTGCGAATTTGCGACGCACCATGCCGCCCAAGCCGAGCAGACCCGTACCCAGCAAGGTCAACGTACCCGGCTCCGGAACTGCGGCGAGTGAAACCGTCGTTTTTCCGTGAAGGTCGTCGAAGGACAGGTGTCCATCTTCG
>Ga0210405_10002150_pt1 | contig 20838 bp, 13 predicted proteins | sample IncBWH11MmetaG_FD_155492 | JGI IMG/M metagenome (GOLD analysis project Ga0210405, IMG submission 155492) | Forest soil microbial communities from Barre Woods Harvard Forest LTER site, Petersham, Massachusetts, United States - Inc-BW-H-11-M | ecosystem: Environmental > Terrestrial > Soil >... | reverse complement strand
GGCGGCCGGACTTAATGAATTATGGCCCATCATCGAATCGCTGTGGCCCAACCAGTTACCGGAAGATTTAAGCAAGGGAGCGCTGGCAGCCCTGCGCATCGAGCGCGAGCCGCAAACGGCTTCAGCGCTGGCTACATTTATCGAATCACTGAGCCACATTGCGGTGGTACGTGGAGACTATGAAGGCTTTGAAGCGATCATTCTAGCATTGGAGCAGCCTTCCGGTGATTTCGAGCACAGCAACTTTCCCGCATTGGGAAAACGTCTCTTCGCGCAGGACCGATTGTTCCTTTTGGTGGATGCCGGACTGGCGCACCGCGCCCTAGATCCGGTATTGCCGAGATTGCTGGAGCGCGATCCTGATAAATTGCTGGACCGCCTTACGCTGCTGTTGGGCGAAGAACGCGGCGGGAGCCTGTTGCCAGCCATGGCGCGACTGATACGGACCATCGGGGTACCAGCGTTGACGATCCTCGAGACGCGCCTTTACGAAGCTCGTCCACAGCGCGTAAGCGCCGCCATCAAGTTGCTGGCGACTGCGGACCCGGACCGATTGTTGCGGAGTCTCACACGGGCCCTGCCCAGTTGGGAATGGAACATGCAGGATCTGGCGATCAGCGAGTTATCGCGACCGACCAACGCTCCCAACGCGCACACTGCCGCGTTCGTATTTTCCAGCGTGCTTATCAATGCGCACCCGCTGGTGGTCCCGATGATGATCGATCAGATCGGGCTCAGCGGCGAAAGCTCGGCGATTCCTCAATTGATGGAAATTGCGGCGGGTGAACACACGACCCTGCGCGACCAGTTTGTGCGCATTAAAGCCATCGAAGCGCTCGGGCGGTTGCGAGCTACGGAGTCCATGCAACTGCTACATCTGCTCGCTGAGCGGCGCAGCGGAATAGCCTATGCTGAACCGTCAGGTTTGCGCGCAGCGGCGCAAGACGCATTGGCGGTGATCGAAGACCGAGCGGCATCCACATCCGCGCGAGCCACCTTCGATGCTTCTAGCGCGCAAGGCGTGGTGTACGCGGTTCCGCGACGGTATGCACGTGTGCCCCTGGATGCTCCCCTGCGCGCGCAGGTCAGCGCTAAAGCGGCGGGAGCTACCCTGGCAAGAGTGAAAACTATCAGTCTCGGCGGAGCCTATCTGGAGAGCTCGAAGAGTCTCTCTGTTGGTGAATCTGTTCAGTTGGAAGTGCGATCCGGCTTGGGCAAGAAAATTCATTGCACCGCGATTGTCCGCAACAGCACTGCTGGCGGCAACGGGGTGGAATTCGTGCATATGAACGACGAGGATCGCAGCAAATTGCGCAAATTGGTGCTGCGCAAAATGCCCAGTTAGTTCCCGCTTGCCCCTTTCGTCTATCGGAAGAAATACGCCAGCCTTGAATTGAAAACGGTTTTCCACTTAGCCCGCGAAAATGGTCCTCGCTAACCTACAGGATATTTGGTAGGTTGATGCCACGATTACCTTATCGACGTTTTATCGGTAAGGAGCGTAGGTTGTTTTGTCCCCGGCTAGTGCACCTTCCCACCCGAGGTGCTTTCAACACGAGGTGTCACATGCTGCTGGCTATCGCCGGAATTCTCCTCATCCTTGGACTCCTGGGATTGGCTGCTTTCCTCTGTGCTAAAGAGTGTGGTAAGGAACAGTCAGACGACTTGTTGGGTGATGGGCAGGTAATAGGCCGGCCGTCGGCCCGCCGTGCGCACTCGAATTGAGTCGCTTAGGGCGGCAGAAACATGCGCGCTGAATTAGCTAATTCGCCCGCTCCAATCCGTTGGAACCGAAACTTTGTCTTAATTTTGCCGTTGCTCCTGGCGCTCATGCTGGGACTATTCGCGGTCAGCGCTACGCCGCAAAGCAAGCACTCCAGTGCCGCTTCCCCTCCTACGACGAAAACAGTTAATTTGACCGCCCAGGTTCGCGACATCCTGCAAAACGAACTTCGCGCCCAGGCCGATGATCACTCCTTGTGGTGTTACCGCAAACTTACGGACAAAGATGGCAAGCAGCAATTATTTGCCGCGTGCCAGACGAAAACGCTGGAAATTGACCGGCTCATGGCCGTCAATGGCAAACCTCTGACCGAGCAGCAATGGGCCGAGGAGAGTCAGCGCATCGAACGACTTTTGAACAGCCGCTCTCAATTGAAGAAGGAGAAACAGCAGCAACGCGAAGACGGTGAGCAAGCCACTCGCATGCTGAGAATGGTGCCTGACGCGTTTCTGTTCCAACAGGAAGGCAGCGAAGGGAACCGTATTACGCTGCACTTCACTCCCAACCCCGAGTTCCGCGCTTCCGGATCGTCAGAAATGGTTTTTCACCACATGGAAGGAACTTTGACGCTAGACGTCAAACAAAAGCGCCTGGTGGAAATCAGTGGCCGCTTGAACAGTGAAGTCAAATTCGCCGGCGGTCTTCTGGGGCATCTCGATAAAGGCGGAACGTTTTACGTGAAACAACAAGAAGTCGGGCCGGGGTGTTGGGAAATGACACGGATGGATGTTCAAATGAACGGCAAGGCGCTTTTCTTCAAAACGATTTCGGTTCGCACCAGGGAGATTGATACCGATTTTCATGCCGTGCCTGAGGCGGCGTCCATCCAACAAGTGGCGGAGCTGACCAATGAAAGCGGCGACAAAAACCTGATCCGCGAGCAAAGGTAACGACACACTCTCTACCTCTGACCGACATTCTCATAATGCTTACCGAAATTGTCTCTTAGCGCGCCCCTTCTCTCCTGGAATTCCATTGACAACCGATCCCTCAATTTGCTGCTTCTGAAGCCACACCTACGTTACGATTAACTTTATTCCTGCAAATGGAGTTGTGATGAACACGGATTCATGGATTATTTTCGTTGGAACGGTGGCCGGATTCTGCACCACATTCGCTTTTGTACCGCAGTTAGTTAAAATCTGGCGACAGGGTGGTCGCGATTTGTCCTACGGGATGCTCGCGCTGTATTTGATCGGAGCAGTTCTGTGGTTCATCTATGGAGTTTTGTTGCACGCGCAAGCGGTCATTATAACCAACTTCGCCACAGCCATCGTGATCACATTGGCTACCACAATGAAAGCCTGGACCGCGAAGCGCGACTACGTTCGAACCTCAATCGGGGAAGCCAGCCAGCGCCGCTGAAGTAGCGCAATTAGAAAATAATGTCGATTTGTCCGGTGTGCACACGTGTGTTAGCACGACCAGTTTTTCTCTCTGCGTCATTGCTATAAGATAAGTACATAGGTTACCTGCACGTAACAGGAGAACGAATGACGGTGGTGGCCATCACGATGGGGATTCTGGTTGTCGCGCTGGTGGTTTGGCTGCTGCTGCACACCACGCAAGCCGAACGCAAAAGCGCCGTACTGGAATTACAGATGACCGAATTGCGCCATGAATTGCAGACCATGGCCACTGCACAAGCGCAAAGCAGCGGGCAGATATCGGCCATCGGCCAAACCGTGATGCAGCGGCTCGAAAGTGTGACCAAGGCGCTACAAGATGGAGTGGCCAATTCGGCTACGATCGCCACGCATGGACAAACGGCCATCGCTACGGAGCTAAAAAACGCGCGCGAACAGATGGGGCAGATTCAGAAACAACTAGGCGAGTTTCACGAGTTGAGCCGCAACGTATCGTCAGCGACAAAATCGCTCGAAGATATTCTTGGCGGCGCGAAAAGCCGGGGCATGCTCGGTGAAGTGACGCTGGAACGATTGCTGGAGGATTGCCTGCCGCCATCGCAATTCTCTTCCCAACACCGATTCTCTTCGGGGGAGATGGCCGACGCGGTGATTTTCCTGCGCGACAGCAAACTTATGTCCATTGACTCCAAATTTCCGCTGGATGCTTTTCGTCGGATCTCCACTGATGGCGATGACGCCAGAAGGCAATTTGTCACCGCGGTAAAGGGTCACGTCGATGCCATCGCCAGGAAATATATCGTGCCCGGCGAGGGCACGTTGGATATGGCGCTGATGTTTGTGCCGTCAGAAAGCGTTTACTACGAACTGCTGATGCTGGCCGACAGCAAGGGCCAACAACTGGACAGCTACTGCCGCAGCAAAAAAGTAATCGCCGTTTCGCCGAACACGCTTTACGCGCACCTGTGCGTCATCGCCATGGGCCTGCGGGGCATGCAGATCGAAGAAAACGCCACGCGGATTTTTTCAAGCCTTTCGGGAATGCACAAGCAGATGGAGACGTTTACGGATGTGTTCGAAAAGCTCGGCACGCACATCAAAAACTCGCAGCAGTGTTATAACGATGCCGACAAGCGCCTGGAGAAAACGCAGAACACACTGGACAATTTGCTGGGTACCAGTTCCACGCAAGCCGCGTTGGAGGTACAAGGCACTCTAGCCCTGCCGGTTGACTCCACCGTTCCAGCCGCAGCAGCAAAGAAAGGCGCGTAGATCCAAGCGCGCGCGTTAGATCCTGAGTTTTCAGCCACCTTTAACTCGATCCATTTTTTTAATTAAGAAACTACGTTAGCGCGCCGGTGGCGAAGGCATCGGCGTGGGATGGGCGATCACCGGAACCAAGCGAATGGAAATGAGAAAACTTCCGCGCTTGCGGCCCACTACCTCGAAGTGCGCAGCATTGTCTTGGCCGCCGGAGGACAATTGCCGCACGGTATCGCCGCCTGATAGTTCAGCGATGTCCGGCGCAAGATTCTTCGCATCGAGCGCGATCTTGGCCTGCGTGCCACGCACGCTGACCGTCAGCCCGCGATGCTGCCCGGGCGCGAGGGGTGAGGAATCGGCGTGCAAGGCCAACTCAAGAAAAGCCACGTTGAAAGCCGGGAAACTGTTCTTGCCGCAGGTAATTTTAACGGGTGCGAGTCCTGGCTCCAGATCGGCAGGCGGCAAGACGACGAGAGACGTTGCCGATGAGGCCAGCACAATCGCCGGTAGTCCGCCGATCGATACCGTATTGGCGTCGGCGTCACCGCAAAATCCGTGACCGAGAATATCGAAGCGATCACTGAGTGAGGCGATGCGCGGCGCAGAATTTATCTCCACCAGCGAAAGCTCGGTTTCGGTGGGGGCAACGATGGTGGTGGGCACGCGACCGCGTCGTCCCTCAATCGCGGCAAAAATGACTCCGGGAACAAGCGGCGCGACCAGCAGGGCGCGGCCCGATTTGTCGGTGGTCAGCCGGTCGCCATTGGAAAATGCCACGGTGACGCCGGGGGTCAGCCGGCCATTTACATCCAGCACAGCCAACGTGGCGCGTTCACCAGAAACAATCCGGCGTGGCAACAGCAAAATCCGAGCACCCGCAGGATTGGGGGCCTGTTGCGCAATCGCGGCGCAAGCAAACAGTAATGCAGAAAGCGCAGGCAGGATCACAGCGCGGTGACGTGAAGACATACAGGAATTGTAGATTACCCGCGGGGAAAGAAGAAGGTCCGCGAGGATTCCGCAACGATTTCTCGCGATCCGTCGTGAGCGAGATTCAAAGTACCCAGACCCTCGCTTGTTGCTAAAGCGCTGCTAATCACTAAGGTTCAAAGGCTTACCGACGCCGCAACTGTCTGTTAGCGTGGGAAGTGGGGTTGTTGGTGCCAGCACGCTCCGGGTGTATATCGTGACCAAGCGTTGGCGCGACCATCCGGCAAAGGGGATTTGTGCGCATTGTCAGCGGTGGACGGAGCGACGTCGGGCAGCAACGCGCTAACAATGAAGATTGTTTTCGCATGGTGCAGCCGCTGAATCTGTTTGTAGTTTCCGATGGCATGGGCGGAGAAGCACACGGAGAAATCGCCAGCGCCATGGCGGTTGAAACCGTGGTCAAGACTTGCATGGGTGAAGAGACAGGAACCGCGGCGGCCTCCACGGAGACGCATCCCGAATGGAGCGACAAAACGAGGCTGCTTCTGAGCGCCGCTCACTTGGCGAACAAAACAATTTATGAATCAGCGGAAGCCAATCCTCAACAACAGGGGATGGGTGCGACGCTAACAGCGGCTTGGATCAATGAAGAAAAACTGAGCGTCGTGCACGTGGGGGACAGCCGGGTGTACCTGCTACGCAGCGGACTCTTGCAGCAACTCACCAGCGATCACTCGCTGGTAGCGGAACAGGTGCGGCGCGGAATTTTGACCGCCGCGGAAGCGGAACACAGCGAGCTGCAGAGCGTTCTGCTGCGCGCTCTGGGAACTCAGCCGGAAATCGAAGTGGACGCCGAGGAGCATACGCTTTTCCCCGACGATATTTTGCTGTTGTGCTCCGACGGTTTGACGCGGATGGTGGCGGAACAAAAAATTGCGGCCACGTTGCAATCGGAATCCGATCCGGGGCGGGCGGCGGAAAAACTGGTGGCGCAGGCAAATGAGAATGGCGGCGGAGACAACATCACAGTAGTGGTGGTCCATCTGGAACCAAAAGAAAGTGGATTTTTGTCGTGGTTGCGCCATGGAGCGCAGAAAAATGCGGGCAAAAACGGCTCAGCATGAGGATGTGAAATGGCAAAGCTCACACTGATGTTTGAAGAAAAGACCGTTAAAGAAGTGTCACTTGGTTCGCGGCCTGTGGGAATCGGGCGATCGCCGGACAATGACCTGGCTGTCGACAATTTGGCCGTTTCCAATTATCACGCGCGCGTCTATGTGGACTCCGGAAAGATGGTAGTGGAAGATCTCAAGAGCCTGAACGGCACCTTTGTCAACGAAATGCGCGTGGAGCGCGCCACGCTGAAACACGGCGATTCCATCCACGTCGGGAAGCACCATATCAAGGTAGACGCGACCGGCGAAGCGGCGGCATCCTACGGCTCGGGACGCCAAAATGCCACTCCAAAAATTAACGAAACCATGGTGCTGGATACCAAAATGCGCCGCGAGATGTTGCAACAAGCGGCAGCACTGGGTGAGCGCACCCAGTTAATGGCAGGACGCATGAGAGTTCCCACGCTAGTGGTCCTCAGCGGCAGCGGCAAAACCGACCGGCAAGAATACACGCTGACCAGCAAGTTGACGGTCATAGGGAAATCACACCTCGCCACGGTGCGCTTGAACGGATGGTTTAAACCAAAAATGGCAGCGCAAATTAATAAGCACGATGACGGCTACTACCTGGGCGCCGGTGAAAAAGTGCCGTCGGTAAATGGCACGCCGATTCAAGGGCCGGTGCAGCTCAAGGACGGCGACCAAGTGGAAGTTTGCGGTGTGCGCTTGAATTTCATTTTCCGCGAATAACGCGAGAGACGATGGCAGATTCGTCAGGCGGAAGAGAACGGCCGCGAGGATTTGCAATTTTCATTGAGCTGCTGCAGGAGTGGTGGCAGCATCGCGTTTCGTTTCTGATCAGCCTGGTCATCACGCTTACCGCGCTTGGTCTTTATGTTGTCACGTACATTGGCGAGCACCCTAGTCCCCTGCTGGTTTTTATGGAGCGGCTGGAACTCGATGCTCTTGACACGCGCTTTCGGCTGCGGCCTGCGAAATACACTCCCCCTGATCCGCGCATCGTAATCGTCGACATCGATCAAAAATCGCAAGAAGGGCTGGGAAAATGGCCGTTTTCGAGGAGCAACTTTGCCACCATGCTGGATGTTCTGCACGAAGACGGCGCGAGAGTGGTGGGTTTCGATATCACCTTTGACAAGCCTGATCAAACTGGCGCCCCCGTTCGCGTGCTGGCCGAAAAACTGGAAAAGCGCAAAATCGCCGGCCAGGCCATCGATCCAAAGTTAGAGGCAGAAGTGAAGGCCTTAGCGGCGGAATACGACGCCGACAAACAATTCGGCGAAGCCATCCAGAGATTCGGCAATGTAGTGCTGGGAAATTTCTTTTTTCCAAAAGAGGAACTGCAAGGAACCGATCAGGCAACGTTGGATTCCTACGCGGACCTGGTGCAATGGTATTCGCTGGCGCAAAACTCGCTGAATCCAGCAACAGGCAAGCAGGATTTTGCAAATTTGATGCAGCGCTATGAAGCTAACAACGTTCTGTACACGGCGGTGATGGCCAATATTCCGGAACTGCTAAGCCCGGACAATAATAATGCCGGCACCATGGGGTTTTTCAACGTGCTCCCGGATGCCGACGGCGTGCTTCGCAGATCGCTGCTGGTCGTGCCATTTGAGCGCTCCAGCAAACTCGCGGAGGCGGAGCTTTACGGATCGCTGGAAGTGCAGACCATTCGACTTTATCTGGGGGTGCCTTCCGAACAACTGACGGTGAACTACAACCAGACTGGCATCGTCAGCTTGCAATTTGGAGACAAGCTGCAGGTAAAACCGGACAACATCGGCCGCCTGGCCCTTAATTATCGGGGACCGGAGCGCACTTATCCTTATTACTCGATCGTGGATGTTGTGCAGCGCAAAGTTCCCCTGGGAATTTTCAAAGACAAAATCGTGTTAGTCGGCGCTTCAGCCACGGGCATCGGAGATTTGCGCACGCCGCCATACGGCGGCATTACTTATCCCGGAGTAGAAGTTCACGCCAACGCCATCGATAACATGCTGAACCATCAGGCGCTGACCAGAGGCGCAGCACAGGAATTGTCGGACCTCGCGCTGATCTTGTTTTTTGGTATACCGGTGGGAATCTGGATGGCGCTGGTAGCGCCGCGATGGATGTGGTTCGGACTCAGCTTCCTGGTGCCGCTAGCATTCATTGATTACGGCGCGTTTCTGCGCGGTTGGTGGCTGAACTTCAGCGTCCCAGCGCTCACACTGGTGTCGAACGTTTTACTGGTGGCGCTCTATCGCGCGTTGGTCGAAGAAAAAGAAAAACGGCGCGTTCGAACCGCGTTTGGGCAATACCTCAGCCCGGAAGTGATTCGCCGGCTGCTGCGGAATCCCAAGCTGGTGGAGCCAAAGAAAACAGAAATCACCGTGATGTTCAGCGACATTCGTGGATTCACCACTATTTCGGAGAACCTGGATGCGCAGGACCTGGCCCTGTTCCTCAATCAATATTTATCCGATATGACCGGGCTGGTCTTCGAAAACCAGGGAACTCTGGACAAATATATTGGTGACGCGGTGATGGCATTTTGGGGCGCGCCATTTGAAGTGGATGATCATGCGACAAGCGCCTGTAATTCCGCGCTGAAGATGATGCAACGGGTGCGCGAAATGCAGCGGCAATGGCAAGCGCAGGGCAAACCGCAGCTGGATATCGGCATCGGTTTAAACAGCGGCGTAGCGAGCGTCGGAAATATGGGTTCGGCGCTGCGTTACGGATATACGGCGCTGGGCGACACCGTTAACTTGTCCTCACGTCTTGAAGGGCTGAACAAGGATTACGGTACGCATATCATCGTGAACGAGACAACGTATGCGGCTACCCAGCAAGCACAATTTGTGTACCGCGAACTGGACTTGATACGCGTAAAGGGAAAGACTCATCCAGTCATGATTTACGAGTTGATTGGACGGGTCGGAGAAGAAACCTTGTATGGAAGCATCGCGGATGTGCAGTCGCGACTGGAGCAGTTCGCGCGAGGACGAACTCTTTATCGCGCGCGGCGGTGGGAAAAAGCGCAACAGCTGTTTCAAATCATGATCGACCAGTGGCCCAATGATGGGCCCGCGCGGACATACTGGAAGCGCTGCCAGGAGTACCTGTTTGATGAGCCACCGTCCGGGTGGGACGGCGTTTTTACCATGACGCACAAGTAAGTCTGCCAGCAAGTTTTCATTTGAAGCGAATCGAAGAAATTGCTGGATGCGTCTTTCCGCCAACACCGTCTAAATTTATGGCTCGCCGTCACAAGTGGGCGGTTACGGGCATCCAAGTGGCAGTAAGTAGTAGGTCATCCCCGGTTACGAACCTAACTTGTTGCGTACCCAAAAGAGCACGTCGCGGAATCTAAAGAACGTAACAAACGGGGTGGTCGTGACGAGTGTTCCGGGCTGAAACCGGCCTGCTAAGGGAAATCAAAGAGCAGTATGTGGATTGTTCGTCTGGCGCTTTCGCGCCCTTATACCTTCATCGTGATGGCCATGGTGATCATTCTGTTGACGCCAGTGGTACTCATGCGCACGCCCACCGACATTTTCCCCAACATTGATATCCCGGTTATCAGCCTGGTGTGGAATTACACAGGGCTGCAGCCGCAGGAGATGGAGCAGCGCATCACTTCCAACTCCGAGCGCGCGGTAACGACGCTGGTAAACGATGTGGAACACATCGAATCGCAGTCGTTGAATGGAATTGCAGTAGTAAAGATTTATTTCCAGCCCAAAGCCAACATCCAAACGGCGCTGGCACAAACCACAGCCATCGTACAAACGATTTTGCGCGGCCTGCCTCCCGGTACCACCCCTCCCCTGGTGGCCATCTACTCCGCTTCCACCGTGCCAGTCATTCAGATTGGTTTGACCAGCGACAGTCTCAGCGAACAAGCACTCTTCGATTTTGGAAACAACTTCATACGTACGCAATTGGCCACCGTACAGGGCGCCGCACTGCCGTTCCCTTACGGCGGCAAGCAACGCCAGATTTCCGTCGACCTGGACACCACCACGCTGCAAGCCAAGGGGCTTTCCGCCACGGATATTGTGAATGCTGTCAACGCACAAAACCTGATTCTGCCCACCGGCACGGTAAAGCTGGGAAACCTGGAATACACGGTGGAAATGAACGGAAGCCCGCAAACGGTGGCGGGCTTGAACGACCTGCCGATCAAAACCGTGAATGGCTCGACAATTTACATGCGCGATGTAGCGCACATCCGCGATGGATTTTCGCCGCAGACCAATATCGTTCGCGCCAATGGACAGCGCGGCGTGTTGATGGCGGTATATAAAACCGGCTCGGCGTCCACGCTGGACATCGTGAGCCGGGTCAAAAAAACCATTCAAGATTACGCCGGATCGATACCCGAGGGCGTGCACATTGCGATGTTGTTCGATCAATCGCTTTTCGTGCGCGCGTCCATCTACGGGGTGTTACGCGAAGCGCTGATTGCGGCTTGCCTGACAGCGTTTATGATTCTGGTGTTTTTGGGAAACTGGAAGAGCACGATCATCATCGCCGCTTCGATTCCCTTATCCATTCTGGTCAGTGTGCTGTGTCTCAGCGCGCTGGGCGAAACGATTAATATTATGACGCTGGGCGGCTTGGCCCTGGCGGTCGGCATTCTGGTTGACGACGCCACCGTAGAAATTGAGAACATTAACCGCAACCTGGCCATGGGCAAGGAAACGGTGCAAGCCATTCTGGACGGCGCTCAACAAATTGCCGTGCCGGCGTTTGTTTCCACGCTATGTATTTGCATCGTCTTTATTCCAATGTTCTTTCTTTCGGGAGTAGCGAAATTTCTGTTCGTGCCGCTGGCCGAAGCGGTGATCTTCGCGATGCTGGCCTCTTACATGTGGTCGCGCACCATCGTACCGACCATGGCCATGTATCTCCTGAGCGCGGAGGACGAAGTAGTCCCCGACGCGGATAAGCAGGGGTTCCTGCGCCGGTATCAACAGAAGTTCGAGCACGCCTTCGAACGGATGCGCGAAGGGTATCGTGATGCGCTGCGCGCCGCGCTGGCTATCCCGGTTCTATTCGCCGGCTGCTTTCTGGCGTTTTGCGTATTGTCCACGGTACTGATCTTCGTCCTGGGGAGGGATTTCTTTCCGTCGGTGGATGCCGGGCAAATCCGTTTGCATTTCCGCGCGCGCACCGGGCTGCGTATCGAGGAAACTGCGCGGCTTGCTGACCAAGTCGATGGCGTCATCCGGCAGACTATTCCGCAGGGTGAAATCGAGACGCTGCTGGATAATCTTGGCGTTCCGTACAGTGGAATTAATTTGAGCTACAGCAATGCCGGCACTTTCGGGACATCGGATGGCGAAGTTCTGGTGCAACTCAAACCCGAACGCCAGAAACCAACTTCGACGTACATCAACGATCTGCGGGAACGGTTGCCGCAGGATTTTCCGGGCGTGCAATTCTTCTTTCAGCCGGCGGACATCGTCACACAAATTTTAAATTTTGGATCGCCCGCGCCGATCGACATACAAGTCACGGGCAACAATCAGCAAGGCAACTATGTGGTAGGGGAAAAACTTGCCAATGAGCTTCGGCATATTCCCGGTGCGGCGGACGTGCACGTGCAACAAGCCTTTGATCAGCCAACGCTGCACATGGATATCGAGCGCACGCGTGTGCAGAACCTGGGACTGCAAGCCAAGGACGTGGCGCAGAATTTGCTCGTGTCCTTGAGCTCCAGCTTTCAAACCGCGCCGGCGTTCTGGCTCGACCCTAAGAACGGCGTGAGCTACAACGTGGCGGTGCAAACGCCGCAATACCGCGTCGATACTTATCAGGCTTTGCAGAACACTCCGGTGACCGCGAGCACGCCCAATTTGCCTCCGCAGATTCTGGCTAACCTCGTAACCACTTCCACAACCGCAAGGCCGGCGGTGATCTCGCACTACAATGTTCAGCCGATGATTAATGTCTATTCATCGGTCGACGGGCGCGATCTGGGAGGCGTAGCGGACGAGGTGGAGAAACGCGTTAAAGATGTGGAAAAGCAGTTGCCCAGGGGCAGCCACATTATTATTCGCGGCCAAGTTCAAACCATGAAGACGTCCTTCACTGGCTTGGGATTTGGGTTGCTGGGAGCCATCGCGCTGGCTTATTTATTGATCGTCGTAAATTTCCAATCCTGGCTGGATCCTTTTATCATCATCACCGCGTTACCCGGGGCGCTGGCGGGAATTTGCTGGATGCTATTGATTACGCATACAACGCTGAGCGTGCCATCGCTGACCGGAGCGATCATGTGCATGGGCGTGGCTACCGCAAATAGTATTTTGATGGTTTCTTTCGCGCGGGAGCAGATGGACGAAGGTAAGAATCCGCTGGACGCCGCGGTGGAGGCCGGTTTTGTGCGCATGCGTCCCGTCATCATGACCGCGCTGGCGATGATCATCGGTATGGTGCCCATGGCTATCGGGCTCGGCGAAGGCGGCGAACAAAATGCGCCGCTGGGCCGCGCGGTAATCGGTGGATTGTTGTTTGCCACCTTCGCGACACTATTTTTTGTGCCCTGCGTTTTTTCCGTGATTCATGGCTGGCTGGAAAAAAGAAAAGCTCACGGAAAAGAGGCAGCTACAGCATAAAATGAGGTACAAGGGAAAGCAGCGGAGCGGGGTATGAGTCAGGACGTAATGGAACAAAAAGATCGGCGCACGACCAGCGAGCACGCGCCAGTAAGAGAGCAGCCACGCGCGCAGCAATCCCCACAGAAACCCGAGCGCAGCCGTCTGTTCCTGGTGCTGGTGGTGGTCGCGGTTTTATTGCTGGTTGTCGGCGGGATAACTTTGTTGATGCGCCGTTCGCAGTACCAAGCGCTGGCCAAGGAGACGGAAACTCTCGCGGTGCCTACGGTGTCGGTAGTTCATCCGATTGCGGAATCCGACTCGGAAGATCTGGTATTGCCATCGACGCTGCAAGCCTACGTGGAATCGCCGATCTACGCGCGGACGAATGGCTATCTGAAAAAGTGGTACCACGACATTGGCAGTCGCGTCACGAAGGGCCAACTTCTCGCGGACATCGATACGCCGGAAATCGCGCAGGAATTGGAGCAATCGCGAGCGGAGTTAGGAACCGCGCAGGCCAATCAGAACCTTTCGCAAATTACGGCTTCACGTTTTGAAGGACTGCTCAAAACCGATAGCGTATCCAAACAAGAAACGGACAATGCAACAGGAGATCTGGCCGCCAAAAGGGCTAGTACACTTTCGGCCGAAGCTAATGTGCGCAGATTGCAGGAGACTGAATCGTTCCGGCATATTTATGCGCCATTCAGCGGTGTGATCACTCGCCGCAACGTGGATATCGGCAACCTGATCAACGCCGGAAATGGTGGTTCAGCGCAGTTATTATTCACGCTGGCGCAGACCGATCCCATCCGCGTGTTCGTTAACGTACCGGAAGTTTATGCGCCGGCAATTCATCAGGGACTTGGGGCGTACCTGGAATTACAGCAATTCCCAGGGCAAAAATTTTACGGCAAGGTTGCACGCACGGCTGATTCCATCGACCTGAATACCCGCACACTGTTGACGGAAGTGGACGTTCCAAACAAGTCGGGTCAATTGTTGCCAGGGGGATACGCGCAAGTGCATGTGGAAGTAAAAGTGAACGGGTCGAGGCTGGCAGTTCCGGTGAACGCGTTATTGTTTCGTTCCGAGGGTTTGCGCGCAGTGGTCATCGATGACAATCACAAAACTCACTTGCAACCGCTGATGATTGGCCGTGATTATGGAACCACGCTGGAAGTCTTGCAGGGGTTAAAGCCCACAGACTGGATCGTGATCAACCCTGCTGATTCACTCGACGAGGGTGTGCAGGTAAACGTAAAGCAAATCGCGCAGCCTGCCGCAACTGCACCGGCGAGTACGGGGACTGGCGGATCCAACGGGCAGGGTAACCCCACAAATAATGGAACGCGGCCTCCCAGTGGAACGCCTGCAGCAAATCCGAATGGCAATAATAACGGCCAGCCCGCGCCTAAAAATCAATAATCTCGACTGATGGCTTTTCTATCCATTTATGAGTAGTTGGAACTTCAAACAAGATTATTTCGCCGCCCGCGCGATGGTGGTTGGCAGTTTGTTCGTGGCTGCGTGCCTCGCAGGCTGCACGGTGGGCCCGAATTATCACCGCCCAAGCGCGCCGGTCCCGGCCACCTGGGATGTGCAGGAACCGTGGCGCGAAAGCGCACCAAAGGATCTGATTCCAAAAGGCGAGTGGTGGACGGTTTTTCATGACGATGAGCTGAACGGGCTGGAAAAGCAGGCCATCGATGCCGACCAAACCATCAAAGTGTCCATCGCACGGCTGGAGCAAGCCCGGGCTACAGCGGCCGTCCAAATCTCCACGCTCTTCCCAACTCTTGGTTTGACGCCCGGCACCACGACTCCCACGGCTGAACGCCAGGGACTTTCCGGCAACCGTCCCAATTCTGGCTTTCCCGTTAATGGAGGGGTGCAACAGAATTCATTCTCGCTTCCGTTTGTAGCCGGTTATGAGGTCGATCTGTTTGGACGACGGCGGCGCAGCATTGAATCGGCGGAAGCGGCATATCAAGCCAGCGCGGCGGATCTGGAGAACGTGCGGCTAGTGGTCACTGCCGAGCTGGCAGGAGATTACTTTTCGCTCCGCGAGCTCGACAGTGAGATTGGCATTTTGAATCGCACGGTGCAGGCGCTGCAAAAAGGACTGGATCTGGTGAATTCGCGGCACGACGGCGGCGTAGCCTCTGGTCTCGACGTCGCACAAGAAGAAACGTTGTTGCGCACAACACAAACGCAGGCGCAGCTGCGATTACAACAAAGAAAAAGTTTTGAGGATGCCATCGCGGTTTTAATCGGTAAGCCCGCGCCGGATTTTCATTTGCCGTCGAATGAGTTGAACGCCGTCGCTCCCCCGCCGATAAACGCGGGGTTGCCCTCGGATTTGCTGGAACGGCGGCCCGACGTCGCGACAGCGGAGCGGCAAATGGCTTCAGCAAACGCACAGATTGGAGTAGCGAAGGCGGCCTACTATCCGACTATTGATTTATTCGCGACCGCAGGTCCGCAAGTGACGGATCTCGCGAAGCTCGCGAATTTATCAAGTATGTTTTGGGCGGTTGGCGCCAACGTATCGGAAAGCATTTTTACTGGTGGAGCGCGGCGCGCGCAGGTGCAATTTGCTCAAGCGGGGTTCGATGCCAATGTCGCGAACTACCGGGAGACGGTGTTGAATGCGTTTCGCGAAGTGCAGGACGATTTGACGGCCTTAAACGTCTTCATTCAAGCGCAGCAGACGCAGCAGCAGGCAGTTGATGCGGCCCAGCGCACACTGGACATATCCACAAATCGATACACGGGCGGCTTGGTGAGTTACCTGGATGTGGTGACCGCGCAGCAGAATCTCTTAACCAACCAGCAAGAACTGGTGAACATTCAGGGCCAGCGGCTTACTACCAGTGTGCTGCTGGTCAAAGCGTTGGGCGGCGGATGGGATGCGTCAAGCCTGGCAGCCATTCAGGTGAAAGCAAAGCTAAGGGACATCATCGCTCCGTAACAACAGTCGATTTGTCCGTGGATTTTTTTGCCACGCGGGTGTTTCACACTCAAATATATAATTAGCCTTTGATCGCCGCGCGAATCTTTGGCGAGCCAACCACCGCAGCTTGCACCTCCGGGTTACTTTGAATCACCTCCAACACCCTGCGCGTGACTTGCTCGTCGGTAACCGATTCATTGCGAATTTCAACCGGGTAGCGCACCAGTAATTCCAAGCCGGTATCGCCGAATTGCAGTCGCGTTTCGGGGCTTGGAGTTTTCAATTGCACTTCAACGCCCCGTTCAATAAATCCGCGCTGCCGTTCGAGTGGTTCGCGGTACTGATCGTGGACGGCATTAACCGCTTGAAACAATTTTTCTTGAGCGAGCTTGTGATTGCCTCCCGGAACCAGATTGAAAGCGACCTCGTGCCACGCGTATTCAGTACCGGGAATTTGTTTAAACAGCGGAGTGGTGGCTTGAAAGAGCACCGAATTTGAAAACATCACTACTCTGCCTGTAGGAAATAGATCGATGCCGGTGCCCGCCAACTCCATAAGGTAAAGTCGAACCAGGCTGATGTCGATCACATCGCCGGTGACACCGGAAACGCTCACGCGATCGCCCACGTGAATTCCATAACGGCCCACGACAAAGAAATAAGCAGCCACGGATAGCAACACAGTCTGCAGTCCTACCGCGATACCAGCAGTGACGAATCCCGCAAAAGTCGCTAGCGAGGCGAACTGGCTCACGAATCCCAGGATTAGCACGAGGCCGACTAGAAATCCCATTACAAACCGGCGCATCAAAAGAAATTGGCGCCTGCGCCGGGCGTCCTGAATATATTTGTAGGTGAGACGGCGCCATGCCTCCGACAAAGCCAGAACGATGCCCAGGGCTAGAAGGATCATGGCCGCGCGCACAAACAAGGCGCGCGCATCGTATTTTGACTCGCGAAGAATCGCGGTTCGCCATTCCACAAGATTGGCGCTGGCTTGATCCAGCACCACGATTTCCTGGCTCAGGGGCAGCACTACTGCCGACAACCGTTTGAACTGATCGGTCAACTCCTGGAATTGTTCCGGCGACGCTGGAGGACTTTTGCCCGATACCGTTTGATCAGTAAGATCGCGGCCTTTTTTGATGTCCGCGACGAGCGCATCGCGCAAGGGCTGGCGCAGATCATTCGCCGTCTGCCGCACACCAGCGGTCTGTTCGTTTAATTGGTCGATCTGGTGAACACTGGTGATGGCTCCATACAGTGCGAGCGCTTGCGACACCAGACCCGACGGAGTCTGCTTATTGGCATCCGATTGTGTGGTTGGTTTGGGTTGCGTTACAGACTTCTGGTCATTGGCAGCCGCGAAGACGCCAGGCACCGAGTGAGCTAATTGATTGATGCGTCCATCCAGCCCCTCCGCGCCAGTATCGCCGCCGTTTTCCATGAAAGCAGCTCTTTTTTGAATGACATCTTGCACGGCATTGTCGAGATTCAATTCGCCTTCGAGAGCTTGCTTTTGGGCAACCAGCGCGTCGCGTTTGCTTTTGGGAGCGGAAGCAATCTGTTTATCAAGAGCGTCGATTTTTGACTGCACATCAGCGATACGCGCTTTGTTACGGGCCTCCCCCTGAGCTGAACTTTGAGCTGAGCTGGTGGACGCTCCGTTTTTCTGGGTGGCACGGATCGCTGCAGCTTCAGCTCTGGCCGCTTGAAATGCCAACTGCACAACTTGCGTTGTATAGTCCTTTTCACTGTCCTGGTAAATAACATCACTGGGCGCGCCGCCGGCTTGCAGTTCGGCGGAGGCGTTGCGATACAACTTAATGACCGCATTCAGATGATTGATTACCGCTTCACTGTCCAACGGTTGCTGTTGTTGCGTGAAGCCGCCCGGCACACAAAGAAGCAGTGCCACACCAAAGCCCACGACAAATCGAACCACCTGGCGCTTTGCGCCGAATAAAACCGCCCGACTTGCAATGCAAAGATGCATTCAGTGTTTAGCTCCCAAGGATTTATTCCACGACGGCAACTTTCTTTTTCCGGCTAAAACATCGGCCGCCCAGCGCCCCAGATAAACGGAAAGCGCGACACCGTGTCCGCTATACCCTCCAAGGATAATTATGTTTTTGCTTTTTGGATGATGCTTGAACACCGGGGTCATTTCGCCGGCGATTAGAATCGGGCCGCCCCATCGATTCGTAAATTCGACATTTTTGAGAGCTGGATGCAAGGAACGCACTCGCGACTCCAGCAGCCTCATCAGTCCCGCGGCCTCGCCACTGGCAATGTTCAGATTGAGCAGCTCGCTCCAGTGCTCAAGGTGTACCAGACCGCTGCCAAATATCAGTTGGTTGCGATGAAGAGGGCGTCCCCAAAGATAAGGCATGTCCACGGTGTAAAACGGTTTGAGCGTGGAGAAACCGACGTCATTTAGTTGCGCGTCCGTCAAAGGCTCGATCGCTAGCGCCAAAGTAAATTTTGGCTCAGCGCCGCCTGACAAATCGCTGAGCTCCAGGGATTCCGCGTTCGTAGCAACCAAGACCTGTCCGGCGCGGACACGCTTTCCGGCGACTTCAAGTTCCAGCGGGTGCTGATAGGAAATATCCTCCACACGCGCGTTCTCAAAAATGGCGGCGCCTGTTTGCTGTGCCGCTTGCGCCAGGCCGCCCACTAATTTACCCGGATCGACGCTGCCTCCGGGAACATCGCTGACAACGCCAAGCGTTCCGGAATCGTTCCAGGAAATAGGCGAATCTTTTTTTATCTTCTTGCGGCCCAGCTCCCAGACGCCCGGCAAATTAAAATCGCACTCGATTCTTAATTCTCGCTGGATCTCCGCGAAGCCCTCAAGGACATCGCCCAGGCCCGATAAATCGCCGGCGGCAGATTCCGCAAGGGTCATCCCCCCGGTGTGCCCACTGGAGCCCGCACCGATGCAATCGGCTTCAAATACCGCGGTTGTTTTGTCAGGCTGAACTTGTCGGAGTCTCGCCGCGGCGGATAAACCACTGAAACCGCCGCCCACAATGGCGAAGTCCACTTCGGAAGGGAGCTCGCGAGCGGGCGAAAGAAAATCGATTGTCCACGGCGGATTGCCCCAACCGGCATTACCTGGCGATTTGTCGTTGCCCGACTGCAACACGAATCCTCTCCTCGTTCGCAAAGTACAAATAGATGTGGCTGCGTGAATTGAAACCACGGACCTGATTCAGGTGACTAACGTTGGATGCCGCAGAGCGCAGGGCGGTTTGCGTGTTTTCGCGCGAGATTCTTGCGACTGCTGGGGCTGCCCAGGGAGTACCAAGTCTTTTTACAAATTATCGAGAAAAAAGCGGGTTACCCGCTCCATCAGTAGCCGCCGGGCAGGGCTGTCACTGACCCCGTGACCCCGTCCCGGAAAGGGCATCACTTCGACATATTTTCCGTTCTCTATCAGTTCGTTGATCAGTGCAAGGGTATTTGCGAAATGCACGTTGTCATCACCCGTGCCATGCGCGATCAACAATTTTCCACGAAATTGTTTGACCTTGTCGATCGGAGAGGATTCCTTATAGTAATCTTCGTTCTGCGGTAGCAGTCCCAAGTAGCGTTCGGTGTAAATCGAATCGTAATAATGCCAGTCGGTCACCGGGCCGCCCGCGAAACCAGCCTTGAAATCGGCCCAGTCTTCAAACATGGCGTGCAGCGTCATGTGCCCGCCATAACTCCAGCCCCAAATGCCCATGCGAATAGCATCGACATAAGGCAGCGACTTCAAATACGCGGCGCCGTCGCGCTGGTCAGACAACTCCTGCGCACCGAGCCGGAAATGAATGGGCTCTTCAAAAACGTGGCCACGCCCCGCCGAGCCGCGATTATCGAGCGCAAAAATAATGTAGCCCTTCTGGGCCATCAGTTGATGCCACAGAAAAGTGGACCGCTCCCATTCATTCATCACCACCTGCACGTGGGGGCCGCCGTAGGTATAGACCAGCACGGGGTATTTGCGGTGAGGGTCAAAATCCGGGGGCTTGATCATCCAGGCGTTGAGCATCACTCCGTCATGGGTTTTAACCTGGAGAAATTCCACCGGGGAAAACTGATAGTTCGCGAGTTCCGCAACTTTATTTTCGTTGAGGACCGCGATGCGTGAACCGTCAGGCCGCAGTAAATCCTGACGCGGAGGATTCATGGTGTTCGAATAGGTATCAATGAACGCGCTTACGAACGCATTTGAGTTACTCGCCATATTGAGGCCAGCCGGGCTACCCGGGCTGGGCGCGAAATTCACGGCATGTGTTCCCGCTTCTTTCGTAATGCGCGCAAATCCGGAGCCATCGAGACCGACGCGATAAAGATGGCGCTCCATGGGAGATTTTTCGGTGGCCGTGAAATAGATCAAACCGGCTTTTTCGTCCACGACATCGATAGCCGAGACTTCCCAGTCGCCTTTGGTCAGCTGCGCAAGCTCCTTCCCTTCCAGATTGTAGAGATAGATGTGACGAAATCCGGATCGTTCGCTCGACCACAGAAAGCGCTGTCCATCCTGCAAAAATCTAAGATCATCGCTGACATTTATCCAATACTGATCTTTTTCAGTCAGCGCCACACGAGACACGCCCGTCGTCGTGTCCGCAATCAGCAGGTCCAAATTTGTCTGTGCACGATTCAAGCGTTGTATGGCCACATGCTTCGAATCTGGAAGCCAATTCACTCGCGGAATGTACTGATCGGTTTCCGAGCCGGTGTCCATCTGTTTCGCCTGGCCTCCATTCACAGAAGCCACGAACACTCGTACGGCCGGATTGGCGCCGCCGGCCGGAGG
>Ga0210405_10002148_pt1 | contig 20849 bp, 21 predicted proteins | sample IncBWH11MmetaG_FD_155492 | JGI IMG/M metagenome (GOLD analysis project Ga0210405, IMG submission 155492) | Forest soil microbial communities from Barre Woods Harvard Forest LTER site, Petersham, Massachusetts, United States - Inc-BW-H-11-M | ecosystem: Environmental > Terrestrial > Soil >... | reverse complement strand
GAAGTGCTCATGACTGTGGGCCGCGTGGTTGTAAACGTCAAGAAATCGCCCCTGCTGATCACGTTCGCGGATTCGGCAGGCAATGTGCTCCTCGCCGATGAGCCGTCCCTGCCCATGGCTTGGGACGGCGCTTACGTCCATGCGTGGAAGCGCATGCCTTCCGAGGAAAATTATTTCGGCTTGGGCGACAAACCCGGTCCCATGAACCACCGCAATCACGCCTACACGATGTGGAACACCGATTTTTTCGGCTGGCAAGAATCGGACGACCCGCTCTACAAGACGATCCCATTTTTCATCGGCCTTCACAAAGGCGCTGCCTATGGCGTTTTTTTCGATAACACTTACCGTAGCAGCTTCGATTTCGGAAAAGAGTCGCCCGATTATTTTTCGTTCGGGGCCGAAGGCGGGGAACTGAACTATTATTTTATCGCTGGCCCGGAACCCAAGAAAATCGTCCAACAATTCACGGCGCTTGTGGGCCGCACGCCTCTGCCCCCGCTCTGGTCGCTCGGCTATCAGCAGAGCCGCTACAGCTACTACCCCGAAGCGCGCGCCCGCGAAATTGTCCAAACCCTTCGCGATAAGAAAATCCCTGCGGACGCCATTTATTTTGACATTGACTTTCAAGATGGCAACGCCCCTTTCACCGTTAACCGCGACTATTTTCCTCACTTTGAAAAAATGATTGCTGATTTCCGCGCGCAGGGCATGCGCACAATTCTTATCACCGACTTGCATATCAAGAAGGAACCAGACCACGGCTATGCCCCTTACGACTCCGGCATCAAGAACGATGTCTTCGTCAAAAGCCGGGACGGTTCGTTGTACGTCGGCACGGTTTGGCCGGGTGCCAGCGTCTTTCCGGATTTTACGCTAAGCCGTGTCCGTGATTGGTGGGGCGGTCTGTACAAGAATTTCGTGAACATGGGCGTTGCTGGGTTCTGGAACGACATGAACGAGCCCTCGACCTTCCAGACTCTTTCCAAGACCATGCCGCTCGATAATGTCCACCGGCTTGATGACGGTAGAACGCTCGATCACCGCGCCATCCACAACGTCTTTGGCATGGAAAACGCCCGCGCGACCTATGACGGCCTCCTCAAACTTCGGCCTGATGAGCGGCCGTTTGTTCTTACACGCGCAGCCTATGCCGGCGCAGAACGTTACGCGGCGACGTGGACCGGCGACAACAGCGCCACCTGGAATCACATCGGAATGAGCGTGCCGCAGATCATGAATCTCGGACTTTCCGGTTACTCCATGGTTGGTGCGGACGTCGGCGGTTTTGCAGGATCTCCGCCATCGGATCTTCTGACGCGCTGGTACGAGTTGGGCGTGTTCTATCCGATGTATCGCGATCACGCCGCGAAGGGCACCGCCGATCACGAACCGTGGGTGAGCGGCCCCGAACAGGAAGCAATCCGCAAGCGCTACATCGAGCTTCGTTACAGACTGCTTCCTTATATCTACACCGCGATGGAAGAAACCTCGCGCACCGGTGTTCCACTGATGGAGCCAATCTTTCTTGAGTATCCCGAAGCCCAGAACCTCTATGGCGAGGACCACGAATTCCTCTTTGGCCGTGATCTCTTCGTCGCCCCAGTCGTCACCGAAAAGGTTGACGTGCAGGACGTTCATCTGCCGCCGGGCGATTGGTACGAATTCTGGACCGCGGAACTACATTCGAGCAAGGACCAGATTTCCTTGCACCCGTCGCTTGCGGAAACGCCACTTTACGTTCGAGCCGGCGCGATCATTCCCATGCAGCCCGTGGTGCAAAGTACGAACGAGAAGCCGGATGGTCCGCTCGAACTGCGCGTTTATATGGGCGGCAACTGCCACGGGACGCTCTATCAGGATGACGGCCGCACCTTTGCCTATCAAAAGGGAGACTTCCTGCGTGTGAATTTCACTTGTGAGGTGTCTCAGCGCGAGATGACCGTCACCAGTAGCATAGAGAAAAATTCCTACCAGCCTTGGTGGAGCAGCGCGCAACTGGAAATTTTTGGGGCGGGTGCCGAGCCGAAAGAAGTCCGCATTGGCGATCGATTGATTCACGAATGGCGTTTCGATCCCCAAGCGCATTGCATCACGCTAACCGTGCCGGACGCTCTCACAAACTGGGACGTTCGTTTGAACCTCTGATGGTTTAATCGACTAGAAAAATAGAAATGGATTGCGCGGGCACTGTGACGCGGGCTTCACCGCCATATACGTCCGCCTTTGCTTGCCCAAGAACTCGGGTAAAACCAGCCGCGCCTTGTGCTGGTGTGTCACGTAGTGGAATTTTCAGCTCATGACGCTCAGCCGAGTTATTGAAGGCCACAAGCACGCGCTCTTCTTCCGTCTCCCGCAAAAATACATAAGCCGTTTCGTCGGAGAAGAGGTGCCACAGCTTTCCGCTTTGCAGCGCAGGATGCTCGCGCCGCAATCGCAATAGCGTTTGTACGTAAACGAAAAGTTCCTGCTGCTCCGCCGTGCGCCCTTCCGCTGTGAAGGCGTCTTTCGGATCGCCAGGCCAGCCCCCTGGGAAATCGCGCCGGTTGTCCGGGTCTCCGCCTCCGGGCATTCCGATCTCGTCGCCGTAATAAAGTTCGGGGATCCCCCGCAAAGTCAGCGTCAAGCCAAACGCCAGTTTGAGCTTTGCCGCCGAGCTGCCGTCTAGACTCGCAAAGCGCGGGACATCGTGATTCGCAAAGAATGTCACGAGCAAATCAGGACGGACGTATAGCGAATCGTGGCGCAGAACATCACCGATGCGACCCACGGGCGCGTTCCGCGATAGGACATCCCGAAGCGTGAAAAACAGCGGAAAATCAAACAGCGTGTTTAACCCGGAATCGATGCCGTCGAAACGCCTTTGGCCTCCCGCAAAAAATGATGTGACGCTCGGGTCGGGGTGAAAGACTTCTCCGATCGTCGTCAGATACGGATAGATTTGGTGCAGCCCCGTATGCCAAGTGGACCAAAACTTACGCGAGACGTACGGAAAGGTGTCCAGACGATAGCCATCCAGGCCCGAATTTTCCGCCCACCAAATGCTGGTTTGCAAAAGAAATTCGGCAACCTCGGGTCTTTCCGTATTCAAGTCGGGCAGTACGTTGAAGAACCAGCCTTCCGTCAGATTCCGCGAAAGGCGCTGCGGCGCGTGCGGATCGACAAGCGTCTCGAACGGATCGTTGGCAATCGTTGCTTTGTCCGTCTTTCCGTAGAACGTCCCGTTGGTGCCAGCGGAGGAATCCGTGTGATGCTGCCGCGTGCCGTGGAACCAGTCCGGAAGCGGCGGCTCGGCAACCCAGGGATGTTTCGGCCCGACGTGGTTCGGCACAAAGTCAAAAAAAATCTTCATGCCTTGCTTGTGGGCTTCCGTCACAAGATTTTGATAATCCTGAATCGTTCCAAGATGTGGGTCTACCGCGTAAAGATCCACCGCGCCATAACCGTGATAGTCCTGGGCCGCGCCATTTTTTAGGATGGGCGTCAACCATAGCGCGGTCACGCCGAGATCCTTCAAGTAAGGAAGATGCTCTCGAATACCGCGCAGGTCGCCGCCATGATATGCGCGCGGATTCGAACGATCATGCGTGCCACGAGCTTCGACTGGCTCATCATTCGTAGGATCGCCATCCGCGAAGCGGTCCGGCATAATGAGATAAATCACATCCTCCTGCGAAAGCCCCTGAAATTTTCCGAGCTTCATCGCACGCGCGGCTAGCGGCAGTTCAAACGAAGTTGTGCCTGTCGGAGTTGTGATGCGGCATACCGCGGTGCCCGGTTTTGTCTCGGCCCCAATCTTCAGCCAAACGAACAAGTAGTGGCCTGCAGCTGTCGCTTCTGTGCGTTCCACCAAAATGCTTGGCAAGTTGCAGACAACTCGTGTTGCCTCGAGGTCGTGCCCGGAAAGCAACAACATCACCTCTGGAGTCAGATTGATCCACCAGGAAGGAGGCTCGACTTTCGTCACCACTGGGGCGTTGGCTTCCAGCTTCTGCGCTGGTTCGGTCTGACCGGGGAGAGTTGCGGAACTCCACGCGAAAGCCGCCGCAGCTATTGAGAGAATTCGAATTCGGCGTTTGAGAACCGACGGCGAAAGGAAAGAAACTGAGGTCTTCACACGAGAAGCATAGAAAAAAAGAGGCCGTCGCGCCAGTGTTGTGTCCGCTGCGTCCGGACATCAAACTAAGTTTCGAATACGAGTTTGTCGAAGGCTTCAACGACGTGGAAATTCGGCACTGGCGTTCCCGTCGGCCGCCACGCCGAGTAGAAACGCGGCTCGGTGGCCCCCTCGACGCGAAAGAAATTAACGCGCCAGGCTTTCGCCGGATCGAATTGTGCTGATAAACTCTTCACGGGCAGCGCCATCTCGGCCATCCAAGTCTTGCTCTGCTCGTCGACCTTGACGCGCCGCTTCAATCCGCTCCGCAGATCGCGTTTTTCTCCCGGCCCAATCTCCAAATCAATCCAGAAGCCGTTAGGACTCACCTCAAACTCTTTGTAGCGCGTGCCGTTCGACCCCGCTGGTTGCAGAAAAACTTCTACAACATCGCGTTCCCAAAGCTGGTCCCGGCGCCCACTTGGTTCAGCATCCGGGAAAACCGTGATGCTGCGATAGTGCGCGAGAAATCTAAAATAGAGAGCCTCGCGAGCCCACAGCAGCCGGACCTCGGTCTCTCGCTGCGGATCGGCATGCTTGCCTTGCCAGTCGTGATCGAACCGTATCGGCCGAGCATTCTCCCACGATCCAACCACGGGAAATCCTTCCGCGTCCATCCCTCCGGCGAACTTCACAGCGATCGCTGCCCCGATGTCACGCGCCGGCAAAGTTTTTCCAGCTATCACGCAGTGCACCCCGCGCAAAATAAAAATGTTCTAACCCAGCATACCCGCAAACAGAAATGCAATGCGCGGGAAACTGGTCGATGTGTGGAGAATGCCACGAAACACACGATCGAGAGGCAAACCGTTTGCGCACGCTTCCATTCTCTGCTCCGAAGCGTGAAGCTCCACCGTGGTAGCATGCCAATTGGTCCTTTCCCGCCGCTGCTTTACGCAAGTCAGTGGCAATTTCCAAGGAGGTCGGGACATGGTTGAACCGGTTGAAGAGCAGGAATATTCGTCGCGACCTGAAAAGCGCACACCAGAGCAATTCGAATTCATAAAAATGCGCATCGATGGAAGCGTCGCGCGTATGACGCTCAACCGTCCCGAACACAATCTCCTCAATGAAGCCTTTCTTCGCGAGCTCTCCGACGGAATCACCTTCGCGGGTCAGCGCCCTGAAGTGAAGCTGGTCGTTCTCGATTCCGCCTGCAAAGTGTTTTGCGGCGGCATCGACATTGGGGAATACACCTCCGAGCGCGTTTTTCAGATGCTCGACGCATTTCATGCCGCCTTCGCCGGCATGCTGGAAGTAGGCAAGCCCGTGATTTGCGTCGTCAACGGCCCGGCCATAGGCGGAGGCGCGGAACTCGCCGCCTTTGGTGATCTGGTGATTGCCACTCCGAAAGCGCGTTTTGCTCAGCCGGAAATTTCCATCGGCGTATTCCCGCCGCTCGCGTCGACGATTCTTCCCTATCTCGTCGGACCGAAGCGGGCGCTCGAAATCGTCCTGACCGGAGAAGCCATAACAGCCGAGCGCGCTCTGGACTTGGGTCTCGTAAACCGTCTTGTTCCCGAAGCCAAACTCGAACAAAGCCTCAATGAATTGATTGAACGCATCACCGCGCACTCTGGTCCCGTTCTGACCATGGCCAAGAAAGCGATTCTCGGCGGCATGGGCCTTTCGCTGCGTGATGGCATGAAAAACTCCATGAATATTTTCCTAAACGAGCTGTACCGGCTCGAGGATTCTCAAGAAGGACTTCGTGCGCTCGTCGAAAAGCGCAAACCAAACTGGAAGAATCGCTAAGCTCACTCGGCCATGCCGCCCATGCCTTGCATTGACACTCCCAGACCCTCGGCATACACTGAGCTTCCAATTTTGCAGGCAACGGAAGTGGGGAAGGCCGTGAGAATCGGCCGCGGTCCCGCCACTGTAATCGGCTGAAACAGCCGTAAGCCAGGCTACCCTCCCGCGCCGCAGAGGCACCGCTTTTCGCGAGAAGAAGCGTCGCCGAAAGCCCCAAGGTGTCTCGTGGGGCTTTTTTGTTGGGCAGAGGATTGCGTCGTCGCCGGGGATTAGCGTTGAGACGGAAAGTCGCACAAAATATTGCAGCACAATGTGCCGTTGCCATGCTGCTGTTCTGCGCCGCGTCCTGGTGTCCCACGGCGCACGCGCAAACGCCGCCTGCAAATCCGGCGGCAGCACCGGTCTATAAGGATTTCGTGGACGAAGCAGGCCGCACCGTGCATGTCCCGCAGCCGGTACAACGCATCGTTTCACTTGCGCCAAGTCTTACAGAAACCATTTACGCCCTTGGCTTGCAGGATCGCCTCGTCGGGGATACGGATTACTGCGACTATCCCCCCGATGCTCAGAAAAAGCCTAAAGTGGGAGGCGCGATCAATCCAAGTCTCGAACAGATCGTGGCTCTGCGGCCTGATCTCGTTCTCGTAACCAAAAATCTGAACCTCCTCGAGACCGTGCACTCCCTAGATAGTCTAGGCATCTCTTCCTACGGTACCGATACCAACACCGTACAACAGATCATTTCTTCGACCCAGCGGCTTGCCGAGGTGCTGGGCGTGCCCGAAGCCGGAGCCACTCTCGGCGCCGATCTCGAACGCCACCTCGCCGATCTGCGGCAGCGTCTGAACGGCCTGCCTCCGCGAAGGGTTCTCTTCATCGTCTGGTCGGATCCTCTGATCTCTGTGGGCCAGGGCACTTTCATCGCCGACGCCATGCGGCTGGCCGGCGCCACCTCCATCGTTGACTCTGCACAAGACTGGCCTCACATGAGTCTCGAGGAAGTTGTTCGCCTACAGCCGGACTATCTCGTTTTTGCCGCCCCTCATTCCGATAGCGGGCAGAATGATTTCGACGTGCTCGCTGAGCGGCCCGGATGGCGCGGTCTTGACGCTGTCCGCAACCGCCGCTTCGCCGTCATCAGCGACGCCGTAAATCGGCCCGCGCCCCGCATCGTTTCCGCCATCGAGGATCTCGCGCGGCAGTTGCATCCCGAAGCTTTCTCCGCCCATCCCGACGACAAGAAGGAAAAGAAAATTCCGCCCCCTGCCCATCTGAAACGTTCGTTTAGGGTATTGGATTCATCCAGCGGTGATTCCGCCCTCTTGGAGGTCTGCGCTTGCGCCCTTTGACGCTCAGCCGCTTGCTCCTGCACTGCGCGATTCTCTCCGGAGTTCTGTTCGTTGTCGTGGTGATCGCGCTCAAGCTTGGCGCCGTGCCTGTTTCTCTCTACGGATTGGGACATGATCTGCTGCGCGTCCTTTTTCGCCAAACCAGCCAGCTCTCCAGCGAATACCAGCTTATTATTTTCGATATCCGTTTGCCGCGCATTCTGCTCGGAATTTTTGTCGGTGCATCGCTTTCCGTCGCGGGAGCCAGTTTTCAGGCTCTGCTGCGAAATCCTTTGGCGGACCCCTACGTTCTCGGCGTCTCCAGCGGCGCGGCTGTCGGCGCCATTATCGCCCTGATTGTCGAGCCCCACTTGGATCTCGCGCCCGCCGTCGCCGCCCTCTTGACGCCTGTCGGCGCTTTTCTAGGTGCGGCGCTCACCGTCACTGCGGTCTATTTCCTAGGCCTCCGCGAAGGCCAGATCGACAGTGGTACCTTGCTCCTCGCCGGCATCATTTCGGCTTCTTTTCTCTCCGCCATCATCATGTTTTTCATGTCTACCCTGACGGGCGGCAACTATCGCGGCATGGCTTTCTGGATGATGGGTGAACTCTCCACTCCTCCTCAGCGAATTGTCAGCTTGGTCATCCGCTTCGGTTTTTTCCTCGCCGCGGGAATCATTTACACCACGGCGTCAGACCTGAACCTGTTGCTCGCTGGTGAGAAAGAAGCGATGCACCTCGGTGTCGACGTCCGCCGCGTGCGCTTTGTCGTCTATATCGCCGCATCTTTGCTTACGGGATTGGCCGTTTCCGTTAGCGGCGCTATCGGATATGTCGGTCTCCTGGTGCCTCACGTCATGCGCCTCCTCTTCGGTTCCGATCATCGGATTCTTTTGCCGACAGCCGCGCTTGGCGGTGCCATTGCCGTGGTCGTTGCCGATACACTCGCCCGCACGGTTATCTCTCCGTCCGAACTTCCCGTCGGCGCTATGACGGCCATTGCGGGCGCGCCACTTTTTCTCTATCTGATGCGCAGGGGGTTAACGTGAATAGCCACGCTCGATCCTCCGCTTTCGCCGATTCACATCCTGTCGGAACCGCCGGCGATTTCAACTCCGACATACGCTTAAGCGTCGAGCAGGTCAGTTACGCTTACTCCGCGAATCCTACGCAAGCGCCTCTGTTCACCCTGGAAGCGACGAGCTTCCAGGCGCGTCCCGGCGAAATCGTTGCGATCATAGGACCAAACGCTTGCGGCAAATCCACGCTCTTAAAACTTATCGCCGGTGCTCTGGCACCCCTTTCCGGCCGCGTGCTGCTGAACGGCTTCGTGACCCATACCCTTCCCCACCGCGCCCGCGGACAGCGCATCGCCATGGTCCAGCAGGAAAGCCCTCTCCTTTTCCCCTCGCGCGCATGGGAGTTTGTTCTCCAGGGTAGACACCCTTACGGCCGCGCTTTGCGATTCGACACCGAAGAAGACATCCTCATCGCGCGTAATGCTCTTGCACAAGTCGGCGCCGAACATCTCAGCGACCGTTTGATGGATCAGATCTCCGGCGGCGAGAAGCAACGCGTCATCTTGGCCCGCGCCCTCGCACAGCAGCCGCTCCTTCTTTTGCTGGATGAACCGACTTTGCACCTCGACATCGGCGCCCAGGTCGATCTGCTGGAAACTCTGCGCCGCCTCGCGTCCGCCAACCGCTACACCGTTGTCGTGGTGACCCACGAGTTGAATCTCGCCGGCCAATACGCAGACCAGGTTGCGCTTTTTCAGAAAGGCAAATGCCTTCGAGTCGGGCCGCCTGCAACCGTCTTCCAGCGCGAGTTGCTCGAACAAGTTTTTCAGACGCCTCTCACCGTGGAACTCGGCTCATCTGGCCGTCCCCGCGTGAACGTGCCGTCTGCAAAATAAGTAGCTGTTTCATCGTTCACCCAAACGCCGCGCCTCAGCGTGCGGCACTTGAGTCACCCACAGCGGGCCAAGCGCCCCCCACAACCATCGCGGACTTCGTGCACGGGAAGACGGTGCGATTACTCCAGCCAACGCTGGGGTCAAACGTGAAAAAGCCGTCGCCGCCGCGCGACTGTAAGGCGGAACAAGGTACTGCTGCGGCCACTGCGGCGCATCGCTCACTTCTCGCGATCCTAGTAAGGATCGCGCCAGAAATTTCGGGCCGCGCTACGGGAAGGCCGCGCACCAGCCCCGTTCGTATCACTCGAAACGGGAACGGAACTGCCGCCAAGCCAGGAGACCGGCGAAGTCTGCAAGCCCGAGCGATCTTTTCCCAGCGCCAGGCCAACCTTCAACTCCCGCGCGAGAGGGAGCGGAGGAAACCATGAAAACGATAGTTCTTCGAACTACTCTTCTTTTTTTGGCAGTCTTCGCGGTCTTCTTTTCTTTGCAAGCACAAAATAATTCCAATTCCTCCGGCGCCCATCTTTCCGGAAGACTCACCGATCCCTCCGGCTATGCTGTCCCCAACGTCAATATCACCGCGCAGCTTGAGAACGTTCTAAATGCTCAGACCGCTTCGGCGATTTCCACCGAAGACGGAACCTATCTACTTGAACTTCCGCCGGGGCGCTACCGCGTGCATTTCCAACATCCATCCTTCGTGCCTCGCGACTTCGTCCTGGATCTCGCCAACGCGGAAAATCGCTCGCTCGATCTCCGTCTCCAGATCGAGCGGGTCTCAGAAAACGTTGTGGTTACCGCAAATGCCCAGCCTCTGGAATTCGATCGCACCCCCGCGCCAGTGGATATCATAGCCTCGCAGGAAATTCAGCAACGCCAAGCGGTCTCGCTTCCTGATCTGCTGTCAACGCAAACCGGCGTGAACATCGCCCGAACAGGACCCATCGGCGGCTTGGCCACTGTTTTTCTCGATGGCGGAAACTCCAGCTTCACAAAAGTCCTTATCGACGGCGTCCCGGTCAATGAACCCGGTGGCGATCTCAATTTTTCCAATCTAACTCTCGACAACATAGACAAAGTCGAAATCGTTCATGGCGCCGAAAGCGCTCTTTACGGCACGGACGCCATGTCCGGCGTGATTCAACTCTTCAGTCACACCGGTTCCACGCGAATTCCCGAACTCAATCTGTTTGCCGAGGGCGGCGGTTTCTCCTCCGCTCGAGGCGGCGCGCAATTCAGCGGCCTTCTGCATAAATTTGATTACTCGGTTGCTGGCTCTTATTTTGAAACTAGCGGCCAGGGCGTGAACGACGCTTTCCTGAACCGCAGCTTCGCGGGCCATGTCGGCTACAGCTTCTCGGATTCGAATCAACTGCACCTCACCATTCGAAGCAATGCCAGTTTTGCCGGCACTCCCGGCCAAACTCTCTTCGGCCCCAGTTTTACCGACCCCACCGCTTACGACGATCTCCGCCAGCTTTCGGCCAGCCTGAGCTGGAATTTTGCCACCGGCGCACATTGGGTCCATCGCGTCACCGCTGTGGAATCGCGCATTCTCGATACCGCCGGCTTCCCGGATTTTGATTTTTTCGCCACGGACCAATTCAATCGCGCCGGCTTCTTCGAACAATCCACTTACTCTTTCCGCCGTGGGGCCGCAACTGCCGGTTATCAGTACGAGGTCGAGAACGCTTTTCCCAGCAACCTCAGCGGCGTCCATGCACGCCGCAACAATCAAGCAGGTTTCATCGATGCTCGCTGGGCGCCGATTTCTCGCCTTACTCTCAGCGCAGGCGCTCGCGCCGAAGACAACACGAACTTCGGCACGCGCGTAGTTCCTCGCGTGGGCGCCGTCTACACGCTCCGCTATTCCAAAGGCCTCTTGGGAGACACTCGCGCCAAAGTTTCTTACGGCCAAGGAATCGAGGAGCCAACCGTCTTCGAATCCTTTAGCTCAGACCCGTGCAACCCCGGCGATCCTTCCTTGCGCCCCGAGCGGAGCCGCACATTCAACGTCGGCGTTGATCAGTATTTCAGCGGCGATCGTTTTCGCATTTCTGCCAGCTATTTCATGAGCCAGTTTCGCGACCTCATCAATCAAGAGGTTGGCCCTCCGAATCCCATTTGCTTTAGCGGCAATGAAATGTTGTTTTTCAATACCGACCTCTCCCGCGCTCGCGGCGTCAATTGGTCGGGCGAAGCTCACCTGAATCGCTGGCTGTTGCTCAAAGGCAACTACTCCTATGACGACACTCGCGTGCTCGCGACCGTCGCCTCGGCTCCCGCCATCGAACACCCTGGCAATCATCTTCTTCGCCGCCCCGTCAATTCTGGCAATCTTTGGCTCAACGCCAATTACCGCCGGTTCAACTTCAATCTCGCCGGCTATTTCACCGGTGTACGCACCGACAGCGACTTCGACGGCTTCGGCCTCACCCGCAACTCCGGCTATGCCCGCTTCGACGTCGCCACCAGCTATAACTTCACGCGTGGCTTTTCCTTCTACGGTCGCGTCACCAATCTCCTCGACAAGCAGTATCAGGATGCGATTGGTTTCCCCGCGCTCGGCCGCGACTTCCGCCTCGGCATGAACTATCGCTTCAACGGCAGAAACTAACCTCCAATGATCAGCCCTGAACCAATCCTCTTCTGCTGGAGCGGTGGCAAAGACAGCGCCATGGCGCTGCACACGCTTCTTCAGCGTGGCGATGTTCGCATCGCGGCGCTCCTCACCACCGTCACCGAAGGTTACGACCGCATCAGCATGCACGGCGTGTGCCGCGAGCTTCTTGAGCGGCAGGCCCAATCCATCGGCCTGCCGCTTCACGAAGTCCGCATCCCTCCCCAATGCGTCAATCCCATTTACGAAGCGCGCATGGAAGAAGCTCTTCTTCTTCACCTCGAAAACGGTGTTCAAAAAGTCGCGTTCGGCGACATCTTCCTCGAAGACCTCCGTGCCTATCGCGAAAAGAATCTCGCGCGCATCGGCATGACCGCCCTCTTCCCCATCTGGAAGCGCGACACCCGCGATCTCATCCGCGAATTCCACGCCGAGCGATTTCGCGCCATCGCCGTCTGTGTCGATCCCAAGGTCCTCGATCCCACCTTCGCCGGCCGCGAGCTGGACGAGGCTTTCTTCCGCGATCTTCCGCCGCACGCCGATCCCTGCGGCGAAAATGGTGAGTTCCACACGTTCGTCTTCGGCGGCCCAATTTTTCACTCTCCCATTCCCGTCCGCACCGGAGAAATCGTCAACCGTGACGGCTTTGTCTTTTGTGATTTATTATCTGAAATGGAGGAAGCAAAAATATGAACGGTCAAATCTCCCCGAAAGCAAACCTGCTCTACCGCACTTTGCTCGCGCTAGCCATGATCGCCATCGCCGCCGCGCTTCGCATTGCGCCGCATCCCTGGAACTTTACTCCCATCGGCGCCATCGCCCTTTTTTCCGGCGCCGTCCTCAAAGACCGCCGTCTCGCCTTCCTCTTTCCAATGCTTGCCCTTTTCGCGGGCGACGTCTTCGTCGGCTTTCACAAGCTTATGCCCATCGTCTACGCCAGCTTCCTCCTTAACGTCGCCATCGGACTCTGGCTGCGCGACCGCCGCACCGTCGGCCGCATTAGCCTTGCCACCCTCGTCGGCGCCGTGCAATTTTTTATCGTCGTCGATTTGGGCGTCTGGGCGCTCGAATCAACCTATCCGCACACCCGCGAAGGCCTCATCGCCTGCTACGTCGCTGCCATTCCATTCCTCTGGAACATGCTTGCGAGTGACGCTTTCTACGGCGCGCTCCTCTTCGGCGGTTACGCCCTCGCTGAGCGCCTAGTTCCAGCGCTGCGCGCGCCGCAATCACAGTCGCTTCGATGACCCCCTCCATGAGCCACCCAGCCCCATCGAACACCGCGTCGAATCATCAGATTAAGAGACTCTGCGTCTTTTGTGGTTCGAGCAGCGGCAATAATCCCGCCTACGCAAGCGCCGCCGAGCATCTCGGCCGTGAACTCTCCGCCGCTGGCATCGATCTGGTCTTTGGCGGCGGTCGCGTGGGCCTGATGGGCGTCCTTGCGAATGCCGTTCTCTCCGCGGGCGGCCGCGCGGTCGGCGTCATTCCGAAATCGCTCGTCGAGAAAGAAATTGCGCACACCTCCCTGACGGAGCTACACATCGTCAGCTCCATGCATGAGCGCAAAGCCCTCATGGCGGATCTGGCGGACGCGTTCGTCCTCCTTCCCGGAGGCTTCGGCAGTTGGGAAGAGTTCTGCGAAATCTTCACTTGGCTTCAACTCGGAATCCACCGCAAGCCCTGCGGTGTCCTCAATGTCGCGGGTTATTACGACTCGCTGCTCATGCAAACCTCGCGCGCCGTGTCCGACGGATTCTTGCGTGCCTCTCACCTCGAATCGATGATTGTCGCAACCGATCCGCGCTCCCTGCTTTCGCGGCTTGCTGTGGCGCCGGTCTTTCAGGAAGCAAAATGGATCACCAAGCCGGAACGATAAGCGCCGCCGTGCAATCGCGCGGCGCCCTGATGCTATAATTCTCGCTCCATCATGACGAAATCAGCTCCAGAATCGGCGGCCATTGTCCCCGAAGTCCTCGCCAAATACGAGACCGTCATCGGCCTGGAAGTACACGTCCAACTTTTGACGAACTCCAAGATTTTCTGCGGCTGCTCGACTCACTTCGGCGATCCGCCCAACACCAATGTGTGCCCAATCTGTCTCGGTCTCCCCGGCACTCTTCCGGTCCTGAATAAACGCGCCGTCGAACTTGCCATGCGTGCCTCGCTGGCCTTGAACTGCACCGTCCACGAACATTCGCGCTTCGCCCGCAAAAACTATTTCTATCCCGATCTTCCCAAAGGCTACCAAATCTCGCAGTACGAACTGCCGCTCGCCACGAATGGCTGGATCGAGATCGATCGCGACGGCTTGCCCGCGCACGCGGACGCGAAAAAACGCATCGGCATCACTCGTCTTCATCTTGAAGAGGATGCCGCCAAGAATCTGCACGAAGGCTTCTCCGAATCCGCCGCCAAGGCTTACATTGACTACAACCGCTGCGGCACGCCCCTCAGCGAGATCGTTTCCGAGCCCGACCTGCGCGCTCCCGAAGAGGCCTACGCCTACCTCACCACGCTTCGCCAGATCATGCTCTACACCGGCGTCAGCGACTGCAACATGGAAGAAGGCTCGCTCCGCTGCGACGCCAACGTAAGCGTTCGCCTGCGCGGCGCAAAGGAATTCGGCACCAAAGTCGAAGTAAAAAATCTCAACTCTTTCCGCTATCTCCAAAAAGCGCTCGAATACGAAGTCGAGCGCCACATCGGCGTCCTCGAATCAGGTGGCCGCATCGCGCAAGAAACGCGCCTCTGGCACCAGGCCGATTCCTGCACCGTCTCGATGCGCTCCAAAGAAAAAGCCCACGACTACCGCTATTTCCCCGAGCCTGACCTGCTCCCCGTTCACGTCAGCTCTGCCTGGCGCGAAGACATCCTTCGCACTTTGCCGGAACTTCCGGAAGCTAAGCGCGCCCGCTTCATCGCCGCTCATGGCCTGTCCCCATACGATGCAAGTGTGCTGACGGCCACGCAATCTCTAGCCGATTATTTTGAGTCTGCAACGAAGGCTGGCGCACCCGCCAAGACCGCCGCCAACTGGATTCAGACGGAACTCCTTCGCCGCCTGAACGATTCGGGCAAGGCAATCGAAGCAAGCCCAGTTTCTCCCGCCACACTCGCTGATCTCTTAAAACTTGTCGAGTCCGGCCAGATTACCGGCTCCGTGGGAAAAAAAGTCTTCGCCGCTATGTTTGAAACTGGTCGCAGCGCCAACGAAATCGTTGCCGCCGAAGGCCTCGGCGCCCAGATCGACACTTCCGCCATCGAGCAAGCCGCCCGCGAGATCATCGAAAAGAATCCGGACAACGTCGCCAAATTCAAGTCTGGCAACGAAGGCGTCTTTAAGTTTTTTGTAGGCCAGGTCATGCGCACGACGCGCGGCCAAGCCAATCCCCAGGCCGTCAACGACATTTTACGGAAGCTTCTTTCCTGACTCCGTGCCGCGGCGGTGGCAGTGATATTTTGGCGGCAGTTTTGCGAGATCGCTGCTTTCCGCGCGGACGTAGGCGCCGGCTTTAGCCCGGCATCTTTCTTTTGCTTTTGACTTTACTCGCAGCATAGGCTCTATCTAATGGCCACCACGGAGGATTCTCACATGCTTAAAGTAGGCGACAAAGCCCCCGCATTTCGCATAAAGAACGACGTCGGCAACGACATCTCTCTCTCGGACTATCTTGGCAAACGCGTCGTTCTCTTTTTCTATCCAAAAGCCGACACTCCCGGCTGAACGACCGAAGCGTCCGAGTTTCGCGACGCAAAAAAGCAGTTCGACAGACTCGGCGTGGTCATCCTCGGCATGAGCGGCGACTCCGTCAATGCCCAAGCCAGTTTCAAAGCCAAACAAAAACTCAACTTCGATCTTCTCAGCGATTCGGATCTCAAAACGATCGAAGCCTACGGCTCGCGCCGCATGAAAAAATTCCTCGGCCGCTCGTTCCTCGGCATCGTGCGAAGCACTTTCCTCATCGGCCCCGATGGCAAGCTCGAACACCTCTGGGACAACGTCAAAGCGAAAGGCCACGCAGCCGAGGTTCTCGCCGAAGTCTCCAAGAAATAATCGCCGTCTCTTGCGGCGCGGACGTAGAGTCCGCACTTTTACTCTGTGCGGACCGAAGGACTGAGGCGGAACATTGTCCGCGGCAGAAAATCCTCGTCAGAGATGAAAGACGAACTCATCAGAATTTGCTTGCGCGGGTTCGATGAGAAGATTGTCGATTAAACGAGTTTTGCCGATGAACGCAGCCAGCACCGCGTAACATGGCCGAGCGACTCGCACCACCGGCTCAAACGTATCCGCGCTCACAATCTCGGCATAATCCACTGCCGCCAGCGGCTCCGCTTCAATAATCCGCCGCATGACAGTTTGCAATTGCATCGCATCGCGCACGCCGCCTGCCAGCTCGTTTCCCGCCGCCACCAGCGCGCGGTGCAGAACTGTCGCCGCTTTGCGCTCCTCTCCGCTCAAATAAGAATTGCGCGAAGAAAGCGCCAATCCATCCGCCTCCCGCACAATCGGGCAAACCACAATTTCCGCATCCAGATTCAGGTCGCGCGCCATCTCGGTGATGATTCGCACCTGCTGCGCATCCTTCCTTCCGAAGTACGCGAAGTTCGGCTGCACGATCTCAAACAATTTCAGCACCACGGTAGCCACTCCGCGAAAATGTCCCGGCCGCGATCGCCCTTCCAGCCGTTCGCCGATACCCTCGACATTCACATACGTCCGGAATCCATTCGGATACACGTCCGCGGTCTCCGGCGCGAACAGCGCATCAACACCCGCGGCCGCAAGTTTTTCCGCGTCCTTCTCAAGATCGCGCGGATATTTCTTGTAATCTTCTGTCGGTCCAAATTGTTTCGGATTCACAAAGACGGACGCAATCACCCGCGAACATTCCTGCCTCGCCCGTTTCACCAGCGCGGTGTGCCCTTCATGCAGCGCACCCATGGTCGGCACCAATCCGATGACGCGTCCTTCGGCGCGTGCCCCGCGCGCGTATTCTTTCATCCAGGCAATGGTTCGGATTATTTCCACGCCGCCAGTGGCACAGACTTCAGTCTGTGCATTCCCAAGGTGCCGCTACTGCTATCTGCCGTTCCCCATTTTAACTTTTGAACCTTGAGCTCTTGATCTTTTTTCATGCGCTCGCCGCTGTCGCGCGTTCTCGATAGTAGTGCATCAAGTCCGTCAAGATCGGCTGCGCGCCCAGCTGACGCAGCAAGGTCGTAATCTGCCCGCGATGATACGTCCCATGATTCACCACGTGCTGCATCGATTGCCACAACGGATTGCGATACACGCCAAATTTCAAGGTCTTGTATTCCATCACGCAGTTCAAATCTTCTGACGTCAGCTGCCCAACAAATTTCAGCAGCCGCCCTTCCTGCTCCGCCCACTTCGCGCGCAAACTGTCCACATCCGCGCACTCCAATACATCCGGCAACGAGGCCGGCGACCGTCCCTGAAACCGCTCCAGCCAAATCCATTCCGCCCCGCAAATGTGCGCCAGCGTGTCCCGCACCGACCCAAAGCTCGATCCCATCGCCTTAGTGAACTGCTCGCTTGGCAAATTCCCCGCAGCATCCAGAGCGCGGTGATTTGCCCAAGCGTTGTAATCATAAAGCGCACACATCTCTTCGGGCGTCATCGTCCCCTCCACCTGCAAAACCTGGCTGTTGTCATTCCGAGCGAAGCGAGGAATCTGCTTTTTGCTTTTTGCTTTTCGCTTTTCGCTTTTCGCTTCCGCTCCTACCAATCCCCATCACTATTCACCGGCGCCTCTTTCTCTTCCTTCGCCGTCTGTGCCGCGTGATACGACTCCCCATCCGAAGGGAACGTTCCTCCGCGCACATCCTCGCAATAGTCCTGCGCTGCCTTCGCAATCAGCTTACCCACGTCCGCATACTGCCGCGCAAACTTTGGCGTCTTCTCAAACGTCAGTCCCAGCAAATCATGAATCACAAGAATCTGCCCGTCGCAATCCGGTCCTGCGCCAATCCCAATCGTCGGAATCCGCAGCTCGCGCGTAACCTGCGTCGCCAGCTCTCGCGGCACGGCCTCCAGCACCACCGCAAACGCTCCCGCTGCCTCCACCGCGCGCGCGTCCCGCAGCAAATGCTCCGCCGCATCCACCGTTTTGCCCTGCACTCGATATCCGCCCAGCGCATTCAATGATTGCGGCGTCAATCCCACGTGTCCCATCACAGGAATCTCCGCTTCCGTTAGCCGCACAATCAATTCCAGCCGCCGCTCGCCGCCTTCCACTTTCACCGCTTCCGCGCCGGCGTCTTTCACAAACCGCATCGCGTTCCGTACTGACTCCGCGATGTCGCTGTGATAGCTCCCATACGGCATGTCCGCCACCACCAGCGCGCGCCGCGTCCCCCGCCGTACCGCCCGCGTATGATGCAGCATCTCCTCGATCGAAACCGGCAGCGTGCTCTCATACCCCAGCACCACCATCCCGAGTGAATCCCCCACCAGCAGCACATCCACGCCCGCTTCGTCCAAGAGACGCGCCGTCGGATAGTCGTACGCCGTTAAACAGGTAATTTTCGCCGAATTGAAATTAGAACCCGCAGCCAAGGACTTCCGCTGCAGCAGTTCGGGCACAGTGATCTTGCCATTGCCCGTATTAGGAACAACGCTCATGGTGGCCTCCGGTGCCATTCCCTAACCGCAGGATATAGCCCTGTACCTCACCTTTGCGCAGAATACCAAATTCCCGTTCCCATGACCACACTTTCGGACCTGAGCGGTGAGGGTTCCGATTGGCCGGCGATCCGCCCGGAACGCGTTCTAACCCTTCTAACCAACCATAGCTGTTAGACAAAGGACCTTTTCTCCAAGACTTCGATCTCCTTCGCTCTCAATCTGTGCCCGAGGCGAATCACGATCAATGCCCTTTGTAAAAATGCGCCAGGCCAGCTCCTGCGGCATCGTCACGCGGGACGTCAACTCTCCCTCAGGTCGACTCACGAAATTCCATCGTGCCGGCCTTTGGACAAAAACCATTGCCCGCCGCATTCGCCGCAGATCTCCAGCAGAAGGGTCGTTCCGAGAGGCGCCTCAACATTTCGATAAACATGCGGCCGTCCCCGCACGAAGCAATCCAGGACCGGTGATTGCGAGCGCCGTGTCGAGCAGATGCGCTGCCACGTCGCGGACCTTCCACAACGGCGCAATGGTCTGCAGATCCCAGTCGCTCGGTTCGAGCGAACGCAAAAGGTCTATCCGTTTTTCGCCCACTCTGCGGCAGCAAATGAGCGCAGAGGATAGGCCCGGGACCGCTGGTTTCGTCATTCATGCGCATTTCATCAAGCTAGCACCGGGGAAGCGGATGCAGGTGATTGCGATTCCTATCTTCGCTAACGCTTTTGATCTGTTGATGCGGAGGATTTGGAAGCGGTTAGGAATTGCGCCCACTGTTCACCGGTCGGCTTGCCGGAAACCAACTCATAGTCGGTGAATACGACGTCGCCGCCAACTAACTCTGGAGAGTAAACGGATTCAAAGCGCTTTACGGCCTCTGATTGGCCGTGGCGACTTTGCGCGGCGGCATCCTCGAAAATAAACAAGTGCAAAAACCGAGTCGGATCGCTCTTTTGCTGCCAGGCAACATACATCTTTGTGCCTGGCTCATTTTCCTGCACGTAACGGAGAAAGTCTTTGATCGCCTGCTTGACTTTGTCCACCGCTGAAGGTTTCACCTGGTATCCGCCCGTTTGATAGATAGCCATTACATGTCCCCCTTGTTTTCGAGTTGTAAAAACCTGCCGCCGTTAAGACTTCCAAACCGTTTGCGGTATTGCTCCTCCATCCGAATCTTGGTTGCCCAGAAAGGCCGCGGCTTGCCTCCGCTGAGAAGATCCGTTAGAAGGCCGAGGTGCGTGTGCCATCCGCTGGCCACGCTGACCATCGTCCGGCGGTCGCCGAGGCGGCGATGCGTTATGACCAGAAGCACATTTTTGCCCTGCGGCGTCAGTTCAAAAGTCACTTCCGAAGCATCCGGCTCACTGCCCCACGTGTAGCTAAGCAGGCGCGGCGGATGGCAACGTGTGACCCGTCCGGGAACTTCGCATTCATCGCTTTTGGTTGTTGGCGTCTTTTCCGCGGATAGCTCCGAAAACCTGAATTGCAATTCCACGCGGCCGCCCGCGCGCAGCTCCATGGGGCCGCCGCCAAACCACCTTCTCCGCTTTTCCGGTTCAGTTAGATAAGACCAAATCCGTTCGATCGGCCCGGGCAGCAGACGTTCGATGCGGAACGTTTGGGGCTCCTTAACTTCCCCACATTCGTCGTCCGGTTGTCTGCGCTTGTCGCCTGGTTTTTTCGGCCCATCGCTCATCGAGATAATCGTCTCCTTCTACGAATTTTGGCTGACAACCGATCTTCCGTCCGCAATATCGCTTCAAGGGTATCGAGCCTCCTGGTCCACATCGCGCGCTGGGCCGAGATCCACGCGGCAGCCTCATCGAGCGGCTCCAGGTTGACCGACAAAAGATGCTCGCGTCCTGCACGCCTGCGCCGTATCAGCCGCGCGCGCTCCAGCACCTGGACGTGTTTCGAGACGGCGTTGAGGGACATCGCAAACGGCTTTGCCAGCGTAGTGACGCGCACCTCTCCGCGCGACAGGCGTTGCATGATCGCTCTCCGCGCCGGATGCGCCAGCGCGAGCAACGTTGCGTCGAGTCGAACTTCTGCACTCATATTATTCAACCTGGACGTTGAATGTACTTTGCGCCCATCTTTCTGTCAAGAGGCCTTCGCAGAGCGAAATCAGCCCTGCGGCCATCGTGTGGGCTTCTATGCTTCCGGGAATGGCTTGATGCGAGCGTGTCGGGGGAAGCACTTAAAGCCAAAGATGAATTGTCACTGTAGGAAGTTTCCAGGCCACTACGATGTCGGTAGCTCGGCTTTCTTAAAAGGAGAGCATGAACAAGCCCTCCGGCACGCTATCTAAAATCCCGCCGGCCGCTCTCCCACAACGTTAAACGCTTTCTCCAGCGCGAGCCCGGCCTGCCCGACCGTTCCTTCATCAAATAATCGCCCGATGAGCGTCACCCCATGTG
>Ga0210405_10002146_pt1 | contig 20873 bp, 18 predicted proteins | sample IncBWH11MmetaG_FD_155492 | JGI IMG/M metagenome (GOLD analysis project Ga0210405, IMG submission 155492) | Forest soil microbial communities from Barre Woods Harvard Forest LTER site, Petersham, Massachusetts, United States - Inc-BW-H-11-M | ecosystem: Environmental > Terrestrial > Soil >... | reverse complement strand
CGGAGGGAATTGAACCCCCGACCCTCTGATTACAAATCAGATGCTCTACCAGCTGAGCTACGCCAGCGTCGCTCAAACCGAGTAAGAATAGCAGAAGGGGCAAGTAAATTGCAAGGGGGTGATTCGAGTTTGGAGCACGTCGGGGGCCAGGTCTGTGGAAAAGGACTTTCCCTGTGTCGCACTCCTAGCGGCCTATCTTTCGATTCTTCTATAGTTTAGCATGATCTCCGGGTGCCCGCACCCTGCGGTGTACGGCGAGCGTAGAGGGCGGCATTTTTCTTCAAAATGTACCTGGCTTTTGGAGCGGCGTGTTTGAGCAGAAACGAGTTGACCGGTTATAAGCAAGCTTGCATGGCGACGGGGCTAACCGCATGAACAAGCTAAGACTTGCCGGAGGAATCCTAGTCGTCGTCCTGAGCGGTGCGATCATCTACGTGGGCTACCGACACTGGGGCGGCCCAAGTTACAGCCCGCGCGACGAGGTGCTTGCGCAGATGCCCGCCGATGCGAGCGCTGTTCTCTACATTGACGTGGATGCGCTTCGCCCATCTCCATTTCTTGCGGAACTTTACAAATGGGCTCCGCAACCGAAGGCAGACGCGGACTACTCCCAATTTCTACAATCGACGGGTTTCAACTATGAGCGCGATTTGAACCGCGTGAGCATCGCGCTGTTAAAGAGCGGCAAGGACACAATTCTATTCGCCGTGGCTGAAGGACGATTCGACCGGGAAAAAATCTCCGCGTACGCATCGCAAACGGGAACGCATGAGAATCGCACCGGTCAGGAGATTTTCTCCGTGCCTCTGAATGGCACCACTCGGCGTATCGCGTTCACGTTTCTGCGCAGCGATCGGATTGCACTCACAAACGGCTCGGATTTCGAAGCGTCGCTCTCCGCGCCGCATGAAGACGCAGATTCACAGGCGTGGCGCGAGCGTTTCCGCCGACTCGCCGGGTCGCCCGTGTTTGCCGTCGTGCACCAGGACGCCGCTGCCGGCACGGCGTTAAGCGCGCAAACTCCACGCGGCTTGCAATCGCCCCAACTCTCGGCTTTGATTGACCAGCTTCAGTGGATCACAGCAGCGGGAAAGCCGGAAGGCGACCATCTGCGAGTCGTGCTCGAGGGCGAAGGCGCCTCAGACGCGCCCATCCGCCAATTGTCCGATGTGCTCAATGGCTTGCTCATGATGGCGCAAGTAGGGCTCAGCGATCAGAAGATGCGTCAACAGCTTCAACCAGACGTCCGCGAGGCGTATCAGGAGATGCTGAAGAGCACTGATGTCTCGCAGATTGACCGCGGCGAGACGAAGTCAGTCCGGCTGATGTTTGATTTGACTCCTAAGTTCCTTGAAGCCGCACGCATCGCAATGCCAGTTGCGCCCGTGGCTCCACAAAACAAAGCCCTGCGAAACAAGGGCACTTATTCGAAATTGAACTGAATAAACTCCCGCAATAAAAAATGCCCCGGAAAGTCCGAGGCATAAAAGATCTCGTCTATTAGTCTTGAATCAGTCGCCTACCGTACTCCCTGTATTCGCCTTCATATACCGCCAAGGGTTGACCGGCGCATTGTTGACGCGAACTTCATAGTGCACGTGGGGGCCAGTGGAGCGGCCGCTGATGCCCGTGTAGCCGATGACCTCGCCGCGCTTAATTCGCGTGCCAGGCACCGCCGAGAATGACGAAAGATGAGCGTACCAGGTGGTGATGCCGAAACCATGGTCAACCACGACCAGGCGTCCGTAGCCGGCATGGTTTTCAGCGATGGTCACAATGCCGTCCGCCGTAGCATGCACTGGCGCGCCGTAATCGGAGGCCACATCAACGCCCGTGTGGAACGCTCCTTCGCCGTTGAAGGGATCCAAGCGTTCGCCGAAGCCGTCTGTGATGTGTCCCATCACTGGCCAGATCGATGGCGTGTAGGTAGAGTCGGCAAAACTCATCGCAGGCATCAGCCGCAAACCACCCGACGAGACGGCAATCACCGCCGCATTCCTTTTCAAAAACGTGTACTGCTCAATCGAGCGATCAAAGGCATCTTCCGGCGAGACTTGGCTATCAGTCGAATCGAAGGCCGCGGGGTGGTAACGAAGCACTCCGTAGGTCATGGCTACTTCGGTGGCTAGAGACTGGAGAGAATCGAGGCGCTGGTTGGTATCGTTGACCGTGCTCTGAAGCTGTTGATACTGTTTCTTAAGAGTTTCCTGATCATGGCGAAGGGCGTTGTAGTTGCCGACCTTCCAAAGCATCCGAGAGTAAGAACCAATCGCGGCCACGACGGTAACAGCGCCGATGATGGCAAGTACGGCGAGGCTGTGCAGTACGTACGCCGGGATCACAAGCTTTTGAAGCTTGCCAGGCGTCGTAGCGATATAGAACGTATAGTTCTTGCTCGTTATCACTTGGCCTCTCAGGCCTTCTAACTCGTCAAAAGCGGGCTGGATGCCCTGGTACCACGAAAGTGAACCACTTTGAAACCGAACGAAACCAAATCTGAACCGTAAGCCTCGGTCCGCGACCTCGCCCATACTAGATTTTGTAGGGCTGCCCGTCAACCCTGTATTTTGCGGTTTGAAGAACAGGGTGTGAAAAATCGTACACCCTGTCCGGAAGGACAGGTTCCCGACTCGTTAAACCAATTATCGGCCGCGAGGCGAATCCTTCATCTCCGCCCGCGAAAAGAGCCGCGGGAGCTATACTCAACCCCGACTATGAAGGAAACAAAGCACCTATTGGTCCGACACCGGGAACCCGGGGAGGCTGCTGTTTTGGAGCGGATCGAACGGATCGCCACTCGGACTGGAATTCGCAGCTCTGGAGTGCGTCTAGGAATAGGAGACGATGCGGCGCTCTTCCTAGGTACGAGTGGATTTGACCAGATTCTTACCTGCGATTGGTTTGTCGAGGGCTCGCACTTTCTTCGACACCGCCATCCGCCCGACGCAGTGGGTTGGAAATGCCTCGCCAGGGCTGTTAGCGACGTGGCCGCGATGGGAGGTGTGCCGCGTTGCTTTCTTCTAAGTCTCGCGCTGCCCTCCTCGCACACTGGCGTCTGGCTCGATCAGTTCCTAAAGGGGCTGGGGCGTGCAGCCGGGCGATTCGGGTGCGTACTTGCCGGCGGCGACACCACACGCAGGAAAGACATCCTCATAAATGTGACCGTGGTGGGTGAGGTACGGACGGGGACGGCTGTATTGCGATCAGGCGCGCGCCCTGGGGATATGTTATTTGCAAGCGGCCAGCTTGGCGAGGCAGAGCTGGGGCTTCGTATCATCCGCGAAAGCAAACGACGAGCAAAAAGCCGCAATCCGTTCCTGCGGAAGCATCTCTACCCTGAACCCAGGCTTGCATTAGGCCGCTGGTTAGCAGAGAAGCGTTTAGCCTCGGCGATGATGGATCTCTCCGACGGTCTTTCTACCGACCTGCCTCGGTTGTGTGCGGCGAGTGGAGTGGGGGCAAGGCTTGAAGCAACGAAGCTTCCTGCGGTCAGAATGCCCAAGAGTGGGCGGAGGCGCGACGACCATTCGCTGGAGACGGCTTTGCACGGTGGCGATGACTACGAGTTGCTCTTCACCGTGCCTCGATTAAAGCTCAAGCAGATTCCGCGTTCCTTTCACGGAATCCCCATCACGCCGATTGGCGAAATCACGAAGGAACGCATTTTGCTTCTCGTCAATGAATCGGGGCGCGACCTGCCGCTTCCGAACCGCGGATGGGATCCTTTCCGCCGGAAGAAGCCGTGAAGCAGGAAGATACCGCGCCCGGGCTATAACCCCGGTGGAACGTTGGAAGTCGTAGGCGCCGTCGTTGTCTTGGTCGGCGGCGTTATAACCGGAGGCTTTTCTTTCGGAGCGGCGGGCTCGTCTGTTTCCGGTGCGGTGTCGGGCGTGTCTACGTTTACTTTGTGCTCCAGCGCTTGCTGCTCGAGCGGGACGACATTGGCGAAATCGAGTGGGGGCTGGCCTTCGAGTGCGGTCTTCATAAATTCCAGCCAGATTGGAAGCGCTGCTCGCGCGCCGGTTTCCTTTTTACCAAGAGAAATCTGCTTGTCGTCGAAGCCCACCCAGACACCACAAGTGAGCTGGGGAGTAAAGCCCATGAACCACGCGTCGGTATAGTCCTGCGTCGTGCCGGTTTTCCCCGCAGCGGGGCGGCCAAGGGCTTTCGCCTGAACTCCCGTGCCGAACTGGATGACCTCTTCCAGCATTGCCGTCATCGTGCGGGCCACATCCGGCGAAATGACGTCGTGCACTTCGGGGTGCGCCTCTTCGAGCAGCGCCCCGTCGTAACTTGTCACGCGGCGGATCATGTGCGGGTCGATGCGGATTCCGTCATTTGGAAAAACCGTGAACGCGGAAACGTGCTCCAGCAGCTTCATGTCTGCCGCTCCGAGCACTAGCGGGAGATAGGGCGGAAGCGAAGTGGTAATGCCAAATCGCTTCGTCATATCCACCACGGAATTGATGCCGACTTTTTCCGCAAGCTTGACGGCGGGAACATTGCGCGAACCCGCTAGAGCGCGCCGCAAAGTAATGGTGCCTTCATACCTCTCGTCATAATTACGTGGCGAGTATGGCTGGCCGCCACTGATAACCGTAAATGGCGTGTCCACGATAGTGTCAAACGGCGAGGCGCCTTTTTCGATGGCATCGGCATAGAGATAAATCTTGAACGAGCTGCCCACCTGGCGGTAAGCCTGCGTGGCGCGATTGAACTTCGAATCTTCAAAGCTGTAGCCGCCGACCATGGCTTTGATCTCGCCGGTCGAATTGTCGATCGCCAAAATCGCGGCTTGCGGCGCCGGCTGCTGCTCGAGTTGCACGCGAGCCGTGGCCTCGTGCAATTCCTGAATATAAAACTGCGTGAGGTCGCCGACTTTCAGAAGCTCCGAAGGCTTCTTGCGGCCAGTCCACGCGAAATCCGGCGGCGAAAGAATCGCGCGGTAGGAGCCAATCTTGATCGTGGCGTACTTCTCGTCAACGGAAAGCACAAGGCCGCTGACGTACGAACCTTTTTCGATGGGATGGCGCCAGTCGTCGTCTTCGTAACTATCGAGCTTGCCGAGATTGTCGCGAAGAATGTTGGCAGGCTCGCCGCGCCAGCCGTGGCGGCGGTCGTAACTGTGCAGGCCATCACGCAGCGATTGATTGGCGGCTTGCTGCATCTTGATGTTCAGCGTGGTGTAAACGCGCAGGCCGCGCTCGTGAACGGCTTCGGTCCCATAGGTCGATTCCAAATACTTGCGAATTTCTTCGAAGAAATAAGGCGCCAGGTCGTTGCGCGGATACTGCAGGTGCAGGCCAAGCGGCGTTTTCTTTGCGGCGTCCTCTTCGCTGGGGCTGATCTTGCCTTCCTCTTCCATGCGGTGGATCACCAGGTTACGGCGTGCCAGGGCGCGCGCCGGATCAGCCAAAGGCGAATAGATCGGCCCGCGAATCATGCCGGCAAGCAGTGCGGCCTCCTGCAGCTTCAGGTCGGTGACGGACTTTCCAAAATAAAATTGTGCTGCGGCTGCGAAGCCGTAGTTGCCATGCGCTAGGTACACCTGGTTGGCATACATCGTGAAAATCTGCGGCTTGGTGTAGCGCCGTTCGATTTGCAGGGCCAGCAGAATCTCCTGCATTTTGCGGCGAAAGCTGATCTCGCTGCGGTCGAGGAAGAGGTTTCCAGCGAGCTGCATGCTGATGGTGCTAGCGCCTTGCGCTTTGCCACCATGCAGAATCTTTCGCCATGCGGCTCCGGCTATGCGCGGGAAGTCGATACCCCAATGATCTTCAAAGTGCTGATCCTCGATGGCGGTCACCGCGTTGTAGAGAACTTTGGGGCACTGCTCATACGTCATCAGAATGCGTCGTTGCAGCGCAAAGCTTCCGACGAGCTGCCCGTCATCGGCATAGACCTCGGTAACGACGGTAGGGCGATACGTTTCGAGCGCCCGAATTTCCGGCAAGTCGCTTGCATAAACGAACAGCAACCCGCAAGCTGCTCCCAGCGCGATGGCGCAAAGCAGCAGAAAGGCGAGCGCGACTCGGTCAATCAGTTTCCAACCGCGCAGTCGCAATGTAATAGGGGGCAAGCTCAGCATGGAAAGCTAATTCTATCGCAGAACGATTTTCAGGTACGGATTTTGCAGGAAATAAGTCGCCTTTCAGGAATCACCGGCCGGCTCGTAGTAGCGTTCGCCGGAGCAGGCGCGGCAGAGGGTTCTGCCTTCGACTACGACTTCGCGCTTGAAATTGATACCCTCTCCGCATTCGACACACACCACCCGCGGACCTTTAAACCCAGGCAGGTCTTCGGGTTGCACCTCGACCTTTACCCACTGCTTGTCAAAGAGGACATCGTCGGAGAGCGCAGCGTAGGCTTTCTGCTGCCCCGCATCTTTGCCCATTTCGGGGAACATGTCGCGGGCAACCTGCTTCGAAGACTCCTTTGCTGCGACGCGCACGGCGCGACCCGTCTCGAGATCAACGAAAGTGGCTGCCACTTTGCCCCAGTCGCGGAACTTCAGTGCACGTTTCCCGAGCCGGCAGTTGGCAACAAGCGCCACGGCGTCCGTCACACACCGGTCAATCTCCACGTACGTGACGATGCGCTTGCGTTCGGCGATTGGGTCTTCGATCCCCAGCTCTTGCAGCCCGAGCATCGCCAGCCGCACGCCCAACACCTGCCCGGCACACAGGTGCCCATGCGCAACAGCCGCCAGCTCCAGATATTCAGCCAGGGATTTCATTCAGAGATTCTAGCCTATGCGACGAATCAGAAGGTCAGTTTTCCACCGCGGAGAATCTCTTGACGAGACACCCGCCTGGCGCTTACAAGCCTTCGCTCAACGGCTTGCCAATTTCCCAGTGATGTCCATACGGATCAACGATTCTTCCCAAACGCCAGCCATATTCATTGCTCACCGGATGAACCGCTTTGGCGCCGGCTTCGATTGCGCGCGCAAACGCCGCATCTGGATCATTCACGATCATCACCAGCCGCACAGTTCCACCATTCAACGTCTCAGGGCTGAAATTCAAGTGTTCTGGCGACTCATCGGCGACCCAAAATTCGGCCCCCTCGGCGGACAGCCGCGCCACCACCGACCCTTTTTCGTCGTCGTGACGAAACGCCTCGGTGGCCCCGAACGCCGACTTATAAAATTCGATCGCCTTCGCCCCGTTTCGCACCGACAGCATCGGCGCTATCGAGGTCCTATGTTCCTTTGCGCTCTGTGGTTGGCTGCTCATAAGACACTCTCTCGAGTAGAACCTATGCCTGCTTTTTCAGGTGTCGACCACGGATGCGGCTGACGGGCTTCGATGAAGACGAAGATAGTCATTAGCACCGCGAGCCCGGAGAGCGCCGCATCCTCCAGGACCTTCTTGAGTCCGATCGGCTCGGGAGTCGCAAAACAGCCGCAATTGATGTTCATGTGCAGGAGATACGCACGCAAAACTACTCCAAAGAACCCCAGCATAATGACCGTGAGCAGCGGAGCCCAGATGCGCAGCCGCCAGCCAATCAGAAGGAGCAGCCCGAGGACGATTTCCGCGAAAGGCAGAGTGTTCGCTACGAATTGCACTCCCCAGGGCGGCAGCATTTTGAACGCTTCCACTTGGGTGGCAAAGTTCGAGAGGTTCAAGGAGATGGAGAATTTCAGAATGAAAAAAGGCCAGAGATTTGTGTTTGGGAGAAAAATTTTCGAGTAGCCCGCGTAAATGAAGATGCCGCCTAGAAGGAGGCGGCCGATCAAAATGACCGCACGGCGTTGATTCCATGGGCTGGATTGCATCATGCTTGATTTCTCTCGAATTCCTTCGGCGCAGTCCTTCTTTTTCCGGCTTATTCTGGCTACTTCTGGCTAAGCAACTGATCCAAGAATTGATGCAGAATCTCGTAGCTCATGGCGCTGGAGTAAGGATAGGTCTGGCCTTTGGAATGGAAGACCGTCGTCGGTGTCTGGTTCACGCGGTACATCTGCCCGAGTTGGACATCCTTGTCGATTAAAGGCTCGAGCGTGCCGCCCTTCACAAGCGCTCGGACCTTGTTCATATCCGCGGAAGAAAGCACAGCCGCCAGCGTCCCATCCACATCGCCGGTTTGCTCCCACTTGTCTTGATTCTCAAACAGCGCCTTCTCCGCTGGCTCGATCTTCCCGATCTCCGCAGCGGCTCGTGCGTACCGTGCGGCCACGCGCGAATACGCATGCATGGGCAGCGGAAAATCGCGATGGATCAGATAAACCTTCCCAGTGCTGACGTAATTGTCCATGAGCTGCCGGTTGGTGGTCAGGAAAAGCGTCTTGCACGCGGGGCACTGGAAGTCGCTGAACACCTCCATCACGATGGGAGCGTTCTTCGAGCCGAATGCTTTGTGTGGATCAACGTCGCTTACGCCACCCTCTGCCTGAGCAGTGGGCGGCCGCGGCGAAGCCTCTCGCACTTCGCCTGCGCTCTCGGAAGTCCCCGCAGGTGTCAATTCGCGGCTCGGGCTGGCCGCTGGAGAAACAGAAGCGCCACTTGCTTCATTCTCCGCTACGGCGAGTTTTGCCTCCGGAGCGGAGGCGACAACTGGCACCGCGCCGGAACGCGCCGCAGCAACGGGGTGCATTCCGCGGCTAACAAGCAGCCGCCCACCAATCAAGGCCAGGACCACAGTTATGGCAATAACAGCGCGACGACTCACACTACCCTCCAGCAAATACCTTCAAAATGGTGAGATGCGAACTCCGGCTCAGATTATCACAGGTTTCCCTTCTTGAACCCTTAGACGGTCTGGCTGCGTTTTTAAAGTAACCGGCCCCTTAAATCCGAGCATCAGATGGATAGGCCATAGCAAGGAAGGACATACGTTGTAAGATGTTGAAATATATGTCTTTATATGAAAGTCAAGAAAACTTGACAAAGGCACACTCAAGTTATATACTGCCTCTCGAACTGGACCAAGGAGCACGCCATTGACCTCGACCGCCCCGGATTCTTCGGCTTTCGGGCGGCCAGCGATGTAGACGGGTTCCGGAAGGAATAAGCCCGAAAGGAATTACCCCCGAAAGGAATTATCAAGATGAGCAAGATTATAGGAATTGACCTGGGCACGACCAACTCGGTTGTAGCCGTCATGCAAGGCGGCGAGCCCGTGGTGATCCCCAACCAGGAAGGCGCACGCACCACCCCTTCGGTTGTCGCCATCACCAAAGGCGGAGAGCGCCTCGTTGGACAAGTAGCGAAGCGCCAAGCTGTGACGAATCCCGAGAATACGGTGTATTCGATCAAGCGCTTTATGGGCCGCCGCTACGATGAAGTTGCCGATGAGATGAAGCGCATCCCCTACAAAGTCGTCAAGGGAGAGCACGACGATGCTCGCGTCGAGATCTTCGGCAAGATTTACAGCCCGCCGCAAATCTCCGCGATGATCCTCGGCAAACTGAAGTCCGCCGCGGAAGATTTTCTAGGCGAGAAAGTCGGCAAGGCCGTCATCACCGTTCCCGCGTATTTCAATGACGCGCAACGCCAGGCAACCAAGCAGGCGGGCGAAATAGCTGGCCTCGAAGTCGTCCGTATCATTAACGAACCTACGGCAGCCGCGTTGGCCTACGGCTTGGACAAGAAGACCGACGAAACCATCGCGGTATACGACCTCGGCGGCGGCACGTTCGACATCTCCGTGCTCGAAGTCGGCAGCGGCGTGGTCGAAGTAAAATCCACAAACGGTGACACTCACCTTGGCGGAGACGACATCGACCAGCGCATCGTGGATTGGCTCATTGACGAGTTCAAGAAAGAGAACAGTATCGACCTCGGCAAAGACCGCATGGCCCTGCAACGCCTGAAGGAAGCCGCGGAAAAGGCCAAGATCGAGCTTTCGCAAATGATGGAGACAGAGATCAACCTGCCGTTCATCACGGCCGGTGCGAACGGCCCCATCCACATGCAGCAGAAGCTGACGCGCACTCGCCTCGAGCAACTGATGAACGACCTGCTCGAACGTTCGATGAAGCCCGTCAAGCAGGCGCTCGAAGACGCTAAGTTGTCCCCGAACGACATCCAGGAAATAGTGATGGTGGGCGGCTCGACGCGTATCCCGAAGGTGCAGGCGCTTGTACGCACGTTCTTCGGCGAAAAAGAACTGCACAAGGGCGTGAACCCCGACGAAGTCGTGGCGGTAGGCGCTGCGATTCAGGGCGCGGTTCTCGCGGGCGAAGTGAAGGACATTCTGCTGCTAGACGTGACGCCGCTTTCTCTGGGCGTCGAAACGCTCGGCGGCGTGATGACCGTGCAGATCCCGCGCAACACCACGATCCCCACACGCAAAGTCGAAACCTACTCGACGGCATCGGACAATCAACCCGGCGTGGAAATCCACGTTCTTCAGGGCGAACGCAAGTTCGCTTCGGACAACCGTTCCCTCGGCAAGTTCAAGCTGGACGGAATTCCGCCAGCGCCGCGCGGCACGCCGCAGATCGACGTGACCTTTGACATCGACGCCAACGGCATATTGAACGTCAGCGCCAAGGACAAGGCCACCAACAAGGAGCAGAAGATCACCATCACTGCTTCGAGCGGTCTGACCAAGGAAGAGGCCGAGAAGATGCGCGCCGAGGCCGAGTCCCACTCAGAAGACGATCGCCGCCGCATGGAGGAAGTCGAAGCGCGCAACCGGCTCGACGGCATCATGTACCAGGCGGAGAAGATGGTCCGCGAGAATCGCGAGAAGCTCGCCGAATCGGACGTCAAGTCCGCCGAAGACGCCATCGAAGAAGCCAAGAAAGCCATCGCCGAAGGCGGCACGGCTCGCTTGCGCTCCGCGACGGAGAACCTCGAGAAGTCTTTGCACAAGATTGCCGAGGTTCTCTACAAGGCCAATGAAGCGGCCGGAGCGCAGCAGGCCGGCGCTGCCAGCGCAGGCGCTGGAACCAGCGGTGGTGCAGCTGGCTCGAGTTCGAGCGGCAGTTCGCATGATAAAAAGCCTGGCGACGTGATCGACGCCGAATACGTAGACGTAGACGAAAGCAAGCGTCCCAATTAAACCAACTCAACCAGTAGGGGCGGGGCTTGCCCCGCCCTACTTGTTTTGTTGCTCACTGAAGTAGCCTGTGTTTTTGAACTTTCAACTTTAAACTGTCGAGTGTTAACTGGTTTTGATGGCCACAACTGCCAAACAAGATTATTACGAACTATTAGGGGTTCCGAAGAAGGCCAGCGCGAAAGATATTCGCACGGCTTTCCGCAAACTCGCGCGCAAATACCACCCCGACTTGAATCCCGGCGACAAATCCGCCGAAGAAAAATTCAAGCAACTGCAGGAAGCCTACGACGTCCTCTCCGACACGAAAAAGCGCCAGATGTACGACCAGTACGGCTTTTATAGCGACAACATTCCTCCCGGCGGTCCGGGGGGCGGACGCGAGCAGGACAGTGAAGGCGTCAATTTCGATTTTAACGGCTTTGATTTTGGCGGCGGCTCGGGCGCGCAAGGTGGCAACGCAAGTTTCCGCGATCTCTTTAGCCAGTTCTTTCGTGGAGGCCGCGGCGGCAGCGAAGAACCGGAGCACGAACCCGGCGGCGACCTCGAGTATCAGATCGAAATCGATTTTTGGGATGCCGTGCGCGGCGCAGTCAAAAAACTAACTATCACGCGCCTCGACACTTGCGACACCTGCCAAGGCACGGGTGCGATTGGTTCCCCGCAGACTTGCCCCACCTGCCACGGCTCGGGCACCATCCAGCAAGCCGCTGGCAAAATGAAATTCAACGTGCCCTGCACACGCTGCGGCGGCACAGGCAAAATCCGCAAAGTATGCCCGACCTGCAGCGGCGAAGGCCGCCTCCGCCGCACGGAGACTATCGACGTGCGCATTCCCGCAGGCGTGGCCAGCGGCTCACGAGTCCGCGTTCCCGGCAAAGGCAACGCGGGAACGATGGGAGCCCCTCCAGGCGATTTGTATTTGCGCGTGGACGTGAAGCCTCATCCCTTTTTCGAGCGCCGCGGCGATGATCTGTACACGAAAGTTCCGGTGACAGTGACGGAAGCTACCCTAGGCGCGAAAGTCGAAGTGCCCACAATCGACGGCCGCTCGCTGGTGCGCATTCCACCCGCAACAAACAGCGGCAAAACTCTGCGCTTGAAAGAAAAAGGCGTTCCCAGCGCACGCAACGGCGCGCGCGGCGATCAGTACGTCGAGATACAAGTCGTCGTACCGCAGCCGACCGACGAGCGCGTGCGTAACCTTATGAAAGAACTCGAAACCGTGGCGCCGGACGATCCGCGCAAGGATTTGTTCAGTAAAGCAGGAGTGTAGGGGCACGATTCATCGTGCCCTCTTTCGAGAGACCACCGATATGCCACAGCGAGCCAGAAAACGGGCCAAAGCCGGCTACATGATCAGCGCCGTAGCGGAGTTGTACAAACTCCATCCCCAAACGCTGCGTCTCTACGAGCGCGTTGGTCTGCTTAAACCCTCGCGCTCGCAGGGAAACACGCGGCTTTACACCGATTCCGATCTCGAGCGCCTCGACGTCATCCTGACGCTAGCCCGTGACATGGGCGTAAACCTCGCAGGCATCGAAATCATCTTGAACATGCGCGAAAAAATGGTCGAGATGGAACGCCAAATGACCGAATTCGCCACCGTCGTGCAGCAAGAACTTTCTCGCGTGGCCTTGTTGTACTCGCAAGACAAAGAACCGCGCCACGCAATCGTGCGCGCCACTCCTCGCATTTCCCGCACTTCCTAGCTCCCGAAATCTCCGCAGTTTTTCGAGAACGGCAGCGGTTCAGCTTGAAATCCAGCCAGCTTTGAGAAGCACCTCGGATGCCACCTCGTTCAACGAGCGATTCTCGTTAGTGACGGTGAAATCCTCTAATCGCGCGCGGTCAAGGATGTCGTTCAATTTCACGACTCGAGCAATATATTCCTGATGCGATACGCCTGATTCGCGCATCTTGACGCGTTGCTGCATCGCCTCGATGCTGGCGGTAAGACGGCAGACGATCGTATTTGTAGCTAAAACAACGCCACTACAGAGTTCTAATTCGGCGTGGCCTTCTATCGCGCGCGCCAGCAAGAGCCTTTTCACGCCGAGTGAGGCATAGTTTTCGCAGACGGACTGAAGATTACGGTACATTACGCCATCGTTGCTGGCTGCTAACGGAAGATGGGCAAGACCGAGCGCGTCCAAGTCGATGGCCGCATGGGCAATGTGGCGCAGTGCAAGGATGTCGGACGCTTCGGCGAGGACGGTTGACTTGCCTGCCCCCATCGTACCCGTGATGATTAGCAACGATTCCGTAATTGCTCCATTATTTTTCCATCATGCCATGGGTTCAGAGCTGATGCGATGGGGTACTGCCTAAACGCACCGACAAGCCGGAGAGCAGACAACTTGCCGTGAACCCTCCGCGAACGTATGCTGTCCGCATGGCTCTTGAGAATTGCTCGCTTTGTAGAGGAACAGGCTGGAAGCTTGTGCCGCGGCCCGACGGAGCCGCCGGCAAGGTTGCGGTTCCTTGCGATTGCGGCATGGAGGAACGTTCCGAGCGCGTCATCGAGCGCGCGCACATTCCCAAGCGCTACGAGCACTGCGATTTTGAGAGCTACAGCACGGACGTCGGCGCAACGCCGCAACAAACGGATTCCCTAAAAAAAGCAAAGCTTTTGGCCCAGGGATTTGTCCGCGACTACCCAGGCACCGCAGAAAAAGGCCTGCTCCTGATGGGCCCCTCCGGCGTCGGCAAAACACATCTCGCCGTCGCCGCTCTGAAAGATTTGATTCGCCGAGGACACGCCGGTCTCTTCTGCGATTACCGCGAACTCCTGAAAGAAATCCAGGCCAGCTACAACCAAGCCAGCGAATCCACGGAAATGGGCATTCTCGAGCCCATTCGCACTGTGGAGATTCTCGTCCTTGATGATCTCGGCGCCAGCAAGCCTTCGGATTGGGTCCGCGACATCGTCGGCATCGTCCTAAACGCCCGCTACAACGAACGCCGCACCACGATCATCACCACGAATTACTACGACAACCCCGCCCAAGAAGGCGAAGCCACGCGCCTTCCCAGCGGCAAACTCGTCATGCCCACGCGCGAAGATTCCCTCGACCAAAGAATCGGCAGCCGCATGCGCTCCCGCCTCTTCGAGATGTGCCGCACCGTCGAAGTCATCGCCCCCGATTTCCGCCGCGAAAGCACCCAAGCCGGCCGCGCCCGGGCCTAGGAATATGAAAACAGGCCTTTCGCTGCTTGAAGAATGGTATGCCGCACGATGTGATGGCGATTGGGAACACTCGTGGGGAGTGAAGATCGATACTCTGGACAATCCTGGCTGGACGATTTCAATCAACCTCAACGACACCAGGGCCGAGAGCAGAAATCTTGAAAGACTCAAATCGTTCGGACCGAGAACGACTGGATTCACTACTGGGTCGAGAAAAGATCCTTCCAGATCAGATGTGGGCCGTTGAACCTAACCGAAGCAGTCGAGATTTTTGTTACTTGGTTCAATTCTTAGAGATTTCCATGCCGCCGTTGTCTCAAGCGCTCGAAGCTACGCTAAGGGGCGGCGACCGTCGATCCATCGGGCGCTCGGACGAAGTGGTGCGCCTCGTTCTCAAAGAGCCACGCCGTTTTCGCGAGCTCATCGAGTGCCTCCGGGACGGGAGTCCCGTCGTGCGAATGCGTGCGGCCGATGCGGCAGAGAAAGTTTCCGCAAAAAAGCCTCGGCTGGTCGATCGCTACAAAGCAGAACTCCTCGGCTTGCTCGCCGAAGCGGAACAAATCGAGCTACGCTGGCACCTCGCAGCAATCGTTCCGCGACTCCGTCTCACCGCAGCTGAACGCCAGCGCGCTGCATCAGCCTTGCAGCGCTACCTCGACGACCGCAGCTCGATCGTGAAGACGTTCGCTCTCCAAGGTCTGGCAGATCTTGCGCGAAACGATGCAGGTCTGCGCGCCAAGATAAAGCAGCTCCTTGAAGACGCCCTGCAATCCGGAACACCCGCGATGAGAGCGCGTGCTCGCAAGCTGCTGAAAAAGTATCCGGGCTAGCCAAATGTTTCCCGCGGGTTTGCGTCAGAGTGACATAGAAACCGCAAGCTAGGGGGGCCAAACCGGTTAAACCGGTTTCATTGACACGGGCGCAACGCGGCGAGTATCCTTTCAAGGTTGCAGCGCGCCTCGAAAAGCCCGCAGCACCATTGTCCCGTATGACCGCTTAGCGGTTAACCTCCTTGCATAGACCCTGTCCGGGAATTCGCAAGGAATCTTATCGACGTTTTGCGTTATCCCGGCATAACCGGGGTGGACAGAATAGAAGTTATCTTCCGGAGGCCAACAACCATGTTTCCCGACCACGACAACCAGTCCTCAGCAGCCGCAGCGGCACCCGCAACTGATTCAGAACCTGCTAACAACATCACTCCAACCGAAACCAATTCGGCGCCGCCAAGCGAGCACGAGGCCGAAGCCCATCAAAGCGCTCCAGAGCCCGTAGCACAGGCCAGTGATGCTGGCGCGGAATCGCACGGTCACCCGGCGGAATCTGCCGAAGCCGCGACTCCGGAACATGCGCCTGCCGCTGCGCCCGCACCTCCTGCGGTAACACAGGCAGCTGTTACCGCTCCATCTCCCGCCGATCCCGAAGCCACGGCTGCAGCCGAGGAGGCCGCTGGCTCAGAAGAGATGAGCAAGCTGATGGAGCAGTACGACGAGCAGCACGAAGCTGCCTCGCAAAACGAAATCATCGAAGTAAAGGTTGTCGCCTATACGGAACATGGTGTGGTGGTCGATCTCGGCGGAAAGACCGAAGGTCTGATCCCCGCGGCGGAATTTTCCGAGACCGACATTCCGCGTCCCGAACCCAACGCCACCATTGAAGTCCAGCGCACGGGTGAACACAAAGACGGCTTCACGATTCTCTCCTATCAAAAAGTGCTGCGCCGCCGCACTTGGGAAAAGATCGAAGCCGCCTACAAAGCCAAGGAAACCATCACCGGCAAAGTCGTCGACCGTATCAAGGGTGGCCTGGTCGTCGACATCGGCGTCCGCGCGTTTCTGCCTGGTTCGCAATTTGATCTTCGCCCCACGCAGAATCTCGACGATTTGACTGGCACCGACGTGCAAGTCCGCGTCACCAAGCTCAACCGCCGCCGCGGCAACGTCGTCGTCAGCCGCCGCGCCATTCTCGAGGAAGAGCTGCACGCCAAGCGCGCCCAACTAATGGAAACGCTCACCGAAGGACAAGTCGTACACGGCCACGTAAAGAACGTCACCGAATACGGCGCCTTCGTCGACCTCGGCGGCATCGATGGCTTGCTCCACCTGACGGACCTGAGCTGGGGCCGCGTCAAGCATCCCTCCGACGTCGTGAAGCCTGAGCAGGAGCTGGACGTCATCATTCTGAAGTTCGACAAGGAAAAACAGCGCGTCTCGCTCGGCTTGAAACAGTTGATGCCTGATCCCTGGGTCAACGCCGCGGAAAAATATCCTGCCGGTGGCAAGGTCAGAGGCAAAGTTGTCGGCGTCGTCGATTACGGCGTTTTCGTTGAGCTGGAACAAGGCATCGAAGGCCTCGTCCACGTCACCGAGCTAAGCTGGTCGAAAAAAGCCCAGCATCCCTCGAAGGTCGCCAAGGTCGGCGAGGAAGTTGACGTCGTCGTGCTGGACATCAAGCCCAGCGACCGCCGCGTCTCCTTGGGCATCAAGCAAGCTCTCCCCGATCCCTGGCTGCTCGTCGCGGAAAAATATCCCGTGGGCACCATCGTCACCGGCAAAGTCCGCAACATCGCGGAGTTCGGCGCTTTCGTGGAAATCGAAGAAGGCTTTGACGGCCTCGTCCACGTCGGCGACGTAAGCTGGACCGAGCGCATCAAGAATCCGCATGAAGTTTTCAAGAAGGGCGAACCCGTCACCGCTAAAGTTTTGAAGATCGATCCGGAAAATCGCCGCGTCTCCTTGGGCATCAAGCAGGTGAACGACATTTGGGGCGAGTGGTTCAAGCAGCACAAAGTCGGCCAGATCGTGAAGGGTAAAGTTTCGCGCATCGCCACCTTCGGCGCGTTCGTCGAGCTTGGCGAGAACATCGAAGCTCTCTGCCACAACACCGAGATCGAGGAGCGCAAGCGCCGCGACGATGGCCACTCCCCGATGCAGCGCACCAGCACCGGTCCGCTGAAGAGCGCCGGTCCGCTCGAGCCGGGCAAGGAGTACGATTTCAAGATCATTAAGATCAGCCCGGAGACGCGCCGCATCGGATTGAGCTATCGCGCCGCCGCCAAGCAAATCGAGCGCAAGGAAATCGAGCAGTATCGCTCCACGTCGAAGTCTTCTTCGACTGCAACCATCGGTGACGCGCTTAAGTCCAAGCTGTCAGCCCGGTAACCTCGGGTCGTCGCTGGACGGCAGGCGCCGCACCGCAGACTTTCTTGAAACAAGCCGGGTTGCGCTTCCCAGGGCGCTCCGGCGGCATGGCATCAGGGGTTGCACAATTTCATTTACCTGCGGGTCAATTTAATGATAGGAAGAGGGGCAACCGGGCGCATTCCGCCCCTCTAAACCGTTTCGCAACAGGAACCTGCGAGCGCTGCTACTCTGGCTCTGCAACGAGGCATAGGCACGATGACCAAGCAACTCACGCTGACGAAGGCCGACCTCATCGAAGAGGTCCTGCGCATCACCGAGCTCCCTCGCAAGGAGTCCGAGACCATCGTCGAGACCATCTTCGACAGCATCATCGAGTCCATTCAGAAGGGCGACAAGATCGAAATCCGCGGCTTCGGCAGCTTCCGCACGCGCCAGCGCCGCGGACGCGTCGGCCGCAACCCCAAGACCGGCGAAAAGGTCGAAGTCCCGCCAAAGAAAATCCCTTTCTTCAAGCCCAGCAAAGAACTGAAAGACTTTGTGAACAGCTCGGAAGCTGCAGCATCGGCAGGCGCCACCTCCGCCGCACCCGCTTCCGGCGACGCGAAGCATCCCTAAGTGGCACAGGTTTCAGCCTGTGCTCTTGGAATCTCCAATGCCCCGGGCTTCAGCTCCCTAGAACGTGTTTTTCAACTTGCCCACCAGTTCCGGACCGGCGAACACAGCCGCACGATTCTCAGCCTCTTTTGCGTTATGCTGTCGTCCGCGTAATTTTCGTTCTTGAGGACGCTTCTCGATGGATTATCTCTGGACCCCCTGGCGCTACAAGTACATGGCCGAAGTCAGGGACGGTCAGCAACCCGACTGCATCTTCTGCGATGCCGTCGCCCGCAACGACGACGAAAACACGTTCATCGTCTATCGCGGCGCGAAAAACTTCATCATCCTCAATCGCTATCCCTACACCTCTGGCCACGTTATGATCGTCCCATATGTTCACATCGCCGAGCTCGCGCTCTGCGACGCCGACGCCCTCGCCGAAATGATGCATCTTGCCCAACGCGTCGAGAACGCTTTCCAAACAAACTACAAGCCTGACGGCATGAATCTCGGCATGAACCTCGGCCGCGCCGCGGGAGCCGGCGTGGCGGGTCATTTGCATCTTCACGTTCTCCCCCGCTGGTTCGGCGATTCCAACTTCATGACCGTGACGGGCGAGACCCGCGTCCATCCGGAGGATCTCAAGGTCACGTATAAACGCCTCAAATCCGCCCTAGCCTCCTAGCCGGTCCGCCGAGCGCCTCTTGTAGGGGCGCGATTCATCGTGCCCTTCTTCGGCGGCGTGTTGTCGGCTGTAAGCTGTCGGCTCATTTCTGCGCTAAACTAATTCCCCTCGACACCCGGAGCCATTCTTGAACCTCGATCTGACCGAAGAGCAAGCCCTTCTGCAAAAAACGGTTCGTGACTTCGCGGAATCCGAAGTCCGCCCGCTAGCCAAAGAACTCGACGAAACCGGCCACTTCCCCCGCGCCCTCTTCGCCAAAGCCGCCGAACTCGGCCTCACCGGCATCGCCCTCCCCGAATCCGAAGGCGGCGCCGGCTTCGACCACATCGCCTACACCATCGTCATCGAAGAAATCTCCCGCTGCTGCGCTTCCACCGGCGTGATCCTCTCCGTCCAAAACTCCCTCTACTGCGATCCCATCCATCGCTATGGCACTGCCGAGCAAAAAAAGAAATTCCTCGAACCCTACGCCCGCGGCGAAAAAATCGGCTGCTACGCGCTCACCGAACCGCAAGCCGGCTCCAACGCCGCCGCCCTCCAAACCAAAGCCATGCTCCACGGCGACAAATACATCCTCAACGGCACCAAAGCCTGGATCACCAACGGCGGCGCGGCCGACGCCGCCATCGTCTACATCAACACGCATCCCGAAAAAGGCGAAAAAGGCATCACCGCGCTAGTCGTCGAAAAAGGCACGCCCGGTTTCAAAACCGGCAAAGAAGAAAAAAAACTCGGCATCAGCGCCACCGCCTGCTGCGAACTAATCTTCACCGACTGCGAAGTTCCCGCCGCCAACCGCATCGGCAACGAAGGCGAAGGCTACAAAGTCGCGCTCTCCACGCTCGACGGCGGCCGCATCGGCATCGCCGCGCAAGCCACCGGCATCGCTCAAGGCGCCTTCGAAGCCGCGCAAAAATACGCGCAAGAGCGCCTCGCCTTCGGCCATCCCATCTCGCAATTCCAAGCCATCCAATTCATGCTCGCGGACATGGCCACCGAAATCGACGCCGCCCGCCTCCTCGTCCGCAAAGCCGCCTGGAAGCAAGACACCGGCGCCCGCTTCAGCATGGACGCCGCCATCGCCAAACTTTTCGCCAGCGAAATGGCCACCCGCGTCACCCACAAGGCCATCCAAATCCACGGCGGCAACGGCTACAGCCGCGAATACCCCGTCGAGCGCAACTACCGCGACGCCCGCATCACCGAAATCTACGAAGGCACCTCCGAAATCCAGCGCCTCGTCATCTCCTCCTGGGTCCTCCGTTCGTAGCGACGCCCTTTAGAGCGTCATCTTCCGGGCTTCGCTCGCCAGCGCGCGGTTCTAACCCGCGTCGCTATGCGTGCAGCCTCCCCGTTTAGTTAGAATTGCAACGATTCGCTCATGAAGAACACAATATTAGGTCGGGAATCCATCGGAGGTTCTCATGAAACCGTTCAATCCCATCGACCACGTCGTGATCATCGTTAAGGAAAACCACAGCTTTGATAATTATTTTGGGACCTTCCCCGGCGCAAATGGCGCAAACCTTCCGGCAGCGCAAGACCCGCCGGTCGGCGGCGACCCACGGCATGATCACACGGGGTGGCTGGAGCGGGTGCAGCACGCGGTGAAGGAGCAGTACAACGAACAGGACATTCCCGCCTATTTTTCGTTTGCGAGACAATTCACGCTGTGTGACAACTATTTCACGGAAGTGGCCAGCCAGTCCGAACCCAACCACCTGATGCTGATCGCCGCGGCTTCGCCGATCATCGACAATGCAAACAAGAGCCGAACGTACCAGCCGCAGGAACCTTTCAACATTCCGACGCTGCCGAAGGCGCTGGAGAAAGCGAAGCTGACTTGGGCCACGTACGGCGACCCAGGGTTCAGTTACTTCAAGAAAATCACGGAGCTTAAAGGCAGCAAGAATATTCTGCCGTGGACAAAATTCGATACGGACGCGGCGGCAGGGAACTTGCCGAACGTGTCGTGGGTGTACGCGCCGGGCAGTCCCGTGGAGCTTTCCGAGCACCCACCCTTCGGCAAGAACGCGGGGCAGAAGACCGTGAAGCTGGGGGCCCAGTGGACGGCAGACCGCGTCCACAAACTGGGGCAGAGCAAGCTTTGGGCGAACGCGGTCATCTTTATTACCTGGGACGATTGGGGCGGCTGGTACGACCATGTCGATCCGCCACCGCTGAAGGACAAATGGACGGGAGGGAGTCCAGCGAAAGGACCGAGTTATGCGAATACCCAATTCAG
>Ga0210405_10002145_pt1 | contig 20876 bp, 16 predicted proteins | sample IncBWH11MmetaG_FD_155492 | JGI IMG/M metagenome (GOLD analysis project Ga0210405, IMG submission 155492) | Forest soil microbial communities from Barre Woods Harvard Forest LTER site, Petersham, Massachusetts, United States - Inc-BW-H-11-M | ecosystem: Environmental > Terrestrial > Soil >... | reverse complement strand
TGAAGCGCAGCTCTGAACTGAATGACGCTTATCGCGTCCTGCGCGATCCGGTCGCGCGCGTCGAATATTTGCTCGGTCTCGAAAACATGCGCAAGGAGGGCGAGCACAAGCAGCAAGCTCCGCCCGAACTGCTCGAGGAAGTCTTCGAGCTCAACGAGTCGCTCGATGAGCTGCGCGAAGCAAAATCTGCTGGCAGCGATCTAGCAGCCCTGAAGTCGCGTCTGGAAGCGGCCGAGAAAAATTTCGGAGAAAAACTAAGCGAGGTCGATGGCCAGCTCCAAGCGACAGCCCGCGATTGGGATCTCGCCGTTGACGCTACCGCGGACGAAGCCGCAGGCAAGAAAATCATGACTCGGCTGAACGAACTGCTCAACCGCCGCTCGTACGTCCGCAATTTGGTTGTTAACGTGGCTAAGGAATTGGGAGAGGCATAGAGAAGCTGCATGGGACGTATCGTTGGCATTGATCTTGGGACTACGAACAGCTTGGTGGCTTATACAGACAGCCAAACAGGCCAGCCGAAGTGTATCCCCGGCCCCTACGGCAGCACGTTGTGTCCGTCAGTCGTCAGTCTTGATGCCGATGGCAGCATTATTGTTGGAGAAGCGGCGCGTAACCGCCTGCTCACTCAGCCCGAACGCACGATCTATTCCGTGAAACGCCTGATGGGCCGCGGCCCCGCGGACGTGCAGAGCGAGCTGAAACTTTTTCCGTTCCGCATCGATCCTGCCAGCAAAAATGTTATTCGCGTTATGCTCGGCGATAAAGTTTTCACCCCGCCCGAAATATCCGCTTTTATTCTGCGCGAACTGAAAAGCTGGGCTGAAGCCTTCTTTGGGGAACCGGTTGACCGCGCGGTCATCACAGTGCCAGCGTATTTTAATGACGCGCAGCGGCAAGCCACCAAAGACGCCGGCAAAATCGCTGGCCTCGAAGTCTTGCGCCTCGTCAACGAGCCTACGGCCGCTGCTCTCGCGTACGGCTTGCACGAGAAACAGCGCGGACGCGTCGCCGTCTACGATTTGGGTGGCGGCACGTTCGATATCTCCGTTCTCAAACTCATCTCCACCGCCGAAGGTGACATCTATCAAGTCCTTTCGACCAACGGCGATACGCACCTCGGCGGCGACGATATCGACAACCTGCTACAGGCCTTCGTCCACGAACAAATTCTCCAGTCCGACGAGATCGATTTTTCGCCTCACGGCGAACTCGCACAAGAATTGCGCAAGACTCTCATCGCGATCAAACATCAGCTTTCGGAAGCCGACTTAGCCACACTGCGTTTCCCGCTTCCCAATGGCTCAGTCTACGTCCACGAATTCACTCGTGGCGCTTTGGACGCGCTGATTCATCCCGTTGTTGACCGCACAATGGGCCCGGTGAAGCAATCGCTTGCCGACGCTCAGCTTAAACCAACGGAGATTGAAGAAGTCGTCCTGGTTGGCGGTGTCACGCGTACGCCGTTGATTCGCCGCACGGTCCAGGAATTTTTCGACCGCAAGCCGCACACCGAACTGAATCCCGACGAGGTTGTGGCGCTTGGCGCGGCTGTCCAAGCCAATGTTCTCGATCGCGGCGTAACGAACATGCTGCTGCTCGATGTCACGCCGCTTTCGCTGGGCATCGAAACCTACGGCGGCGCCGTGGCAAAAATCATTCCGCGCAACTCTACGATCCCCGCGAGCGCGCAAGAGCTCTATACCACCGGCGTCGACAACCAGACCGGCATCGACATTCACGTCCTGCAAGGCGAACGCGAACTCGCAAAAGACTGCCGCTCGCTGGCGCGCTTCACGCTGAAAACGCCGCCCGCTCCCGCAGGACTGCCGCGCATCGAAGTGAAATTCCTCATCGACGCCAACGGCATACTGCAGGTTGGCGCAAAAGATCTTCGCACAGGCGAACAGCGCACCATCGAAGTCCAACCAAGCTACGGCATCAGCGACAACGAAATCGAGCGCATGCTCGAAGAATCCATCGAATACGCCGAACAGGATTTCGCCGAACGTCAGTTGATTGAGGCCCGCACCGAATCCGAGTCGATCCTAGTGGCCACCGCAAAGGCCTTAGCCAACGCCCAGTCGGCGACTTTGCCGTCCGAAGAGCGCGCAGCGATCGATACAGCAATCGCCGCGCTAAAAGAAGCCGCTGCGAGCACGGATTACAAGTCAATCCGCAAACGCATCGACGACTTGAATCACGCAACGGAGCATCTGGCTGAATTATTGATGAACATCGCCGTCACGAGCGCGTTACAAGGCCGCAACCTGGCTGAGGTTTGACATTCGTAGGGGCACGGCACGCCGTGCCCGTCTTTTCTGTGCCTGCGGGTTTTGTTCGTAGAAGTTCTTTTGTAGTGGCGCAGCATGCTGCGCCACTACAAGCAACATTGTCAAAACGGCGAGCGCTTTAGCGCAATCGCTCGGAATGGAGTGAACAAAAATGGGCGGCAGCAATCCATACATCGAAGAAGTCAAATACACGCCCGCAACGAAGAAATACAAAGTGACATTTCTTCCCAGCGGCAAAACGATCGAAGTCGATCCGGCGCAGATTCCCTACGGCCACAACGGCCTCCCGGGCAGCATTCTCGATATCTCCGAGGGCATCAAAGCCGGCCTCGATCACGCCTGCGGAGGGGTCTGCGCCTGCTCCACGTGCCACGTCATCGTGAAGCAAGGCCTCGAATCCTGTAACGAAGCCACCGATGCCGAACTCGACGAACTCGACATGGCGCCCGGCATCACGCAAAAATCGCGTCTCGGCTGCCAAACCGTCCCCGATGGCACGACAGATATCGTCGTAGAAATTCCCGAGTGGAACAAAAACTACGCCAAAGAAGCCGATCACTGAGGAGCGCCATGCCGCCGACATTCGGATGGGATCAAATCGAAGACATCGCGATCGGCCTGACTGACAAGTTCCCCGACACCGATCCGCTCACTGTCCGCTTCACCGACATGCACAAATGGATTACCGAGCTCCCCGGTTTTTCCGGCGATCCCGCGGCCTCCAACGAAAGCAAACTCGAAGCCATTCAAATGGCCTGGCACGAAGAATACGAAGACCGCCAAAGCTAATCGCCGAGGCGCGCAGCCGCTTGTCGATTCCGAGAATTTCTCTTATCCTAGATAGGTTACACACTCCACAAAATGTGGCGCTATGGTGCAACGGTTAGCACGCGGCCCTTTCAAGGCCGAAATACGGGTTCGATTCCCGTTAGCGCTACCAAATAATCTGTCATCATGGTTTTTCAAGTATGTTCCGCAAGCTCTTCGGGAGCCGGTTTGAGCTACGTTGAAAAACATCTTATTGAGGGTGAAACGGTCCAGTATCAGACCAAGCTGCATTGGGTGGTCATGCTGGGGCACGCCGGACTCGCAGCGTTTTTCGTTGCCGCAAGCGTTGCCCTTTTCGTGTATTCCTGGAACGTCAAGCGCACCGGCCAATCTCCTTCAAATGTTCTGATTTTTCTGGCGCTTGGGGCGTTCCTGGTCGCCCTGATTCTTTTCGGGATTGGCCAGATCAAACGCAATGCCACGGTCATGGCCATCACCAACAAGAGAGTCATTGTAAAAACCGGCCTCGCCAGCCGGCGAACGATTGAGATGCTGCTCTCAAGAATCGAGAGTGTAGTCGTGGAAGAGCCGGCCGTGGGCCGGATGCTCGGCTACGGAACGGTGATTATTCGGGGCACCGGCGGGACTCCTGAAACGTTCGAGAAGATTGCGCACCCTCTCGAATTTAGAGCGCAAGTCCAAAGCCAAATCTCCAGCGGCCAAAAGCAGGTGTGATTGAAGAGTGGGGCGAAGTTTGCGTGTAAAGCCGTCTAGAAATTTGTCGTCAAGCGAAGATTGTAGCTGCGCGAAGGTCCGATCGCATTTCCAGAAAAGAGTCCCGCAAAATCAATTACGTTGAGGCGATTGTTCAGATTCGTTCCATCGGCTTGTATTCTCACGTTCAGCTTTTCCGTTTTCCAGATGTCCGCGCCGAGCGATGCGTTAATCGAAAGAGATGGCCGCACTCGTCCCTTGTCAAAATTCACTCGGTCCACGACAGCTTGTCCATATTGAGCAAGAGCTTCCGCTTCATCGCCGGCAAACTCAAAGGGCAGCCCGGAACCATATTCCGCGCCGACGCCTCCCCAAATCCGTTTCGTGAATTCGTAGCGCACGCGAGTCCGTACGGTATTGCGCTGATCCTGTGAATCCCAGAAACGTCCCACTTTTTGCCCCAGGGCATGGGTTGCATCGTCACCGAGAAAAAGCCCGCCCGTAACCGGTAAGTAGGCCGCACCAACCATGTAGGAGTAGCTCACGTAACCGTTGAAACGCTTCCAGTGGGGGACTTCCAGTTTCCCCTCCGCGCCATAGATGTAAGCTTTGTCGAACGCGATGGGGAAGCTCACAGCCGTGCTCAGCAATTGATCATCGTCGGCAAAGTTGTTTACGCGGCGGTCGAACACGTTGGCATCGAATCGCAACTGGCCAAACAAATCCTTGGTTAGCCCAACCTCATAGTAATTCCCATGAGAGGGCAGGACTGGCAGCCGCAGGACCAGCGGATTGAGAGACGTTACGTCGGAAGAGCTGGATATCAGGATGTTCTCAAAGGAAGGCGTCTGAAAAATCCGGTCATATGATACGTGTACAACAACGCCAGCCTTTGGAATGTAACGAGCTACGCTCAACCGGGGACTGAACGCATTCTGATTCACCAGCAATTGATAGTGATCCCATCGCAGCCCTGCGCTGACCGTCCAATTGCCCAGGCGGATCTGGTCCTGCACAAACGCGCTCTGCTCAAGGTCCGGCTTACTCCCCAGGAAATTGAACGTGGCTGGGGTACCGGGATCGAATTGCGTGAAGTCCGTAATCTGGTCGCTGAAGTTCTCGTGAAGAAAGGTCGAATCGGATTCCACTCCGGCCTTCCATTCCTGCCTGCCGTGATGGACCGAAACACTTCCCTTGAAATAACCTTCGCGAAAATAGTTGTGCTGGAAAGCGATGACAGGCGTGGAATATGCGTTCGAGTAGAGATCGTTCGAGTTATCGCGAACCATCCCACGGAAATCGCTGACAACATTAGGCGAAAAAATGTGCTGATAGGAAACGATTCCCATCGTTTCGAAATTGTCGGCGTTCTGAAGCTGGGACCCGAGCGGCTGCGACGGATCCAATGGGTCTTCGTGAGGTGTTTCTTGTACCTGCTCGTTGGGGATTTCGTATCGCGAAAGTGCATGACGAACCGAAAAACTTAGCCGGTCGCGGCTCGTCAAATCGATTTCATAGCGAGCCATGAAATCACCCGTAGTGCCTGTGTTCGTATAATTCTCCGGCACCACCGGATTCAGATAATGACCGGTCATGTTTCCGCTGGCGCTGACCGCAAGCGTATTTTTTCCCCAGACGTACTGACCCATGGCGTAGGAGCCCGCCGTGTCAAAGCTGCCTCCCGACAGCACGACCTCGCCGTGAAAACCTTCGCGAGTGTCTCTCGCCGTGTTCAGTTCAACGACTCCACCCATCTTTCGGCCATATTCGGCGGGGAAGGTCGCGGTAAAGACGCTCATGGAATCAAGGTCATCCGCTCCGATTTCTGGACCAAAACTTGGCGAGGGATTGTCGGTCAACGGAATGCCGTCCAGCACAAATTGCGTCTGGTATTCCGAGCCGCGCGGATGCAAGACGGCGTTGCCTTCGTACAGCCAGCCGGGCTGAGAATTGACCAGATCCTGCAACGAACGTCCGGGCAAAGATCCCACGCGGGTATCAATCATGTTCTTTCCGATGCTGTATATCGTTCCCGTGCGGTAAGGATCGATCAGCGTATCTGAATCTTTGACCACGACCGACGTGCTCGACGCAGCAATGCTTAGCTTGGCCGCGAATGCCTGTGGAATCGCGGAGCGGATTTCGACGGAATCGGTGAACTCTGCGAAGCCGGAGCGCTGCACGCGAAGCCGATAGACGCCGAAGGGCAATCGTTTCGCAACGAGATTCCCGCTGTCATCCGTCTCGAACGTTTGTTTGAACTGATTCGCTTCGCAAACGAGTTCGACCGTACTCCTCACCCCGAGACCAGAGGGATCCCTCACACTCAGCCGCAGTGCACCCGTATTGCTCTGCCCGAACAGTGGAAAGCCGCTGATGAAAAAGAGAAGTAGTAATCGTCTCATCGATGGATGGCCCCGATTGAGAAAATGCAATCGCGCTGCGCGATATGCCTGGGCGGCTGAAGTCCGTATCAGGATGACATATTTAGTCCAATGCCGCCTCTACAAGTGCTCACCTGAATATTCTTCTTCGAACTATGCTATTTAATGGTTTTTGCAACCGGAAAGCGTTTTAGGCCACGTGCTGCGTGGCAGCGCTTTAGCTATCTCAGCAATCGCTTGCCGACCCGGGGGCCTTCCGGCAAAATACGTCTGGCCCTTTGTGTGACCTTTCCATGAAGCCACCGCTGCACTCCAACACTTCTCTCTTTACTATCGGACATTCCAGTCTCGAACTCGACAGCTTCCTGAATGTTTTAGTTACTCATGCAATAAAAATTCTCTGCGACGTCCGTAGCCGACCTGGCAGTTTCCGTTTTCCGCAATTCAACCGTGAGCCGCTCGAAGCGTGCCTTACCACTGCAGGAATTCGCTACGAATTTCTTGGGGATGCCCTTGGCGGCCGTCCATCTAATCCCCGCACGTACCAAACGGACGGGGTCGTCAACTATGAAGAACGCCGCAAAGCCCCTGATTTTCTCACGGGAATCGATCGGGCGTTGGAATTGTCTCTCGCGGCAAATCTAACTTTGATGTGCGCCGAAGAAGATCCCTTGCAATGCCATCGTTTTCTGATGATTTGTCCGGCGCTGCTTGATCGCGGCGTTACGCCATCACACCTCCGCCGTGGTGGCGAACTGGAAACGCAGCGGGAAGCGGAGGATCGCCTCCTCAAATTGCACGACCTCGCCGCCTTTGACAGCGGCTCACTCTTTATTTCCGAACGTGATGTGGCGCTCCAGGATGCGCTCCGCCGCCAAACCCAGGAATTTGCATTCCGCGCGTCTCCTGAAGCCATTGAGTATTCTTGATTTTATGTTTGCGGCCAGAGAAACCTCTGTCTTCATTGCAAGTTCGAGTGCGGTCGTCGGCTCACGCAGAATTCCTTCCGAGGAAGTCGATCGGGCCTTCGGCATGCAGCCCGGAAAACTTCGCCTTCGCGCCGGGATCGAATCGCTTGCGTATGCCGCTGACGACGAAAATGAACTGACACTCGGCGCGCGCGCGGCGCAGAAAGCGTTTCACGCAGCGGCTTGCGACGCTCAAGAGCTCGATTGGATTATTGCCACCAGCGAAACGCATCGCGGCTTTCCTTCCCTGGCTGCGCAGCTCCACTCACAACTCCTCGCTCGCGAAAACTGCGGCGCGTTGGATGTCGGCGGCGCGTGCCTCGGCCTCATAAACGGGCTCGCTGTCGCCCACGGACTCATCGCCTCGGGACAAGCCCGCGCCATCGCCGTCATCACTTCTGACGTTCATAGCCGCACTTTCAGGCCGGGCCTGGTGGCGGGCGAATTCGGCGGCTTGTTTGGCGATGGTGCCAGCGCGTTCCTCTTGCGGGCAAAAAACGGCGCCACCCCTCAAAAAGCTTATACCCTCGGGGAATTTTTCTTCGGCTGTGCGGGGCAGTACGCGGGAGCGATTCGCGTAGCGGATGCCTCGAACGGGAACCTCGACGTGCATTTCGATGGCGAAGCGCTCTCTCGCGCGGCCATTACGCGGTTGGAAAAAGTGGTCCAGGAGATCGAACTCCGCAGTGGTATTGCCCGGTCCTCCTTGCAGGGTCTGGCAACCCATCAGCCCAATCCGCGTCTTGTTGCGCTCCTTGCAAAGCAGTGCGGGGTGCCCCAGGACAAATTTCCCGTCGTCGCCCGTTCTTTCGGGAATCTGGGCTCGTCCACTTGTGGAGTGGCTCTCGACACGATTCTCCAATCGGTGCGGGCTCATCACCCAGAGAGCCGGAGCCCCATTTTCGCGGCGTCCTTGGGTCCGGGCCTTCTTTTCGGCGGAGGATGGCTTGCTCCTGCCTAGCGATCGGTCGCGCTTGGAAGGTGGCGACCTGTAACGTTTTGTTACATTCTTCCGTCTAGACGCCTAAGCTTGATTCTAAGATCCCCCATAAAATTAAGAAAATAAGCGAGTTACGGAAATATCGCGCTTGGCTGCCTTCGTGCACTCCTCCTAGCGACTAAGACGGGATTTATCCCGGGGCAGAGGTGCAAGAATGCAGCGAAGAAGCAAGAGGGCGGAACAAGGATTCTCACTGGTGGAGTTAGTCACCGTTGTAGGCATTACGTTTGTTTTGGCAAGCATGGCTGTCATGTCGACCAGAAGTTCGACTTATGCCTCGCGGGCAAATGACGCTATGTTCCAGGTGATCACCCAACTGCGCACCGCGCGGGAAATAGCTGTTACCAAGCGCCGCAACGTTTTGGTGACGTTCACGGCTCCAAACCAAATTCAGATTGCGGTCCAAACGCTTCCGGGCGAGGCCCCTGCGACTCCCATCGCACCCATTTTTCTTAACGACGGAGTCCCTGGTGGCAACATTTTCTACGTTTATCCAGGACTGCCCGATACCCCGATGAACTTCGGCAACGCCAACGCGCTCAATTTCTCACCAGCGAGCGGCGGTACCGCAGGCCTGGCCATCATGTTCAGCACCTCGGGAAGCCTGGTTGGCACAACCGGGTCCTCCGGTTTCAACGTAGTCGGGAATAACAACCCGGTCAACGCATCGATCTTTACCGCCATCGCGGGCCAACCGAACACGGTTCGCGCTGTCACCGTCATGGGAACTACTGGACGCGTCCGCTCCTATTCCTGGACTGCCGGAGCGACGGGCGGCACGGTTGCGAATTGGCAAGAGGAGCAGTAGGAGAGAAGCCCATTTATGAAAACACAGCGCAAACGTTCACGACACCCGGCTGGTTTCACGCTGCTTGAAGCCATGATCTCGATTTTCGTTCTGACCTTCGGCGTGCTTTCTCTGGCCGCGGTCTACGCTCAAGGCATCTTCTTCGCGAGTCTTTCTCAATACGACTACGTCGCCGAAAAGAAGGCCGAACAAGCCGTCGAAGCGATCTTTACGGCCCGCGACATTAAACAGTTGACCTGGTCATCGATTCAAAACGTCAGTAACAACGGCGTTTTCCTGGATGCCCCGCAGCCCATCCTGGTTCCCGGCACGGACGGCCTCGTGGGCACGGTGACAGATCAGGGCTCCGCGGATGAACTCATCACCATCGGCCCCGGCCCTGACGGAATTCTCGGCACGGCTGACGATCAAGTCGTGGACCTGAATCCTTGGATGAAACGCACGATCGCCATCACGGCAGTCACAGGTGAAACCAACCTTCGCATGATCACGGTCACCATCAATTATCAGGTAGGAAAAATGAATCGCAGTTACACGCTCATTAGCTACATCTCAGCCTTCGCCTAGAGAGCCATGAGGAACTTGGATATGAAGAAGCAATCGGGTTTCACGCTAGTTGAATTCTCCGTGGCCATGGCCATCACCATGGTCGCCCTGCTGGCTACCGTCATGGCCTTTAGAATGGCCACGTACTCAAACCAGAACGTCACCCAGCGCGAGGACATGGCCGACAACATTCGCGCCGGCCTCAACCTCCTGGAGCAGGACGTCATCATGACGGGTATGGGAGTTCCGACCGGAGGAATTACGATTCCGACATTCACAGCTACTACGGGTTGTCCGGGTGGCACGTCCAACCTGGGTCGTCCCCTCCCAACTGGAGCGGGCACGTTTCCTGTTTGCAACACCACATTGCCGCCCATCGAGCCCGGCAATGCCTTGGGGCCGCTCATCACTGCCCCTGATGCCACCTCGGCCACGAATACTGATGTTCTTACCGTCGTCTATGAGGACAACACGGCAAGCTCCACCGGAACCATCATCGGGATGAATGCGCAGCCGATCAATGGGACCAGCTGCCCCCTCGGCACGATTTCAGCCTCCGGGAATTCCGTCACTTTTGATTCTAGCTGCTTCAATCTCACCAGCCTGGCTGGCAGCGGCGTGCAGATCAATCCCGGCGACCTGATCATGTTTAGCAATACGAATGGTAAGGCTCTTCAGCTGGTCACCAGCGTGTCCGGCCAAACGCTGGGTTTCGCCTCGGGCGATGCTTTCCACCTCAACGGAATCACAAGCGCGACGGGCGGCACGATCAAACAGCTCCAGAACACCACCGTCAATGGCGTGACCGGCGCGGTCACCTATCTTGGCACGTACCCGCAAACCTCGGCCACCCGCATTTGGATGATTTCCTATTGGCTCGATAACGTGACCGACCCGATTCACATCCGGCTCGATCGCGCAGTTAATTTCAATGCTCCGCAGCCTGTCGGAGAGACGCTCGAGAATTTGCAATTCACCTTCAATTTTAATGACGGCGTTGCCGTGAATCAGCTCACCGTCCCCACTGGTTATTCCGAAAGCCAGATTAGATCCGTGAATCTCTACATGAGTACGCGGTCGACCAGCATGCTTGGGCAGACTAAACAGTACGCCCGAGAAAATTTCCAGACGCAGCTCAGCCTCCGCAGCATGGCCTACGTCAACAGGTATCAATAATGAGGAGCCTCACAATGAATGCCCCGAATAAACAGATGCGGCGCGATTCCGGCATCGCCCTGCTTACCACCCTGCTGCTGATGCTGCTCATGTCCAGCCTGCTGGTTGGCTTCGTCCTGCTCATCAGCTCCGGGCAGAAGCTCAGCGGCTACAACAATGACTACAGCAAGTCTTTCTACGCGGCCGAAGCCGGCATGGAGAAGTTGACGGCAGACATTGGCACACTCTTCGACACGAACTATTCGCCCAGTGGTGCTCAGATCAGCGCTCTTACAACGAATCCTCCGGCTCTCAGCGGCATCAACTACGTTCAATACAACGGAGCCAACGGCTACAACATCACTTTCCCGACGGACGCCAACGGCAACCCTCTTGCCACCAACAATGTGATCAACTCCGGTTCCTACGAAGGCATGACGGCACTCCAGACTCTGTACACTCTTAACGTCACGGCCCGCACCACCTCCGGCTCTGAAGTGAAGCTGCAACGCACCACGCAAACAGTCGGCATCCCGATGTTCCAATTCGGCATCTTTTCGGCAACCGACCTGAGCTTCTTTGCCGGCCCGGTCTTCAGTTTCGGCGGTCGCACGGCAACCAATGGAAACCTGTTCCTGGCCGCGAACCCCGGCCCGCTGACGCTTTCAGAGCCCGTCTCGGCCTTTCTGAACGTAATCCGCACCAATCTTTCCAATGGGTATTCCACCTCCAGCTCCTACAACGGTACCGTAAACGTTTTCAACGGCAGCAGCACCCGTCCGTTGGCAGAGACCGAAGGCAGTCTGGTGGGGACAATCGGCTCCGGGACCAATCCCAGCTGGCCGACCATCTCGCTCGGCACCGCCGACTACGCCGGCAACCTGAGGAATGGCGCCACTGGCGCGAACCAGTTGAATCTCGGCATCGTGCTGCTTGGAAATGGTACGACGCAGCCGGTGGACATGATTCGCCGTCCCTTTGGTACCTCCGAAAGCGTGGGCGTCACCAACCTCCGCTACTTCGCGCAGGCAAGCCTCAAGATTCTCCTCTCGGATAACTCGACGGATCTCTCGTCACTTCCGTGTATCGACACGTCCACGGCGCCCTTTGACTTGTCCACTCTGGCCATGCCCGTCGCCAGCTGGACGGGTTCCGCTGCCACTCTGGCGACAAAAATGAACACAAATAACACCGCCGGCCTCAATACGCCCCCTGTGCCGTTGGCAGCTTCTGGCGCCGCGAAAGGTGCGGGTGTTACGGCCTACAATCCCGCCGACGGCTACTGGCTGCCCACACCCAACGTGGCTCAGTACACGACAGCTTCGGGCCTGCCGATCATTAAGGGTTTTATCAAGATTGAAATTCAGACCGCGTACGGAAATCCTTGCGGCACCTGGAAAGACGTAACCCTCGAAGTGCTCAGCTATGGCTACGCGGGTCGCAATATCAACCCGTGGTCTAACTTGACTGCCGCGCAGTATGGCACTAACGAGCCGCTCCTAGGCCTGCCTGGAGCCCAAGTTGGGCCGCCGACCGGAGCAAGTGCCTGCCAGGACGTTCATCCAAACGCAATCATCCGTCTCGAGCGCGTTCGTGATAACCCCTCGAACTGGGCCAACACTACCCTCAATACCAAGTGTGGCGTTTTTAACAGCACTACTCCTGCCAGTCAGGCATACCCGACCAATCCGGCTGACTATTGGCCTAACGCTCTTTTTGACACACGCGAGGGCACGCTGCGCGACTTAAGCCCCACGGGGACTTTGGGCGGTATCAACTATTCGCAGATGGTAACGCTCGGTGGCGTCATGCAGTACATTGAAGTCGACGCCAAAAATGTCGCCAAATATCTGGGCGGCGCCCTCGGTGGATCTGGCCATTTGGCCTATGATTCCGTCAACGCACCCAACGACTACGAAGTCTATATCTCGGATCGCCGTGGCAACTATACGGCCTCGGCGCTTACCAACGCATGGCCCCCGCTCTCGCCGAGCACTCACGAAACCGGCGAATTTGGCTGGGATGATTTTGTGAACCCTGCCAACGTCAATGGATGCCCCAATAACACCCAGGACTCCGGCGAAGATCTCGATGGCTTGGGCGGCACAGGCTTTTATACCTACGGGCAGAATCCCACGTACATCATGGCTGCGGGTACTGCGTACGGCAGCCTGGGTGTCGGCCAATACGGAACGTACAGTCTGGCAGGCCCCGGCAATCTTTATGGAGCAACAGCCGCCAGCAACGCAATCACAGCTAATCCCAGCTGCACGGTGACCTCGCCTTCCAACATTTGGCCTATGGACTATGTGATCCACGCCAACGAAGCGCGTGAAAACCCGAATCCGTTTTTCCGCCGCGCCGTCAAGATCATGGATGGCAATCTCTTGACCGCTCTCGGCACTTGCCCAGGCGCGGTTCCTTGCGGCTTGGCGATTGCCACGGAAAATCCGGCTTACATCTGGGGCGACTTGAACGCTAACTCTGCGGGCGGCGGCTTCGGTGACCCCAACGTGGCAGTCTCCGTGAATGCGGATGCGGTGACGCTACTCTCCAACAACTTCAACGACGTGAACAGCTTTGCGTTCCCCTACGCCAACACCAATACGGGCCTCACGACGTATTATCGGACGGCAATCATGGCCGGCAAGGGAATCTCTTTCCCCCAGCCCACTACCTGCGGAACTGCAGCCTGCAGTGCGGACTTCGGTACCGACGGCGGAGTCCACAACTTCCTCCGCTACATCGAAAACTGGGGTGGCCAACAGTTGAACTATCGCGGCTCGATCATCAGCATGTATTACAACCGCCAAGCCATCGGCCTCTACAAGTGCTGCACCACGGTATATTCACCGCCAACCCGCGGCTACAACTTTGATACGGAGTTCCTGACTCCTTCACTGTTGCCGCCGCGAACGCCGCTCTTCCGCGACGTGAACACGACTGGCTTTACACAGCTTCTTCTGCCTAGTCAGTAGGACGCAGCCAACGGCTGCACCCTCGCGACCGGCCCCGGCCAACCCCGGGGCCGGTCGTTTTTTGGTTGCCATTACCAACGAACGAAAATTCCAGGCTTTGAAGCGATTAGTAGTCATTCCAATTCCGAACGCCGCGTTCCTCAGGTCCTGGGAGGATTGCTAGCCTCGCTTAGACGCCCATTTCTGAATTGCCGAAAACCGTTCACAGTTGTCCTGTCAAATGCATCGAGCCGCGGCATCATCCAGGCTGTGCTGTGATTCGAAATAGCAGCCTTGACGGGAGCAGAGATACGGCCTAGGATTTCAGTTGATAGCTGTTCGATCACTAGAACTTGGTTTATGAGCCGTAGCGTGCGCATTTTCGTTTTGTTAGCCATTGCATTAGCAATTCTGTTACCGGATGCTTTAGCGCAGAAGCCCCCTGCCCCCGCCCCGCCTCCGGGGCCTCCGACTTCCACATCCCCGAGCCGCTCGACGATCCCCTCTTCGCCGAACTCGCAGCCAAGTGAGCCGGCAGACGATCGCGTGATGTTTCTCGGAGGACGCGTCGCAACCTATGACAGCTCACCTGTTCCAAATGACGTGCTGGTTGAGCGGGTTTGCAACAACAAGGTGCGTCAAGAGGTGTATACCTCTCCTCACGGCGATTTCAGTATGCAATTGGGATCGCGGGCCGATTCTTTTCCTGAAGGTAGTCCCGACCCCGCGTCGCCATCTAGCGTGCCTAATAAGGATTCGGACATGGGAATTCCACGGCGTGAGTTGACGAATTGCGATATTCGGGTCTCAGCCTCGGGTTTCTTCTCCCGTACCCTCAGCCTCATGGAGGTTGATACGTTCGGGAACAACATTGACTTAGGCGTGATTGTGGTGAAGAGGGGGACAAAGGTTGAAGGGGCTACGCTGAGTGCCATTCCCTATATGGCACCGAAAGATGCCAGAAAAGCGTATGAGAAAGGCCTCGAAGCAGAAAAGCACGGCAAGCTTGCCGATGCACACAAATATTTTGAAACTGCGGTGGAGATCTACCCCAGTTTTGTGAGTGCCTGGTTTCAATTGGGGTCCGTTTTACAAAAAGAGAACCAGAGAGATGAGGCTCGCAAAGCGTATACCCAAGCCAAGACTCTCGACAGCAGGTTCCTGCCGCCTTATCTGTTTCTCGCTTCACTGGCGTATGAAGCAGGGAATTGGACAGAGGTTCTTAAACTTACTGGCCACATCCTGGATCTCGATCCGTTGAATCAGACAAACATTACAGGTTACGTCGTCGATCTTGATCCGTTGAATTACGCCGAGGCCTATTTCTATAACTCGTTTGCGAATTACAAGCTCAACAAGATGGAAGATGCTGAGAAGACCGCGCTTAAGGCCGAACACCTGGACTTGCGCACCCACTTTCCGCAGCTGCATCTCCTGCTGGCACAAATCTTTGCCCGAAAAAACAACTATGCCCGCGCGATCGAGGAGATTCAAACTTACCTGGCTCTGGTTCCAGATGCGAAAGACGCGGATCAACAGCGGGAGCAGTTGGCAAAATTGGAAAAGCTGAACAGCCCCACTCCAACCGTTGAAAAACCCGATCAGAGGTAAGTCCCGCTTCTTAAAACCCGCGTTACCCCAACGCCAGGCTCGTCACGAGATTCTGTTAGGAGCCTGGGCGCGTTCGCGTTGTGAAGCTGGTGTTCACTGTGGGCACGACGCAAGCTTGCAAGGGAGGCCAGCCTGCATCCGTGGTGGGATTGCGGCAGAGCGATGCCGTGGCGGGGCTGACCAGGGAGGGATACACGGTATTGTCGAGCGGCTCCGCGTACACCTGGTAGCTGTGCCCAACTGGCAAGTGCCCGATCTCGTAGGTTCCATCAAATTGCGCCGGACCTGGTGCGGCGCAGCTCCAGCCTCCGATCGTCGCTCCGATCACCGCGCCGCTCGCCGCATCCACCGCGACTACATGTGCGCCGAAAATTCCGGTCACGCTTGGCGGCGAAGCCGGTAGAGAGAGCGGATTGGCCGGCACGATGTGTCCGCTTAGCGAACCCACATTGACCGTATCCGAAGGGTCGGGATAGAGGACACGCAGCCCGGTGCGATCGTCGTCTCCTAACGGAGCGTCGGGTTGCAAAACGGTAGGCCGCGTTCCAGAGAACGAGCCTGGCGCGGGTGCGAACGGGTACATCATTGCAGCGAATACGGCGGAGTGGCTGAAGCCCAGCGTGTGCCCTAACTCGTGAATCAGTAGAGACTCAAAATCGTACGCGGTCGGCGTCGCTGCGAGCGCTGCCGGCGTGGCAAAGGTAATTGTGGAATTGCCAGGAGCAAAGTAGATGTCGGCATCCAGAATCTGGCCAACTTGTGTTGAAGGCGTGCCCGTTCCCACCTGTACGCCAATGATGTCCGCCGTGATCACGCGTGTGAACGCCAAAATTCCCGGCGTAAACGCCCCGTCGGATTGATCGAAGCAGATGGAGTTCACTCCATCCGACCCACATGCGTTTTGCGTAGCCGTGCGAGTGATCGGAGCAAAGGTATTCGGCACGAGAGTTGTGCCGCTCACTCCCGTCCACACCGCTATCGATTGCTGGATCACTTGTTCGATCTCGTTTAGACGTCCGGCGGCCGTTTGATCTTGCGTCAAGATGGTCACGGGGTTTATTCCCAGCACGGTGCTCCACTGCTCCGAAATGGCACCCGGCGCGATAAGATCGTGCGAAGGCACAGGGCACGCTGAACCTCCGGAGACGCTGGACGGCTGGCGGACATCCGGCACGATTTGGTCGAACGCATAGCCGCTCGCCTCCGGAATACCGCAGACGCCATAGAGCGCTGCAAGAAATGCCGCCATGCAATTGAAAATCGCATGCTGTTTCTTTTGCTTGGTCATTGTCGTTCTCCTGGACTCAGTGGTTTTCTTGTTTAAGCGCCTTGTGAAGTTTTTCTCTGAAAATTGCCACCGGCAGATTGCGAATACCGCCGCGCCGAAAAGCGTGGGTCTGCGGATCGAAAACCGCTGAAACTGCGGAATCTTGCGTAACTATTTCCAAACCGGATTGGGGATTGCGCGCAATGCGAAAAGTTCCCTGCGACCATCCCAGAACTTGATACGGTTCTCCGTTGCGCGCCCACAGGAAAAGATAGACCTCTTCTCCCGTGCGAAATGCGGGAACTTCATCCACGTGGGAACGCAGATGTCCCACGCTTCCTCCGAGCAAGCGCACTGTTACCACTCCCGGAAGATTTCCCTTTTCGCGCTGGACGACGGCAAATCGCGTCTCCGTCCAAATCTCTCCCTGCTCCCAGTGACTGGTCGCTCCCAGGCAGCGCAGCCGAGCTACAGCTGTTGATTCCAGCGCCAAATCTTCCAACTTCAGCTGTGACAGCGTAGTCGCGCTGGCAACTACTGCAAGCAGAGCAAGCCCTCCGAGAAAAAGAATCCATAAAAATCGGCGCCGCTGTACGTAGTTCATTTTCATTTACCTCGCCATTTGCCGCGCATCGTTCATTGAATGTCCAGAGCTCCGCTGGCCGCGGTCTCGTCCAGATTTGTGTTTTGGATAAAAAGCGTGCGTCCGCCGGGCAAAGCGATGGACGGAACTTGCAGCGTCAGCTGGATAATCCCAAGCCCGGCGGGCTGTTTTGCGATAACGGTGACGTCGCCGGGACCTGTCACCGTGAACGTCATGCTGGTGTCCAATCCGCTTTCGGAGAACACGCAGATGCTAAATGTTGCGTTCCCGCTCGCAGGCCGCGGGAGCGCCAGCGGATTTCCGGAGAGCGAGCAGGAGTTGTTCGCCGTGGAAAACATGCCAAGCGCGGCAACGTTCAGATCGACGTCATTCCCCTGGGCGCTCACGCCAGCAGTTGCCGGGTCGACAACGACGATGTCCATGCCAGTTGCCGCTGGGGAAGAACTGCTCAGGGCGATCACGTCGTTGGAAGTGTTCGGGAGAGCAACGACTAAAGAAACGGCATTGGTTGTTATCCCGCTGGGATTCTGGATCTGCACAGAAACATTTCCGGCGATGGAGACATCGGCAGCCGTGACTGGCGCGCTGCATTCCGTCGACGCCAGGCAGGTCGTCGTTCGCGCGCTTCCCGCGATCAGTAAAGTCGATCCCGGTCCCGGGCTCGACGCGGTGAAGCCGCTTCCTTCTACGAGCAGTGTGAAGCCGTCGGCTGCACCCGCGTAGACGCTCGCCGGATGCAACGATAGGATGTTGGACCCCGTGGAGATCGTGACGTTGGCCGCGCCGGATTGCGTGGTGTCGTCTGAACTGATGGCCACGACTTGCAGAGCGTCCGGCGCTGGTGCGGAACCCGGCGCGGTGTAATTGCCGTTTGCGTCGATTGCGCCGCAAACGCCGGCGTTCGCGCAGGCTGTCCCTTGAATTTGCCAAACCACGCTTTGGTTGCTGGTCCCAAGCACCGCCGCAGTAAACCCTTCGGCGGCCAGCGGCGCGAGTGTGATGCTTGCTGGCTGCACCGAGACGAGGACGTGATTGATCACCGTGATCTGTGCGGCAGCGCTTTTTGTCGCGTCTGCCGCGCTGGTGACTAGCACGCTCACCGGATTCGGCTGGGGAATTGCTCCCGGCGCGACATAGTCCACTTGCAGCGCGCTTCCGCTCGTCACGCTTTGGCATGGATTTGAGCCAACGACACAAATTTGTCCGAGCGTAGTATTTCCGCCGGAGACTCCGCTCACGCTCCAGCTCACTCCCATATTCGTCGTTCCAAATACCTGCGCGGTCAGCGTCACGCGACGATTCGCCGCCAAGGTGTCCGTGACCGGGGAAAGGCTGATGTTTACGCCCGCTTGGACGGCCATCGTCGCTTGCGCTGCTTTTGTGGAATCTGCTTGCGGCGTTACGGTGATTGTGACGCTGTCGGGATTCGGCACCGTGGTCGGGGCCGTATACGTCGCTGTATCGGCTGTGACGTTTCCCCCCGATCCTTGTGTGGTAACAATCGTCAGCGTTCCGCACGTGGCAGAGCTGCAACCGGGGCCGGAAAGCGACCACGCCAGAACCACGCTGGGATTCGAGCCTGCGACGGGTGTCATCGTGGCGACAATCGTCGCCGTGCCTCCAGCAGGCACGCTTTGTGGGGCAGTAACCTGGAGAGTGAAATGGCTGGTGATGTTGATGAGGGCTGTCGCTTGCTTTGATGGGTCGGCGACGCTTTGCGCCGTGAGCGTCGCGGTCGCGGCGGACGGAAGAATTCCCGGAGCCGTGTAATTGCCGTTGAGGTCTACACTTCCGCACGCCACGGGACACGCTGAGCCGCTGAGACTCCAGCGCACCGAAGTGTCAGGATGCCCGGCGCTGGTGATCGTTGTATGAAATCCTTGTACGGCGCCGAGCTCGACGCTGGCAGTTGGAGGCGTAAGGCTTATTGCTATATCGCTCGTAACGGTGAGCTGCGCTGTCGCTGACTTTGTGGAGTCCGCCTGGCTCGTCGCCGTTACTTGAACAACCGCTGGTGACGGTAGATCGCCCGGCGCGGTGTAGACGCCGGCCGAGGTGATTGTTCCACTGGATGCACTTCCTCCCGGAACGCCGTTTACGCTCCAGTTCACGTTCGTGTCTGTGGTGTTTGTGACCGTCGCCGTAAATGTCTGCGAATTTCCCAGCAACACGGAGCCACTCATCGGCGCCACTGTGACGGTTATCGAGGGAGGAGGGGGCGGCGGCGCGGATGTGACGGTGCCTGGGCCGCCGCCACAGCCCGCGAGCCATGTGCCCGCCGCAAGCAGCAGGAAGGACGGAATGCGGTCGAGCGCCCTGACAGAGACAATGAGCTCGTGAATCGTTTTCACTTTCATTGCGTTTTGCGTGAGAGGCCGCATGCGGGTCGGAATGCAGGCGAAGGGCCGGCGAAAGGATGTGAACGACGTCGTCCAATCGAACCGGAACAGCATCGCGTGCACTGTTCTTAACTAACTGAAAATAATAAAGTTATTGAAGTCACGGCAGTGTTTCATGCAGCTGTACTTAGACATTCCCAAGCGCTCGACGTTCAGAGCTGCATCCCCAAACTTCCCCATTTGAAACTTGGGGCCGGAGCCACTGTTCCAAAATGGGAGTCATCTCATTGGTTCATTGGTCCGAGCTGCGCCAGCTTCCAAAGCTCACGAATTTAGCCAACTGGTTGAATGCGGACGCCAAATAGAACAAGTAAAGTAGAGGTCTGTGAACCAAATGGCATTCGGTGCCGTCTGGCAGGTGTACGGGGAGGGCGAGCGTTGTTAGCTCGCACAATAGACCTAATGCAGGAGCTGGTTCTGATCCAGCCAGGCCGTACCGCCGAGAAAGAGTTCGCGCAGGAGGCGGCTGCGGCCGCACTTCGCCGTGAATTCGAGGAGCGGCTTGCGGAATGCGGGCCTCTGGCATATCGCGTCGCGCGCGGCGTGCTGCGCAATAGCGCGGACGCGGAAGACGTCGCGCAGGAAGCGTTGCTGCGCGCGTACCGGCGCTTTGAGCGCTTGCGCGATCGCACGCGGTTTCGCGCTTGGCTCGTGCGCATTGCGTTTCGGCTGGCGATCGATCGTGCACGTTCATCGAAGCGCCGCGAAGTGCGCGAAACGCTTTGGTCGCAAACGGCGCCGCGGCCTTCGACCGAGGATGTTGCTGCCACGAGCGAATTTCAGGCGCATCTCGACCGCGCCATGGAAGAGCTTCATGAGAAACACCGGCTCGTGCTTTTGTTGGCGGCCATGCAGGGGCATTCGCTCGAAGAAGTTGCGGAGATGCTTGGCCTGCCCATCGGAACGGTGAAATCGAGATTGTTCTTGGCCAGAAAGCAGTTAGCGGAGAAATTGCGATGCCATGCGAAAACTATAGAGAAGCGTTGATCGAGGCCGCAGCCGCGGACACCGAGCCGTCGCGCGAATTGCGTTTGCACCTTGACGCTTGCCCGTCTTGCGGCGCAGCGTTCGCACAAGAGCGGCAACTCTTTGCCGCCCTCGACTCCGGCGTGTGCGCGAATGCAAATTCCGAAATACCTGCTTCGCTCCTTTCACGTGTGCGAGCCGGGCTGAACGAGCGGCCCGCTCCTCAGCGGTCTTGGATTCTGGCTGGTGCCGCACTTGCTGCCGTTGCGGCTCTCGTTATTGTATTTATATTAGTCCATGGCTTTGGACGCGGCGCCACCGAGACAAATCCGCAGATGATTGCGGCTGTGGACCACGAGTCGCCCGCTGTGATTCCGCCATTCACCCAGGCTATCGCGCCGAGCGAAACGACGAGTTCATCCGCCAAGAGTAGTT
>Ga0210405_10002144_pt1 | contig 20882 bp, 17 predicted proteins | sample IncBWH11MmetaG_FD_155492 | JGI IMG/M metagenome (GOLD analysis project Ga0210405, IMG submission 155492) | Forest soil microbial communities from Barre Woods Harvard Forest LTER site, Petersham, Massachusetts, United States - Inc-BW-H-11-M | ecosystem: Environmental > Terrestrial > Soil >... | reverse complement strand
ACCCGAAGCTATTTCATCAAAGAGTGTGAATACATGCGCGTTGTTCCATGCACGGTTCGATTCAGTGGTCGCCAAAACAAACAACATTCGGTCAGAGTCGAGGCTGTCACGTTGTACGAGGCCGCTTACCGCGCTTGGTCTAAGTTTAAGGTGAACGATGAGACTTTCGAAGAGAGCTATGAGACGGAGGAATGAATAGTCGAGGCCGCTAGCAAGACCCATCGCGTGAATCTTAAAAAGATACTAGCTTGCGTGAATCGCGGAAGAAGTAGATAAGTAAGGCAGTAGAGTGGGCGGGTCTGACTACGCCCCAGTTTTTTTGTGGCTGGCAATTTGCTTGTCGCTTCCTTGAAGGCCAGTTCCTGATAAACGCTGCGGTAATCGGACAAATAGCTGGACACCAGTATCCGAAACTCTTGACCAACTCGACTTCAGCGTTCTGTCTGCTAGGCTTGCGGCGCGTGGCGGGCAGAGGTTTGGATCTTCTGGACGGATTTGATGTGGGTCACCAGGTTAGTCTCTTCGATTTGGAATCAAACTGAGATACTCTTGTGGGCAGCGCGTTCAGGGTTTCCAATGAAAACAGGGCCATTGTGATTTTTTACTTGACATGCCGTATAGACCTATACGATTATAAAAATGGCAACCTACTCTACCGTTGAAGTTGCAGAGTTGGTGGATGTTAGCTGGGACACTCTCAGTCGCTGGATCCGTGAGCGAAAGTTCCGAGTTCCTCCAGTCAAGTCGGTTGGACGGGTCAGGGTGCGTTTGTGGACTCTGGAGGAAGTGGACGAAGTGCGGAAGTATAAGAAGGCGCATTACCGAGGCAAGGGTATTAAGAAGAAAAGGAAAATGAGAAGCTAGTGAAGAATCGGGACGCGCCGGTGCTTGAACACCAACGCGCCCCTGACCACCATCACCTCACAGGGAGGCAGCGATGGCTGTAAAGGAAGTTATCCATTTCCCCTTCAGGGCGCAACTTTCCAGGCGCCTAAGGATTCGGGTATATATCCCTCCTGAGCCCGTCGCGGAATCTCCCCCGTAGCTGTATCAGTTTCGCTTTGTACGGCACCGCGATCATTGCGGCGACAGAGTGAGAACGGGTGTGTCTATCAGGTTCAAGAAAACGGCCCGGAAAGGAATCCCCGGCAAATGAAATTGGACGCTTATTCGGAGATCTATCTCTGGAACAAGAACGTAGACGCACTGATTCGTGTGCTGCAACGCGTGGAAGCGCTGGGTGTTCTCTCGCAGCAGGCAGTGAAAGCGCACGAACTCTGGTTGGAGGAGATCCGCGCCGGTCTGAATGCTGATTTTGCCGAAGCGATGTTTGCACGTAAACGCCGCGATCATCTGCGCCTGAACCAGCAGAGGAGCACCTGGGAACTACAGAATCAGAGCAATGCGCCGCAGTAAAAAACTGCGAACAAATCAAACAAACCTTTGTCGGCGGGCATTCCTTTCATTGTGAAAGGATGTCACGCCGCGTAATCAATATGGCGGTCAATGGGCGAATGGAAAGCACAAATCAGCATACGCGTCCGCCAAGATTTGAGGACCGAGCTGGAAAGGTTTGCGGTTCGCGAGAGAAGAAAGCTCGGGAACATCGGAGAAGTGCTTCTTGAATGGGCGTTCGAGCAGCTCAAGGCCGCTGGCTCTACGGAGCGGTTGCTGAAATACAAGATTCGTCCTGCCGGGGACCGTTCCGAACAGTCTTGAAGACTACCAAGCGCAACGCCAATCGAGTTCTTGTTGCGTGGGAAATCTAAGGGACTAACGGCCGATATTAGCCGACTTTGAGATTGGATCACTCGATGAGTTGGATTACGACAACACGGTTCCCGGTTCTACCAATCACTCGCGACCCAGCAGAAGCAGAGTTGGCGGGCAGTGGGGAGTTGGCGGACATTCCAGACGAAGCCCTTCTGGCCTTCGTCCGAGAAGGTAACCCCGATGCTCTCGGTACACTATTTCGCCGTTATGCCCGATTGGTGAGGGGTGTTTCTCAGCGAATCCTTCGTGATGATGGCGAGGCAGATGATCTGGTCCAAGAGGTCTTCCTTTACATTCATCGGAAAAGCGCGTTATTCGACTATTCAAAGGGTTCGGCACGCTCTTGGATCGTGCAAGTTGCCTATACGCAAGCTTTTGTTCGCAGGCGTCATCTGATCTCACGTCGTTTCTATTCGTCTGTAAATATGGACAAAACGACTGGGAAGGAATGCGTCACCAATGCGGTGGCAGACTACGACCACTCCGTTGAGGGGCTATTCGGGCGGAATGGCTGGAGGGAGATCTTGGACCAATTGACTCCTGATCAGCGAGAAACCCTTCGACTCCATTTCTTCGAGGGGTACACCTTGCTGGAAATAAGTGAGAAGGTGGGCCAATCGCACGTAAATGTGCGGCATCACTATTACAGAGGTTTGGACAAGATCCGCAAACAAGTCTCCTCTGAAAGTGAATTGGGGAATAGATAGAGGTATGGTAGAGGATCTGAAATGGCCAAGAGGCCGGGGCGTTGTGCCAAATGGGTACGCATGAAGAATTCCTTCAGTTGTGCGCTATAGCGACTTCGGGCGAATTGACCGGGGAAGAGCGCAATAAGCTGGAGGAGCACCTGCAGGTTTGCCTTTCCTGTCGTCAAGCAATGAAGGAATACGAGAGTGCCGCCAATGGAGCGGTACGAGGGTTCGCGGCCGATTGTCCTCCACAAGAAACCGGCACAAGCTCTTCGTGGTCGGTAGAAAAGGCAGAAACGGCTTTCTTCGCGCGGCTGAAACAAGAAAGCCGATCCACGCAAGCTGGCGATTCGGACGTACGCCTGAATTCGGCATCGGCCCCGGGTCGACGACTTGCTTATCGACCTTCTCGGATTCGCTGGCGGGAAATCTGGATGCCTTTTGCTGCATGCGTGCTTCTCGCGTTGGCATTGGGAATTGCGTGCTACCGAATGGGAGTTCGGCGTGGTGCGGAGATCGCTCAGACGATTCCATCCGTTCCGGATAACTCGGCTGGATCCTTGCAAGAACAGATGAACGATGCCGGCCACGAGCGCGCGCAGCTCGTCGCGAAGCTGGCGCAAGAAGACATAATCATAGGTGAATTGCGGCGGCAAATTGGGGAACAAGCGGCCTTACTAAACAAACTCAAAACTGCAGGCGGCGGGGCCAATGCTAGCGCGCAGACTACTCAGGCGGCAGAGCCTTCGGAGAGGGAGCCGCGGAGCCCAACGGCCGATCAGTACGAAGCTGCACAAGCAAGGCTGCAGGAGCTTCAAAAGGAAATTGACGCCGAGACGGACCAAAGACAGCAAGCGGCAGCGCGAACTGCTGCGTTAGAAGGGAGGGTAGAAGAGCTTACGCGATTACTTGGTGACCGCGAGCGAGCGATGGATCAGCAGCATACAGAGATTTCCAAACAGCAGGAGCTTTTGGAGCACGACCGCGATATTCGGGAATTGATGGGCGCACGCGACCTGTACATCGCTGAAGTCTACGACGTAGCGAGGACTGGTCAAACAAACAAGACCTACGGACGTATCTTTTATACAAAGGGAAAATCGCTCATCTTCTATGCCTACGACCTGGACCAAGAACCGGGACTAAAAAACGCGAGCTCATTTCAGGCGTGGGGCCGTAGAGGGCCGGATAAGACGCAAGCCCTCAATCTCGGGATTTTCTTCGAGGACAGCGTTGGCAAGAAGCGCTGGACGTTGAAGTTTGACGATCCAAAAACCCTCGATCAAATCGATGCGGTGTTCGTTACGGTTGAACCGAATGGCGGCAGTCACCGGCCTAGTGGGAAGCAACTTCTTTTCGCCTACCTTCGCGTGAATCCGAATCATCCGTAGTTCCGTGCAGGTTACACGCGGCAACGTCCGGAATTAGAGACAGCAAACATCCTGGCACAAAAAGACGCCTCAGTCGCATAGACCTTATGAGTGAACAACATTCCCTCACTCATAGGGAGGCATTCCTTGCGAATGCGCGCTGCGCTTCTTATTTTGATCTTGGCATTCCCGTGTTTCCGTTTGTGTCTGGCGCAGTCGCCCACTGGAACGATTAGTGGAATCGTAGTGGACGCTTCAGGGGGATCCATCCCTAATGCAGACGTCGTTCTCGTGAACGACGCAACGGGAATTCAATATGCCGCAAAGACGAACGCGGAAGGAATTTATGTTGTCACAAACCTGCCTCCGGGCCCCTATCGCATCCAAGTATCCAAGGTTGGGTTCAAGACACTGATCAAGCCGGACATCACTCTGGCCGTTCAAGATGCTGTGGCAATCAATTTCACGCTCCCCATCGGCGCCATTTCTGAGGTAGTCACGATAGAGGCGGGGGCGCCTCTCGTGAATACGGAGTCGGCTGCGGTGAGCACAGTTGTAGATCGTCAATTCGTTGAGAACATGCCGCTGAATGGAAGAAGTTTTCAAACTCTCATTGCTCTTACTCCGGGAGTCGTTCTCACTCATGCGACAAGCGCTGAACAAGGTCAGTTCAGCGTCAATGGGCAGCGTGCGGATGCAAACTATTTTACGGTTGATGGCGTGAGCGCCAACTTTGGTATTTCGGCAGGATCCGGACTCACGCAAACCGCCGCAGGCGCACTACCTGGTTTTAGCGCGCTAGGCAGCACGAACACGCTCGTCTCTGTTGACGCGTTGCAAGAGTTTCGAATTCAGACCTCATCGTTTGCTCCGGAGTTTGGCGGCACGCCGGGCGGACAGGTATCACTCGTCACTCGATCCGGCGGGAGCCAATTTCATGGCTCTCTGTTTGATTATTTTAGGAATGACGTCCTGGATGCGAATGATTGGTTCGCCGATCGCGCTGGTTTGCCGAAGGCACCAGAAAGGCAGAATGATTTTGGAGGAACGTTTAGCGGCCCCATTGTCAAGAACAAGAGTTTTTTCTTTTTCTCCTATGAAGGACTACGGCTGCGGCAACCGCTTACACAAGAGACGCTCGTTCCGGACAACGCAGCGCGGCAAAGTGCTCCGGCAGGGATCGAGCCAATTCTGAAAGCATTTCCGATTCAAAATGGGGCGGAGGTTGGCGGTTCGCTTGCACAATTTAACGCGAGCTATTCCAATCCTTCCACACTCGATGCCTACAGCATCAGGATAGACCATGTCTTTGGCCCCAAGTGGTCGCTATTTGGACGGTACAACTACGCGCCTTCACAGACGTCTGCACGTGTCGGCGGAACACTCAGTGACGTTCTGGAATTGCCAGCCGACACCCAAACCATGACAGTTGGGTTACTCGGGACATTCACGCCAAGAGTCGCCAACGAATTGCGCGCCAATTACAGCAACTATCGAGTTGGAAGCAGTTATTTTCTTGACGATTTCGGCGGGGCAATGCCTCCGCCCAGTTCGGTTCTATTCCCCACGGGGGTTTCGGCCAGCGATGGGATTTTCTTCTTTGATGTTATTGGAGCATTCGCACTCCTCGAAGGCAAAAACTCCATTAATGAACAACGGCAGGTGAATGTCTTAGACAACGTGTCGGTCACCGCGGCCGCACATCAAGTCAAGTTCGGCACGAACTACCGATGGCTTGCACCATTCAGTGGCCCTCTATCCTATGAGCAGTTTGCCGGATTCTTCGGAATGACAGGTCCCAGCGGCGTGCTGTCGGGGCAGGCCGCCTTTGCACTGATCGCTGCAAATCAACCCAATCAACTTCTCGCCCGGAACCTGTCGTTCTACGGACAGGACACCTGGAGGATTACTGGGCGTTTAACCCTGACCTACGGGCTGCGATGGGATACTAATCCTCCGCTGAAAGGGAAACATGCGAGCAGCGAGCCATATACGGTGACCGGATTGAATGATCCCGCAAATCTAGAGCTCGCACCCCGAGGAACGCCGCTCTTCGAGACCACGTATGGAAACATCGCACCCAGAGTTGGAGCGGCCTATCAGCTGAGGCAGACGAAGGGCTTGGAAACAATCCTGCGCGCTGGTTTCGGAAAGTTTTATGACCTTGGCGGAGGTTCGCTCGGTCTCGTCACGCAGGGATTTCCCTATACAGCGTCGAATGTCCTCATCGGTGTTCCATTTCCGCTTTCCCCGAGCCAAGCGGCCGCACCTGCATTCAGTCTGGAACCACCTGTGTCCGCGCTCTACGTAACGGATCGCAATCTGAAACTGCCGTATGCATACCAATGGAACGTCGCCGTGGAACAGTCTTTGGGAACCAATCAAGCACTCTCTTTTACTTATATAGGGAGTTCGGGACGCAACTTGCTTCGTCCTTACTATCTAGGCTCGCCAAATGCAGACTTCGAGTCGGTATTTGTAACATCAAACACCGGAACCTCTGATTACAACGCTCTTCAAATTAAGTATCAACGCAGGCTGTCGGGCGGTTTGCAGATATTGAGTTCCTACACGTTTTCTCACTCGATCGACAATTCGTCGGCTGACTCCGCCGTTTTCACATCACCCTCAGTGGCGAGCGCCAACGTCGACCGAGCCAGTTCGGACTTCGACGTGCGGAATTCATTCACAGCGGCACTGCTGTACAACATCCCCGAGCCCGGCAGAAACAAATTTGCCCGGTCGATTTTGGGCAACTGGTCGGTCGATACATTCGTTTTCGCCCGAACCGCCCTGCCCGTCAACATTTACGGCGGAGTTTCCGTGGTTCCAGGCGTGGAGTCTCAAGTACGCCCTGATTTGGTTCCTGATCAGCCCTTGTACCTCTTCGGATCACAGTATCCTGGAGGCAAGGCCTTCAACGCTGCAGCTTTTGTTCCGGCAGCAGCAGATGAGCAGGGTGACTTTGGTCGAAATGTTCTCAGAGGATTCGGCGCTTGGCAGGCTGATTTTGCGGTATTTCGCCAATTCCATATCAAGGAGGGTCTCAACCTGCAGTTTCGTTCCGAGTTTTTCAACCTCTTCAATCATCCCAACTTCGGCGACCCAACCTCAGACAATCGGTTCATCACGAGTACGCTCTTCGGTCAATCAACGGAGTCGCTTGCAAGCAGTCTTGGCTCCGGAGGTCCGAGCGGAGGGTTTAACCCGCTTTACCAGATCGGCGGGCCTCGCTCCATCCAGCTCGCTTTGAAGCTCCAATTCTGAGGCGAACCAGACTCCAAGGATGTTTCTATGAGGCAGAACTTCATCTTTACCCTTGCGCGCACTAGCCGGGTACGCCGAGCACCGACGAAGTGTGAACTACTGGGTGTGCTCCTCTTGCTTCTGGTGTCCGACGTCGCGCCCTCACCATCGCTCGCGCAAGAGTTCGTGCCGCTTCGCATAGAGGATGTCCTAAGCGTCCATGAATTTGCCCAGTTATCATCTGCGGAGTTTTCGTACGATGGAAAGTGGCTCGTTTATGGCGACCATGACAACCACAAGAACGAAACGAGCAGTCCCAACAAATTCGAAAAATCCGAAGTTCCGGAAATTGCGATGGGAACGGATATCGTCATCGTCGATACTGCGACGGGTCTAACGCGGAATCTGACCGGAGGCAAGGGAGCCAACTGGGGCGCTACTTGGTCTCCACGAAGCTTAGATTTAGCCTTCCTTTCGGATCGAGAGCTGAGCGGCACGGCCAAACTGTGGATTTGGCATGGTGGTTCGGGAACGCTGGAGCCACTCTCGAACGTGGCCACCAGAGGGTCTGAGATTTGTTGGTCCCCCGACGCTACGAAGATCTTGGTCAAGGGTTTTCCTATAAGTCTGCCAAGAACCGGCGAAGAATCCGTTAAACCCTCAGCCGATCGAACGCAGTCATCCTCTGACTCTACGCTTGGTTCCACCGTCGCTTTGTATTACTCGACTCCAAGTAGTGAAGCGACCGGGTCGAACAAGCAGTCCGATCCGTGGAGTCTCGAAGGGTTTCGCAGCGATCTGCTGGTGGTGGACACTCAATCGGGGAGCACCCAACGATTGGCGACAGACGAAAGAATCAGCAAATTCTCATTTTCACCAGATGGACTATTCGCTGCATTCACCACCGCCCTGAGATTCGAGAAGCCTGCGTCTCAGCAGCTGTTGTGGAATCTTTCCGTGGTGTCGATCGGCTCGGGAAAGACTACGGTGGCCGCCTCCGGAATTCGGTTGGGTTTCAATGGGGCATCCTATTCTTGGTCGCCAGACAGCTCAAGGCTGGCTTTTCAAGAGGGGGGGCCACTAGCCAGCGGGGATGCTTACACCGTCGATCTCAGAACAGGGATTTTGAAGAATGTCACGAAATTTGGCAGAACCTTGCCATGGGGGAGCGCAGCGTCCCCTTTGTGGGATAACTCGGGTCAATTCATCTACCTGGTGCATGATGATGCTATCTGGAGAGCTTCCATTAATGCTGGTGGCGCTTCCCGTGTGGCAACGATTCCAGAGCATCGAATAACCGAGATCGCTGCCAGCACGCCAGACCGTTTGTGGTCGAGCGACGGGGGAAAAACCACGGTTGTTTTGACGTACGACGACCACGGGAAGCAGTCCGGTCTGTATCGGTTGAACCTTGCCGACGGACGTATCGAGGGAGTTCTGGAGCGAGGCCAATTCTACCTGAGTACTATTTTGGAAAGACACTTATTTCCTTCAGAGAACAACCGCATGCTGGCCTTTTTTTCCCAAGACTCACAGCACGATGTTGATTTGTGGATCACGGATGCCCAGCTGGACCATGCGCGACGATTGACACACCTGAATGCACAATTTGACAGATACCAATTGGGCGGCGCTCGACTCGTCGATTACCGAAGTTTGGACGGCGAACTTTTGCACGGTGCTCTATTACTTCCTTCGGACTACCAAAAGGGAAAGCAGTATCCTCTGATTGTTTGGGTCTATGGAGGCAGCCATGGATCCGAGTACCTCAACCGATTTGGGCTCGGATTTGGTGGAGCTGCCAACCTGCAGATATTGGCGACGCGAGGCTACGCAATTCTCTTTCCGGATGCACCTCAGCATCTTGGCACGCCGATGCTTGATTTGGCGAAGACGGTTCTTCCGGCAGTGAACACGGTGATTGATATGGGAATTGCCGACGCGGATCGCGTCGGAGTTTTGGGACACAGCAATGGAGGATACTCCGTACTTTCCCTTATCGTTCAAACAAAGCGATTCAGAGCGGCGGTCATGGAGGACGGGACAGGGGACCTGATTTCTGCCTACGGTCAGATGGGAAAAGATGGTTCGGCATTCCTGAGTTCGGTGACCGAAGAGGGCCAGGGCTTGATGGGAGGAACTCCGTGGCAATATCGTGACCGATATATCGAGAATTCGCCTCTCTTTTTTCTCGACCGCGTTGAAACGCCGCTCTTGATTGTCCACGGAGGAGAAGACAAAACCGTCGCGCCGTTCTTGGGAGACGAGATCTTTGTGGGTTTGCGCAGACTTGGGAAGGAAGCGGAATACGCACGTTACGATGGAGAGGGTCACTCTCCCGTGGTTTGGAGCCATGCAAACCAAGTGGACTTTTGCAACCGGCTAATCAGCTGGTTTGACCGGCATCTCAAAACCCCATTAGATAAATCCGGAGGGTTCTAGAAACCCTCCGGCAACCGATCATTCGTCGACTTCGTACGCAGCCAGCGAAAAATACGTGTTGGGGTTGATGGTTTCTAGGATACCGCAGCAACACTTCTCCATGGGGTGTTGCACGGAAGAAACGACAGCAGCAAGCGGCTGTACGCTTGGTTTTTCGTATTTCATGGATTGACTCCTGTTTTCCGTGGGTTGGTTTACCGAAGCGCCTCACGGTTTAGCGCACCGGCTTTTTGCTACTCGTCTGTTTCATACGCCATCAATGACGCGTATTGATTTGGGTTGATCGACTCCAACGTTCCAGTTGTAGCCTTTTCGCTGGGATGTTGGATTCCTGAAACAGCCAGGGGGAGTACTACCAACTCTGGTTTTTCATATTTCATGTGTGTCACCTCCTTTCCTTGTTGAATTGTTCTCAGCTGAGAAGACTGGTGGGTTGCACCGAGAATCGGTCGTGTGTTGGCACATTTGACTTAGGACCCGACCGCGCGTTGCGATCTGCCCCTGAGGGGCAGGGAGAGCATTCCGAAATTGGGAACCTCACGCCAAAATCGAATCTTTCGAGTTGTCGCAACCAGGATTCGATAGTTAGAGTTCGTAATAGGAAAACGAGCGGGACTTCTTGACCGTCGCGAGCTCGCTGAAGTGCTTTGGCGAAGAGTTGGGGGTCGACGATGCGATGTTCGGCGCACCTCAAATCGTCAAGAATCTGTGAGATTTGCGGCCACTTGGCCGCAATGGCGCACATCGGTCCCCGAACCACGAAGGCTTTCCTGTTTCGTCCAAGGATCTCGGATGGGACGATCTGAGTGAGTGCGCGGCGCATCAGAGAGCGGCGCTGGCGTGGCCGGACCAGTTGTTCAGGGGGAATTGCAAAGAGAAATTCAAGCAAAGCTCGGTCCAGAAAGGGATAACGCTTTTCGTAGTTCGCGGTCGTCGGCAGTGGAGCGAATGCGAGCTGCCTTTGCAGGCCACCGAGCATGAGAAAACTTCCTTGAAAGCTTGGCTTGGCCCCGAAAAGACTGAGCCTGCGATGCGAGCCATGGCGCGCGAGGCCGTGAGATCTCATGAAATCGGCATTAAGCCAATCTGCATTACCCATGGATTCCCTGAATGCGGCGCGTCCATCGGGGAGGAATTGCTTGATGACTTCCCAAAACAAATGCAGGAATGGTTTTCGACGAGCGAGCGCCCAGACCTTCAATTGACGGGCGAGGTGAACAACACGCCCGCTGGCAAAGAGGTCCGCAAGCTCTGGTATCGGGGTTGGAACGCCGCCCGCGACCTCGTCTCCGCCGAACCCGGAAAGCAAAACACGGTGGCCCTGAACTGCAAGCAGCTCTGAGAATGCCTTGGCAGGCTTCGAGAATGGATCCGTGTAAGCTGGGAACAAGGGAAGTCGCGAATCGTCGCACCCTAAATATAGGGAGTCTTCAGGCGTGATTCTGATATGCGTACCTGTCTTTTGCCGTTTTCGTTCTACCAATTCAAAAAATGGCCGTTCATCCCAGTTCGGCTCATCATCGTCGTAGTAGGAGACAGTGTCGATCCGTGGTGTTCCGCCGGGCTCCGTCGCCATGAGTGCATCTGCCATGCAGACTATCGATGATGAGTCCATGCCCCCGCTCAATTCAGCGAGGACCGGTGAGTCCGTACGAAGGCGCCGTCTCACCGCTTGCGAGAACACCGCTCGAAAATGTTCTTCGTATTCTCCATCTGACCTGTGACGAATGGTTTTAGTAGCGTCAAACGACCAGTGAGAGCGAACCGTGGCTACGCCTTCACGGACACTGACAAGAGTCCCGGGCGGCACGGCCTTGATTCCCCCGTAGGGTGTTAGGTTGGGTTCCGGGAAATATGTAAGATAGCCAGCGATCCAATCAAAATTGAGTGCCAACCGTTGGCACGTTATGCGAACGAGCGGGTCGAGCACCGTGCTCCAGTGAATTCGGTGATCGTCCATGCTGTAGTAGAGATGTCGCGAGCCAAGGAAATCGTTCGCGAGGACCAGGGTTTTTCGTGCCGAATCCCAGATTGCAGTGGCCCAATCTCCATCGAGCTTGACGAAAGCCCCCGTTTCCCACCGGTCATACGCGGCAGCAACAAGGGCAAGGTCCGTGATTTCCGCCGTCTCTCCTTGGAACTGCAGTGATTCGATCAACTCGTTGCGATTATCGAGGCGGCCGTCCAATGTGATGATGTTTCCCATTCCGGTCTGGCGTGGTTGGTCCTCTATCCGGGATTCGCGCGTCGTGTGGAAAGGCCGGTAGCCGAAGGCCACTTCACCCTGAGTCAGGAATTCCTCCGCATCCGCTGCGTACGCAGAGCAATGCTTCGCAATCTCTGCGAGAAGCGCAGGCTGCACCGGGCGGCCGTCGAAGTTCCAGACCCCAAACTGAATGCTCATCTTCATCAACCTCGCTTTCACAAATCCAGTAACCGATTTAGCAACGGTCCAAAACGTCGTAGAGCTTGCGCATATCGAGCTTGTCGTTTACGACGCAACCGTTCACTTCAACCCAGGCGTGTGCCCTGAACGGGATTTGCTGGGCACCAATGACAAGCTCTGCGGAGATCCCATGGTACCGAAGCATCCAGACGGTAGCCGCGGACCGCTGAAGGCAGAGGACGTTTTTCCAGTACCAGATCGAGGCCATTTCCACGGCCGCGCAAATACGCTCAATGGTGTCCGGACATACGTTGGTTCGTCTTACGGGGCAGTTTCGAACCTTGGCATGAAGTGCGGCAAAATCATTCCGAGTGATGTAAAGGTCGAACAGCATCAACGCCGAGAAGGCCTTGATGACGACGAAGGACATACGATCTTCCCCTTTCACACTCTTAGTTCGAGCTGATCGCAGATAAAAGCCAGACGGTCCGTCAGAGCTTCTATCCGAGTATCGAGAGGAAGGGCCGGTGCGTGGCCCCGGCTTTCCTGGTAATCGAGCACAATAGGCCGCTTGGAGGAAGTCGCTCTCTGCAACCGGGCGGTCATCTTGCGGGCATGACAGGGGTTGCATGAATCGTCGGCATCCCCGGAAACAATCATCACTCCTGAATAGGGAGTGCCATCCTGGATTCGGTGGTAAGGCGAATAGCTCAGCAGTGCGGCGAAATCCTCAGGATCATCGGCAGTGCCGAACTCCTCCTTCCATTTATAAGCGTCATCGAACAGGTGATAGCGGAGCATGTCCAGAATCGGAACCATACAAAGTACGGCGCGAAAGAGATCGGGCCGTTGCGTTAAAGCCGCAGCCACCAGCAGACCTGCGTTTGATCCACCAAATATGCCGAGTTGATCCGCGCTCGTTCTTTTTGCGTCGATGAGCCATTCCGCTGCGGACAGAAAATCGTCGTAGGCTTTCTGTCGGTGATGTCGCTTAGCCGAATCGTGCCAATTACTGCCGAATTCCGAGCCACCCCGGATGCTAGGGACTGCAAAGAGGCAACCATGTTCGAGGAGGCAGGCAACAAAGACGCTGAATTGCGGAGTCATGCGCAAGCCATATCCGCCGTAGGCAGTCATTACGGCGGGATGGCAACCGGCACGCACGATGTCGCGTCGCCCTACAAGGGACAGCGGAATCTCAGTGCCATCTTTGGAGCGAAACGAGAACTGTGAGTGGATATAGCGTTCCGGGTCGAACGCGTGTTCTCGCTTCGCCCACACCTCTTGTTGACCCGTCCGCGGTGAAAGATGATGGATCGAGGCAGGCTCAGTAAAGGATTCGGTTTCGAAGAACAATTCATCGCTTGGGTTCGCTCCGCCCAGCAACCGTATCGTGTGATGCTTGGCAATCTCGACCTCGCCGGTTTTCATTCCCTTCAAGTCGAAGCGGTCGAGGCGGCTTTCGATCCCCGTTGCGTACTGGACAAATAGGCTATCGCCCGCGGCCATCCAGGCATTGATCCGGTCTAGGCGCTCGGGAATCAATTCTTGCCATTTCGGTTCCTCATCGGTTCGAAGAATCAGTTCCACGATGCGAAGGTTAGGTGCGTCGCGATCCGTGAGAGCAAGAATCCGATTTCCGGTCAACAAGGGACCGAAGAAAAAGTCCACACCTTTAAGGAGGCAGACAGGGGACGCAGGCAGATCGAGGGACTGCAGGTAGAAGTCGGTCCGAAGCTTTTCGAGAAATGTATACCCGAGGAACCCAAGGCGCTTGTGATCCGAGATCATACACAAGCGCAGCTTGTTGTCGTCGCCAATTGAAAAGACCTCTTGATCTTCTTCCATTGGGTGACCGAGTAGATGAAAGTATGCTGCCCTGTGAAACGGCGGTTTGGGAGGAAGTGGCTCGTGCACGTAGTAGAAGCCGTTTCCGTCCGCTGCAAAGGCGAATCCTCGCAGAAAGCCCCGGGGCAGCGAATCGGGCAAGCGGCGGCGTTCCTGAATGTCGAAAAGCTCGAACGATCCGGAGCGCTCGCCGCCTTGTTTGACTTCATACAGAAGCAGTCGATTGTCGGGCGACACTCGTATGAGCTTCACCGATGTGAATGGGCCGGTTTGTCGTTCCTCTGGATCAATGAGCAGTTCGTCTTTGCCGTTCTCGCCGATACGCACGTAAATGCCCGCTTGCTGTTGATTCGCGGATCGTTTTCGGAAATAGCAGCAGTCACCCACCCGGACGGGAGAATCGCAGGAATCTACCGAAAGAAATTCACTGACTCGCCGGCGCAGACGGTCGCGGTTCTCAATGCTGTCGAGATACAACCGGGCGTGTCGCCTTTGGGCTGCGATCCACCGATGGGTGCTTGGAGAATTGCGGTCCTCGAGCCAACGGTACGGATCGGTGACTGAAACTCCGTGCAATACTTCCGTAACGGGTTCGATGGGCGAGGGCGGAAGAGCATCTATCAAACGGCGCATTTGATCCTCCCCGACTGCAGCTTTTCCGCCTCGCGATACATTCGCCGAGTCAGACTTCGAAGATAGGCCTTCTCTGGTGAATCGCCGGGTAGGGACCTGTTTGGCGATACGTCTAAATTCGTTGCGAAAGCGAATGCAGCGAGGAGTGGCGCCAAGTCGAGTGCTTCACGGATGGAGTCAGGCGCGAGGATTGAACGCCAGCGCTGGCAATAAAGCTGGGTTAGTCGTTGTTCAAGCGCGCTGTCGTGCGGCCACGCGTGCCGAAAATGTTGAAGGAAGTACTCGAAGGTAAGGAACGGGGGACCGACGAAGGCTTCAGCCCAATCGAGAAATACGCAGTTTTGGTTGGATACGATGATATTTCCGGGATTGAAATCGAGATGACCGACGACAGGGCTGAAGGCCAATCGTTCCGCCGCAGTCAAGGCTTCCTCAAGTTCGCCTTGCAGTTCAAGGAGTGCGGCGTCTGCGAGTGCAGCGGGCGAAGTCCTTCGTTGTTGTTTCATTAATTCTGCGGTTGTTTCAAAGAAGCCTCTGACACGAAAACGCAATTGCGAGGGGCACAAGTCCATGGCGCCCGCCTCTACTATCTGGGCTGTTTTTCCGATGGAAGCGATTTGCAAGTCTGCGAGATGGACGGCGGTCATTTCCCAAAGACGAAAATCGGTTGATCCGAGTAGCCGCGTACCCGGAGCGTCTTTCATCAACCAGGCGTTCCAGCGATTGGACGTATTGATGATCGTGGGAACGCAATGAGGAAAGAGACTAGCCAAGGCAAGGGTAATGGGAAATTCAGCCAAGCGCGGTGCACCCACGGCTTTGAACCAAACCGGATCTTCATTGGTCGCGAATTGGATCAAGCTGAATGATGGACTTGCGTTGAGCTGCCTTACCCGCCCCGTTAACCGATGCCCCATGGAATGGATCGAATCTTGCACCCATTGCGTGATTTCCTTGAACCATCCGGGACGCGCAAATGGTTCGGCAGGAGTCTGCGTACGCTCGCATGTACTGACCAATTGCCGAATCGCAAGGAAGTCCTCCCGTCGTCCAAAGCAGTCCTCATGCAAAGCCGCAATGGGAGTCCAGAACATTCCGTCCGGCGGTTGGCTATCGGGACGGAGAGTCTCGACGATGTGGCAGGGACGGGAGCAGTGTTCGCCGGATCGGTTGGATGGATCAAGGGGGAAGAGGGAAATGACCTCCAAACCCCAACGTCGCTTGATCTCGGCGTTCAAGGCCTCTGCAATCCTTTGAAAGGCAGGAATCTTCACCGCGGGGAGAGAAAAAAGTGGGCCGTCCGAAATCAAGAGAATTTCAGAAATGTCCCTTCGCGGAATGGTCAGACGCCAGGCGACGTTTTTCTGATTTTTACTTTCCACCGTGGGTTTGCCTCTCACGATAGGCGTTCGACGCTTTCTACGACATCTGTCAGATGATGCTGATCCAAGGATGCAAGGAACTCGCTTAGGTCTCTATGAACCGTATCCAAGTCGACGACGAACTGTTTGCTGATTTCGATGGCAATCTGAGATTGTGATCGGCCGGCTTCGAGAAGTTCCACGATTCTCGATCCGACCGGATTCAGTCTGAACATGTGCCCATGACGGACGTCGAGTAGGATGCCTCCCAAAGAGCTATGCAATCCGCGAACGTCTTCACTCATGCGAGCCAAGCGCCCTCCGCGTTTCGAAAGAACGGATACTTCTTCTTCGTGCGCACGTTGTCATGGACCCAACGGCAGTTCCAGAAATACGGCGTTTCGTTCGTATCCCAGTATCGCGGTCGCGATGACCGCGAGAGAAGGCAGCTTTTGCAGCACCTATTTCTCGGCGCGAGTGGCGAACCCGTTCGCCATTCGTGCAACTTCGGTGCGGAAATGTCTCGCCCGGGGAGAATGTCATCGATTATCCACTCTAGAATCAGCGGGCTTAGGAGAGTCAAACCACTGCCTGCAAGCAGACAGATAACGCTCGCAGCTTGCCAACTGATAAGGGGTCGAACTCTCCGGAAAATCCAACGCAACTCGCCTGGGAAAATATTCAGACAGTGGGCCTGAAACTGTTGCAAGGGTGCGCGCATGCATCCGTCGACGCGGCCAAGGTATGCCCGATGGACGCAAGCGCCCGAGTGAATTCGATTGCCGTTCGGAAGTGGTGTGATTTCGAGTGAAAATGGCTTGAAAAAGAGTTATGGAGCCAATTGCGCAAAGTGAAGCTGCGTTCGAGAAAGACTCAGGAATTCGGGGAGAGTCTCCGGACGAGGGTCACTACCTGTCCGATTACCTCGACGTCGACCGAATTGTGAAACCGCACCGGGCGGACGAACCCATCCGAAAAGGGCTGGATAACCAGAGTGTCCCTTTCCAGGGTGCAACTCGCGCAGAGGTAATTGCCGTCACGCGTTAGCAGCATGAAAAATGGCTGTTCCCATAAAGGTGTCGAAAGCGCCGAGCGCGGTTTCTTGTTTCTGCGGTTTATGCTAACGAGAATCGCGTCCTTGAGATAGGGATGCAACGACACACGGTTGCTTCCCATCCAGAATACGTCACGGATCGACATTTGAGACTGGGAGCCAAGAGAGGCCCACGCTTCCCGGAGGAATAAGGGGATTTCGCCAAAGTCATGCGCAATGCGGTGGAGAAATCCTGGTTCATTGTCAGGCAAGGTTTCGGCCGCAGTCGGCGATGATCGCCCCAATAAATTGTCGGGCATCGGTTCCAGAGCGCCGTCGTTAATGTGTAAACCAGCCGCGGCCAGAAAATCGCTTGCCTTGACAGAATACCCGATGCACAAGGAGATGATCTTCTCCACGTGGCGAGGCGGGCTTGCCATGGTCTCGTAATCTGATAGGGTCCCCGGAGAGAAAAAGTAGCGATCATTACCCAGAAGTCGCGCGACCACGCGGCTTCTTTCGGAGGCTTCGCGGAAGGAGAGCTGGGCCTGCCGTCTTGCCCGCTGGATGTAATCGCCGATTGTCTGAGTTTTTGAACCCACTTCCACCATGCCAGGAATCCAGAATCTACCGAGGTCGGCTGGTACCTCAGGCTGCCGGACAGACATTAGGGGTCGCAATTCCATATCCGCCACACCCAGGATGTGTGCTTCCCTTCCCAACACCAATTCGACCTGTGCATATGGGAGACGTTCAGCGCAGAGAAGTATTCGATCTTTGTCAGTGCACCGCAATCGGCAACACACCAGCCCCTTACTGTGCTGGACCAGAAAAAGAGCTTTTTCTGATTTTACATTTGAATCGACTCCAGGCGGGCTTGAGCGCCGGCGGTCGACTCTGACGATGCTTCCCGGCAAGAGGTCGGGGAAAGCGAGATCGTCTTCGCACCCAATCTTCACATACAGAAACGGTTTTCCCTCTGGCCCAGGAAATGAATCTGCTCGTCGTTTGGGACCTACCTCTAACCACTGCGTCAACGGACCGGGAATCCTTGATGAAACTGGGTTGCCGATTTCTTCGAACCAGGGAATCCATTCCTGTCCGTCGTAAACGGTAGAGTCGAGGAAGGACGTCCGTCGGGTTGGAAGAATTGCCTGAAGCCGGGAGATGTCATCGAGACAAAAGCCAAACACCGTCAACCAGTCGACAAGTCTGTACCTGGAGATAACGCTGAAGGAAGTGATTTGATGAAGGCTGGGAGAAAACCCGGGCCGTTGGACCTCGTGATACAGATTGTGCGGGATGTGATAGCGGCGATCATTCGGGAATTGCCTTCGAGACAATTGTGATATCTCGGACAAGGAGAGGCCACGGGTAGTTAGGATTTGGCGGACGCGAGCCTGTATATGGAGATTGGAGCGCAACTGAAGTCCTCCAAAAAAGTGCGGTAGCATCGGCCTCGGAATGCGGCCCCTAAGGGATGTCGAGGTAGTTCCTGCCCTTCGCACCAGGCAGAGATTCCTAGCCGGGGGCGAGAGCTATTGGTAGAGAAAACGCGGAGCGTCGTGAGCGGAAATTTTGAGTTGGCCGGGTTTCCAGACGAATGGGCTGTCAGGAATGCAGGACAGACCGATAGTAATTTATGTAGGGAATCATAATCATCTTATAGTTTAATGCGGAGAGCGGTATGTACGCTCAGTATAGGTCTACGCTCCATAAACGTGAATGGAACCCGGCGACGTTGCCCGCTCAGCGGGAACACGACTAAAGGAATTGCGACTCCGCGTCGGTCTGACGCTGCGCGACGTGGAGGCGCGAAGCCTCACTCTCTCTGATGAGAAAAAAAGCCGGGACTATTTCATCTCTCGAGGCTGGCTGAACAACGTCGAGAACGGATCTTATACGCCAAGTATTTATAAACTCTACAGTTTGAGCGTCATTTATCGAGACAGCTGGACAAATATCATCTCGTTCTTCGGGCTGCGTCCTAGCGATATCGGCCGCGATCAAGCGCTCTTCGGGTTAGGGAAAACACATCTCGTTCCCGGCTCTGATGAGGACGACGTTGAAACGGTCGTCCTACCTCTCCGTTCGCGTGAAGAGCTTCAGCTTAATCAGACGACCTTGCTGAGCAGGCTAGTGGAGATTTGGGGAGAGATTCCTGTTCGGCTGATCCATCACCTAGATTTGCGGAAGTCGATGTACGGCTATATAGGTCTGAACGATTACACGATGTATCCGCTCATCCGTCCCGGCTCGTTTGTGCAGATCGATGGAAATCAACGCAAGATCAAACATGGAACTTGGCGGACCGAATTCGAACGTCCCATCTATTTCGTAGAGCTGAGAGAGGAATACGTCTGTAGTTGGTGCGAAATCAAAGAGGGGCATTTGATCTCGATCCCATATCCGAATTCGCCTGTCGAGATACGACGATTCCCTTATCCCCGAGAAGCGGAAATCGTAGGCCGCGTTACCGGAGTGGCCATGCGGATTGCTGAGGCGGGGACCCAATTAGGTTGAGGATGGTGAAGAAGGGGCAACGAATTTAGCGCTGCCCCCGGCCATACGGTTGGACTGTCTCTACTTCTTGGAGGCGGTCCGCTCCTTCGATTGGCTTAGCGGATTTGCACGTTTTTTTAAGCGGATGCGTTTAGGGGTCTTGGCCGCCTTGGCGGTAAGTTCTTGGCGAATCAAAGCACTGATTTTAGCCGCATCCACCTTGTACCGCGCTGCCGTAAGAGCTAATTTTGAATCCTTCGCTAGCGGATCTCGCGGATTGAATCCCGGGCAATAGAGGTCGGATACAAGCGAGCAGACGATGAGAAAGTCCTGAACATCCTGCGTCCTCATTACACGCACTCTCTTTCCGGCAATCGCTTGGTAGTCAACGGTGTTGCCGCCCCATGTGGTTTTCGTTTTCTTCTCTTCCCACCCGTAGACCTGGCACAGGCGGCGGTGGTTGTCATGGCCGAGACGCTGATGGTAATCCAGGACAGCCATTTCGAAGTCCGGACGCGACAACACGGAGGGAAGCTTCTTGCGGATGGCATCGAGCGTGCGGGCGCGCGTCTGTTTTTCGATACGTTCCGCAAGGGCTTTCCTGGCTCGCGCTGCCTTTTCTTTCGGTGTCGGCTGGTACCGTGTCATCTGGGCATGAACGGGACATTTCTCATCGCGGCACACATGCAGAAGCGAACCTGCGTTCGGCCCGTCAACGATCACGGCGGGCTTCGTTTGCGGGCACTCCGCCTTCTTCGCCTTGCAGTAGTTTCCTTCGTGGAGGACGTCGGATTTCTGGTTCTTGTCCTGCCACGCGGGGGTTTGGGATACGCGCAGCGGTTTTTCGCCGGCGGCTTCGAGTGGTTTCACGCGAAGTTGCACAAGGGCTTCGAGTTTCGCACGGTAGCACGCCCGGTCGGTACAAATGGACTTCTGGCGCACTTCGGGAAAGAGAAGCCGGTTGTTGCCCGTTCGTTTTGGGCAACGCGCACAGTTTCCTGCCGAGGGCAGCAGAGACTCGTCTTGCGGGTCAAACGGCGCATTCGTGAGGTCTAAATGGATTTCCCGTTCAATCCACCCGCGAAGTTCCCGGACAGTGACCGCCTCGGCCTTCTGGTCCTTGGCGATGGCTGCCGCAGTCCGGTGAGTTGGAAAGCATTCCTGCAGGGCGCGGCGCTGGTCGCTCGGCTGAAGCCGCGCGATCTCAAAGGCGTGCGCGACAGTCAGCTTGCCGACGTAGAAGGCTTGCTGGACCTCGCCCAGAAGCTGGGTCAGACGCAGCCGTGCATAGACGTACTTCTCGGAGCGTCCTATTTTCTCGGCAATGGTTTCGACGGTATACGTTTCAGGTTGCAGCTGCATGAGGGCAGCATAGCCACGCGCTTCATCCAGTTCGTGCACGTCGGCTCGCTGCAAGTTCTCAATGAGCTGTAGTTCAAGGCACTCCGCATCTGTGAATTCGCGGATGCTGGCGGGAATGGTCTCCCGTCCGGCAAGCTTTGAAGCCCGGTAACGCCGCGCTCCCGCAACGAGTTCATAGAAGTCCTGCTCGCCACCGGGAAGCGGACGTACGAGAACGGGCTGCAAGACCCCATACTG
>Ga0210405_10002143_pt1 | contig 20884 bp, 25 predicted proteins | sample IncBWH11MmetaG_FD_155492 | JGI IMG/M metagenome (GOLD analysis project Ga0210405, IMG submission 155492) | Forest soil microbial communities from Barre Woods Harvard Forest LTER site, Petersham, Massachusetts, United States - Inc-BW-H-11-M | ecosystem: Environmental > Terrestrial > Soil >... | reverse complement strand
TCCTGGTCGGATGTCGCGGTTTTCTGCACCCGATCGAAGTCCTCGAGGTAACGCTTGGTGTCTTGGATCGCCGAGGGAGAGTCGGGCGCGCCCGGCTTCTTGTGACCGGCGACAACCATCGCCGGGTTCAGAGGCGCTAACCGGTCTAGCGCCGCGATCCAATTCTTTCGGCTCTCGGGGGTGGTGTCGCCGACGTACATGCGGCATTGGTTGTACACAACGTCGCCAGCGACGATCAGGCCGATCGATGGAACGTGTAGAGACGTCGTATCGGCACTATCGGTGTGGCCCTGCTCGATGATGCGCAATTCCTGGCCCTCAAGCGTGAACGTGTCCCGCTCATAGGGCTGAGGTGCAACCAACTTAGTGGGCACTTGCCCAGGAAACAACCGGCGGGCTAGCCGCTCCACGGTGGGAGTGAAAGACATCTGCATGGCCTTCACCGTCTTGGGCGTTGCTATCGCCCGAGCGCCAGGGAAACGGTCGAGCAGAATGCTCAGACCGTAGAAGTGGTCGAAATGGGCGTGGGTAATATAGATGGTCTCCAGGTTGCGGTTGTGCAGCGCAACCCAATCCGCGAGAGCCTCGGCCTCAGCCACCGTCATCATTGCGTCTACCAGCACCGCGTCGTACTCACCGAAGATTAAAGTTGACGTGATCGGGTCAAAGCCGAACGCTTCGCCGAAGGGCTTTGGCCGCTCGCCGACCATGGCCTTTCCCGGGGCGGTAAAAACGTTCACACTAAGCGTGTTCGACGCGATAGGCGCGGTCACGCCGTGGTCTCTTTCAGTCCATTTGTGCCGTCCATTCGGTACTCCTTTCGATGCCAGATGATTGGATCAATCTCGCTACTCAGTGGATGCTCAGCTCTGTCCACGGCGTTCGCGCGTCGCAGCGCCTTTGGTGGCAACCTCTGTTCTATTCTTTTGAGGATGAATGCCAAGGTCGTGCCATGACGTTTCCGCGAGGTTGACGTCGTAGTACTTTGCAGCTTTCTCGATGTTCGCGAACGCCAAAGCACGGTCGGCATCGGAGACATCGATAACTTGATCGAACCGCGCGACCGCGTTACGCACATGTTGTGCGTCGGTCAGTGGTTCTTTACGCTGCTTCGGAAACGCGTAGACGCTGTCGGGTAAGTCGCTCTGCATCGTCAGCTGTCCGTGTTTCTCGTGAGGTTTCCAGGTTGCTTCCGGCATGTCTTTGCCATCCTTTCTTTAAATATTGGCTAGCCCGCCACGGGCCGTCAGCACGGCGAACGGACGAGAGTTCCTTATCTCTTAAGTTCTGCGGATATAAACCCGCAGCGAATGCGCGGGACCCTAGCTTTCTTTGACTTTCTGCGCTAGCTCGCGAAAGTCCTTGGCTTGTTTGTGACTGGCCTTTGCTTGGAACTGTGCGAGCTGTCGAGATTTCTCATTGGGGAGGAGCGAAACCAAAGCTTCAAGGTCGGTGGCCGCCTCGTGGGCCTGGTCAGCCCCTCTGAGCATCAAATGTTCAAATTTCCGGACTGCCTCATTGTGATCCATATTTCCCTCTTTCATGTTGACACTGCCATGCGGAACTCTCACTTCGGGTGAAGTGCCGAATTAACGGCCTCAAGCAGAGCCGTGTCGCTGAATGGCTTGAATAGGCACTCTATTGCACCCTGTTCGAGTACTTGCAGGCGAACAGTTTCTTCTCGTTGACCGGTGATAAAGACAATCGGAATCTCTCGCCGGCGAAGCTTCAGTTCGCGCTGAAGCTCCGGTCCGCTCATTCCCGGCATGGCAACGTCGAGGATCAGGCAGCGGGTCTGGCCGACGCAGTCGGACGCGAGGAACTGTTCCGCGGATGAGAATGCACGGGCTGCAAAGCCGAACTCGCCAAGAAGGTCGGGCAGCGATTCGCGCACAGACTCATCGTCATCAACGACTGATACCAGTGGACGTTCCATGGCACGCTTTTCCTGGCGCAATTCCATGGCATAAGAATGCGCCTCGCGCGGGAGGGCGTCCATTGGACTTTGGTATTGGTTTTGCCCCCGAGATCAGTTGCGGGTGAGTGACCGCCATGGATATCTCATGCCCCATCAGACACGGAAGGTATGCGACGGTCGCGAGTACTGTCGCTCGTCGAACCCTCTCGTCTGCAGGGGATAGAAAACGAAAATGTAACTCCCGGACCGTTATTTGGCGTCGCCCACAGGCGGCCATGATGATGCTCGATAATAGAACGGCTGACCGACAATCCGATTCCCATACCCTCATTCTTCGTCGTGTAAAAGGCTTCGAAAAGCCTATCCGCAGCTTGAGGTTCGAAGCCGATTCCAACATCGCTCACACTGAGGCGCACCCGATCATTGTCATCTGGTTCAGTTCGAATCAGTAAATCCCTTGGACGATCATAAATGGTGCTCATGGCATCCGAAGCATTGCGCAGCAGGTTCAAAATGACCTGCTGGAGCTGGACGCGATCGCCTGTCACCAACGGGAGGTCGTCGGCAAGTTCCCGCCGCAGGATCGCACGGTTTTTCTGAAGTTCGCTCAATGACAGCGCAAGCACATCTCGTGTAGCATCGTTCAGGTCGACCGGCTCATTCGTGGCTTCTTTCTTGCCAAAGAGTGTGCGCAATCGAGTGATCACCTCAGACGCCCGGTTGCCGTCGCGAATCGTCCGCCGTGCAGTTTCGCGCGCGCCCTCGACGTTTGGAGGATCGGCTGCCAGCATTCGCATACAGGTGCTGGCGTTCGTGACAATGCCGGACAGCGGCTGGTTGAGTTCGTGGGCAATAGACGCCGTCAGTGTTCCGAGGCTCGTCACCCTGGCCACATGTGTAAGTTCCGATCGAGCCTTGTCGCGTGCCTCTTCCGCCAGTCTGCGCGCCGTGACATCCTGAACCGCTGCGATGTACTCCAGTTGACCATTCTGATCGCGGGTCGATTGAGCGAGTGCATGCATGTACTTGATCGAGTGGTTAGGCATCAGCAAACGGTACTGCCATTCAAAGTCGTTGCCACCGACACGTGCCTCTTCGACCATTCTTTCGTACAAAGTGAGGTCTTCGGGATGGACTCGAGTACGGATCAGTTCGAGCGTCACGGGTACGCCGATCTCGAGCTCGTAGATCCGATAGAGTTGCTCTGACCACGTGATTTCGTTTGTCGGCACACGCCAGGAAAAACTGCCTGTGTGACTGAGATGTTGGGCTTCCGCGAGGAATGCCTCGCTGCGGCGCAATGCCTGCTCCGCCTCTTTGCGTTCCGTAATGTCGCGCAGATAACCGGTGAAGGACGGCGGTCCTTCCAGCGGAATGCGCGCGATTGCCAGCTCGACGGGGAATTCGCTTCCGTCAGCACGTACTGCCGTCATCTCGATGCGTTTCCCAAGCATTCGTGCCTCGCCCGTGGCCAGGTAGCGGGCAAAGCCCTGCCGATGCTTCTCCCGGAGAGACGGTGGAATAATGACGTCTGCCAGATGCTTTCCCAAGACTTCGTCCCGACGGTAACCGAAGGTGTGCTCCGCCGCCGGATTGAACTCAGTGATACAGCCCTCGTGATCGATCGTCACAATGCAGTCGAGCGCCGAGTCGACGATCGCTGTCTTGCGTACCTCACTTCGCTTCAGCTCCCTCTCCTCTCGCCCGAGCCTATCTTCTACCAGTCTGCGTTCAGCAAGTTCCTTTTTGAGCTCTTCGTTGGCGGCGGCAAGTTCGACAGTCCGTTGCACGACCCGTTGATCAAGTTCGCTGGCGACCCGCTTCTGATGGCTCAGGAGCCGCGCCTCCTGCAGCCCGATGCATGCCTGATTCGCCGCTACGCTCAGTAGAAGTGCCTCCGTCTGCCGCGGAAAATCCGTCCGCTGAGCCACCGCCAGGATCACACCAAGTTCGCCCTGGACTGGTAAGGGAACGATCGAAACGTCTCCCTCACCCATAAGGTTCCGAAGCAGTGGAGGCCATTTCCGTGAGCCGTTTTTCAAACCCTGGCGGAGCGCTTCGCAGATCTCGTGCGCCGAAGGCATCGGTGCTCGCGGTTCGGCGGTCCGAACGATCTCAACGATCTCAACAGGTGCCTCGCCAACAGGAACTGTCAGCCTCGCACAGACGAGGTCCAGGCGCAGCATGCGCAGAAGCGCATCGAACAAGGTATGGAGAACCTGGGATGGATGGCCACCACTCCAGATGGCGGGAAGGGCAAGCAGACTGACAAGATCGTTAATGCACCGTTGAAGGTGCCTGACTTCGCCGGAAGCAAGTTCGGGTTGGACTTCCATATCAGGCAGCCGTGAAGGACGAGGAAGGCCGCATGGCCCGACGTTGGCGGACCTCGTGCAGGAACTCCTCGGGCGGCATGAAGAACGGATTCCGTTGCAGGAGGCCGCCGATGATGATCATCGGATGCGTCCGCATGATGTCGATCACCGTGTCGCCTCCAAATTTGCCGAGATGGTAAGTGCAGATCACCGCGTCGTCGTGGCTACGCCACACATCATTCACGCGCGATTCGAATTCAACGAGATCGTCAATGTAGGATCGGTCTTCAATTGCCCAATCCATCCGGCAGCAGATGCGGCTCAGCGGGAATCCTCCCTTGGTATTGCCGCTAGCCATGTGTTCGAACGCTGCCAGCATTCGATCCTGATCGAAACGGCCGTCCCGAATGTACGCTTCGGTGTTGATCCGAACATCTAATTGCCCACTCTGCTCGGCAGCCGTTGGGTCGATGCCTGCCGCGGCCAACCGTTGCAGATGGTCGCGACGTTGATCCGGATTCACGACGTGAACCGCCTTGTCGCCACACGCGAACCCGTCTTTGATGAACGGAAGCAGCACGCGATACTCTTCCTCGTCGCTATTGAAAAATGCGCAGACATGACGTACGTCGCCGAGCTGGGAGCCGGCCAGGGAAATCGGTGCTGTGGTCTTTTTCATGCTGTTCTCCTCCCATAGGCGTCGCCCGCAACTGGCGGCTTGCTAGCTCGTTCATCTTATTTCAGGACCAGCTCGCCTACTACTCCGGCAAATACTTGAAGGACGGCGTCTGCGAATTCCGCGCCTTCACGAATAATTACGAGAGTGAATATGATCGTTACGCCGCTGTCTTCGCTGTGGGTGCGGGGCGGAGCCTTGCTGCCATTTTCACGAGGTCGGCAAGAGAGTCGGCCCTCATCTTCTGCATCACCTTGCCTCGGTGTGCCTTCACCGTGATCTCGCTGATACCAAGCTCCCCACCGACCTGTTTATTCAAAAGGCCCGAGACCACTAACGCCATAACTTGCCGTTCGCGTTGCGATAGTAACGCGTAACGGTCCCGGAGTGCCCGTATCTCCGCCTCCAGGCTAAGAGCAAATCGGCTACGTTCGAGGGCTGCCCGGATGGCGGTCAACAGCACGTCATCATTGAATGGCTTCGTCAAGAATTCGACAGCTCCCGCCTTCATGGCCTGGACCGTCATGGGCACGTCGCCGTAGCCCGTGATGAAGATGATCGGCATCTCCGTCCGATCGCCGGCGACGCGCCGTTGGAGGTCTAGCCCGTTGAGACCCGGAAGAGAAACGTCAAGTACGAGGCAGTTGGGAACAAGAACGCGTGGGTAGTCGAGGAATTCTTGGGCGGACGCGAATGTCGTCGGCTGCCAGCCTTCACAGCGGATCAACAACTCGAGCGACTCACGCACGGAGACGTCGTCGTCGACAACGAAGACAATTGGTGTGACATGCAACATGGGCGGTCACCCTATCTCATGGCCAAGTGCGCGCACTAAATTCATCCTTCCCGCGCAAAATCGACTAATGACACCCCACCGTTGAGGAAATTCTACCAGAGCGCTTCTCATTTGTGCTGGGAGGATACCCTGCGACCGTTGTCTACAATCCGAAATCGCGTTGAGAAGTTCAGACTGCAAGTACCAAGAAATGTGGCAAGCGCTCATTAGCAGTCGAGCCGATACCAAAGTATCGACGATACTATCGTCCAATTGTTCATCTCCCAAGCTTCTGTTCTGATGACTCGCGTCGACCGAATAATTCAATGGGGACTCTCACAACCAGGAATAGGAGAAGGAACGTGAAAATACTGATGGGCTAACGTCGCACGATGTACTCGGAAACACCGGCCGCAAAACCGGCTTCTGGCTTGAAGAATTCGCAGCTCCTTACTTCGTTTTCCGCGATGCCGGGGTACAGATGCACATTGCGGAGCGTGAGTTATCTGCGTTCATTCGCGCCGTGACGCAATTGTTTGGTTCCGAGGAGGCCAGACTCTCGGCGGAGGACTGGCTCGACGAGTCGGAGTTAATGGATAGCCCACCTCTATCGACAAGCCGAAATTGGCGGGCGGTCACGATCGCGGCCTCGGCAAGACTGGCAAATCGGCTAGCCGTCGCGTAGCATCGCAGATCAGATGGCCGCGTTGGTGCAAGGATTCGTCGGTTCTTCACGCGAGGGTTCGCGCGCAGCGGACGGGATGAAGCCGCTTGAACCAGCCATATAGCATCTTTGAGGTTCTTTGATTGCAAGGCGTCTGCTGAGCGTTGGGCAGATCGACGCTACCTTAAGTTCTTCGGTTCAAACTTGAAATGAACAGCCTAGACCCTGACGTCAAGAGAAAGGAAGTTTTGGATTCACGAAGGAGATCGTGACATCCGTATAATCCAATACCTGTGAGGCGCAAATGACGAAAACGACGAGCTTTCAAATGGACATTCGCCCGCTCTTTACGGAGCGAGACATTCAAGGCATGAGCAAGGCGTTCAACCTGGGAAGTTACGATGACGTCAAAAAGCACGCTGGCGCCATCTACGATCGCATTCGTGGAATCGGCGGCGCCGTAATGCCGCCCCCACCACCAAAAGGAGAAGGTCCCTGGCAGCAATCTCGAATTGAACTATTCGCCAAGTGGATGGCGGACGGGTTCCAACCTTAGTCGGCCTCCAAGCGCCCAGGGCTGCTTCTAGGCTTACAATGTGCGCGCTGGAGTGAGCCGCGGAACGTGACTCCGAAAGGAAGGCTCAAGATGAACGATCAACAAAAGAAGGAGCAGTCTTCTCGAGCGCGAGATCAGGAGATTCGTGCGGCACTGGACCAGCATTGGGCGGCGTCCGATGCCAACGATTTTGAAACGGAGCACCTCATCTATCATGAGGACGCGGTGCTGGACTACCCGCAGTCAGGCGAGCGAACCCGCGGTCGACGCAACATACAGAACCAACGCGCTAGTCAGCCGAGCAAAAAGCGGTTTACTGTCCGACGAATCATTGGCGGCGGTGATCTTTGGGTCACCGAATTCATCCTGACATATGACGGCAATCCGTCCTACACCGTGAGCATCATGGAGTTCAGGGGCGACAAGGTTGCGCGGGAAACACAGTACTTTGCGGATCCATTCCCGGCTCCCGCATTTCGCGCTCAATGGGTCGAACGGATGGACACATAGTGGGGGATCGTTACAGCACATCCTCCGATGGAGGGACAAGAGATGGATTGGAAACGGTTGGTCCAGTTTGCTCTGCTGGGTAGCGGTGATTTCGAACAATATGCCATCCTGCTGGTACGCGTTTCGCTCGGGCTGTTCTTCGCCATCTCCGGGGGAAACAAATTGTTTGTCGCCGGCGGCACGAAACCTGTTTACGAAACGCTCGTTAAAGCCAAAGTCCCGTTTCCGCATCAGACGGCTTATTTCGTGTCGGGTGTCGAGTTCGTTTGCGGATCCTTGCTGACCGTGGGGTTTCTTTCGAGCCCTGCCAGCGTGGCTTTATTGATCGATATGACCGTCGCCACCCTGACCAGCGCGCTTTCCACCCTGCCTAAAGGACTTTCTCCGCTTAACTGGCTCGACGATTTACTCTACCTTCCGGAAGTCTTGTACGTGCTCTTCTTTATCTGGCTGATCTGCGCCGGTCCGGGAAAGTTCAGTGTCGATTACTGGCTTGCAGGCAAGTTATGGACGTGATCGATCCACGAGGCAGCTTTGTGCTAGACAAGATCTTGATGGTCATTACCGGAATTGTTCAGCCGCCCGCTGCACCGAAATAAAAGGACTCTAACCACACGCTGGACTTCGACGAGGTACTCATGCCCCAATTGCTTTCAGTAAATGTCGGCCTTCCGCGCGACGTGATATGGAACGGCAAAATGGTCCGAACGTCAGTCTGGAAATCTCCGGTTACGGGACGGCGAATGGTGCACAAGCTCGATATCGATGGGGATGCGCAAGCCGATCTCGCCGGTCACGGCGGGGAGCACCGCGCCGTATTTGTCTACCAGATGGACTCGTACCATTACTGGGAGCGCTTTCTGGGCCGCAGTGATTTTACCTTCGGTCAGTTCGGAGAAAACTTCACCGTCGAGGGACTTCCTGATAACGAGGTCTGCATCGGCGATCGATACCGTATTGGCGATGCGGTATTTGAAGTGACACAGCCACGCGTGACGTGCTACCGCGTCGGCATCCGCATGAATGAACCTCGTATGCCAGTTCTGCTTGTAGAACATCACAGGCCAGGATTCTACTTTCGCGTGTTGCAGGAAGGAGAAGTTGGGGCGGGCGACGACATCGTGAAAATCGCCGATGGTCCGGAGAAAATCACGGTGGCCGACACTGATGGTCTCTTGTATTTGCCGGGAGCTTCTCGCGAACTACTGGAACGAGCGCTACGGATCCCTGCACTTAGCAAGGGTTGGCAGAGTTCCTTCCAAGCCATGCTTCAACAAGACTTGAGCTCCAAAACTAGGGTGGGGAATCCGGGACTCGCAAATGAGGAACAAGCGCCAGCATGGCCCGGCTTTCGACAGATGCGAGTCGCGAACATTCATAAGGAAAGCGATAACGTAACTTCGTTCATTCTGTCGCCAGTCGATGGGCAACCTCTTCCTCTCTGCCAGGCGGGTCAATTCGTGGTTTTGCGGCTGCTCGTCGATCCGGGCAAACCGCCCGTTCTTCGCAGCTATTCGCTGTCTGATCTACCGGCAGCCGACCATTCCCGCATCAGCGTCAAGAGCGAAGTGAACGGGATTGGAAGTTCATTTCTGTGCAACCGTACGCGAGAAGGCGATCTGTTGGAGGTTAGTGCGCCGCGCGGAAGCTTTACTCTGCGTCCCAGCCAGAGTCCCGTAGTTCTGCTGAGCGCTGGAGTGGGCGCAACGCCAGTGATGTCGATGCTGCACGCACTCGCGGCTGAAAAATCGCAACGAGAAATCTGGTGGATCTATGGAGCGCGCAATCGCGTCGACCATCCATTTGCAGAAGAATCGCGTTCTTTACTGAAACAGCTCTCTCGCGGACGAGGATACATCGTGTACAGCAGGCCCACTGCAATCGACCAAGTCGGGGCAGACTTCGATGCTCCCGGGCACATTGACGCAGCTTTGCTGGAGAGAATCGGAGTGTCACGGAACAGTGACTTCTATCTGTGTGGCCCCTCTTCATTCTTGCAGAGTATGCGCGATGGGCTGCGAAACTGGGGTGTAGGCGCCGAGAATGTGCACACGGAAATCTTCGGTTCTCTCGAGGCTATTACCCCTGGCATGGCGCAGGTTGCTCACACTCCTCACCTGCCACAAGGGCCGCCCGGATCTGGCCCCCCGGTCTCATTCGCGCGTAGTGGGATTACCGCCGCTTGGGATCGTAAGTTTGCCAGTTTGCTTGAACTGGCGGAAGCGTGCGATGTTCCGGTCAGATGGTCGTGCCGGATTGGAGTCTGTCATACCTGCACGACTGGTCTGATTGACGGATCGATTATTTATAACCCTGAGCCGCTGGAGAGGCCCGCTCCCGGGAACGTGCTCGTATGCTGTTCCCAGCCAAACGCGGGTGTCACTCTGGATCTTTGAGAGAAGATCTTTTAAGAGAAGATTTTTGAGAGAAACGGAAGGAGTCCAATCATGCGTTCTGATATCGTGCCCGGAGGCATTTTTCCTGATTACGAACTGCCCGATCACACGGGCCAACTGCGCAAGCTCAGCGAGCTACAGGGCGAAGATCCGCTGATCCTTACCCTTGCGCGCGGCCACTATTGCCCAAAGGAGCACCAGCAGCATTTGGAACTCGCCGCGTTCTACCCGAAGATCGCAGTGGCATACACTCAGGTCGCCACGATTTCCACCGACGACCATCACACGCTCCAGGAGTTTCGAGCATCAGTTGGAGCTGTATGGACGTTCCTTTCGGACCCCGACCGAACCATTCAGAAGGATCTCGACATCCAGGAGTACACCGACCCCGAGAATAATCCGATGATCCCGCATACACTCGTGCTCAAGCCGGGCCTCGTGATCTATAGCATCTATAACGGTTACTGGTTCTGGGGCCGTCCATCGGTGATCGATCTTTGGCACGATCTGCGCGCCGTCACGAGTGAAATCCGCCCAGACTGGGATCTGAGTGTTCCTGGACTCCGCGAGGCATGGAATGCGGGTGACTTCTCGCGTTTTCACGGGTGGAACAAGCATGCCAGTGTGGAAGCGGCCTCGATTGCACGGAAGAAATAGTAGCGCCCCTTTGACACTTGCTGTGCCGGCGGCCGAACTGCGCTAATTCGACGGCGGCCGCTTCGTGCTCGACGAGTTCGCCGACGCAATCGCCGAGGCGATCATCGAGACGTTCTACCGATAGACCTGCGCACCACGACAAACTTCCGCGCTGCGCTAGTTCATGCGAAAGTAACGATCCATACCATCGTCCAATAGATTCCTCTCGTTGGTTCTGGCTTAATCGCATCTGCATCCGCAAACAACCGCGAGCCTCCGTGCAATTGGGCAAGTGAAGAGAATGAGAGGTAACATAATGTCAGCCGCGACAAACTACGAACTGAACGATGCAGCGACCGTCGGACCTTTATTCATCACGAGTGAAGAGGCAACCCTCCTGGCGTCTGCCAGAGGCCTACTCCCCGTTGCCTGCGTTTCGGGCACAACCACCGACAGGTACTACAATCGGTCAGAAATGCGGGACTACTAATTTTCAATGGGCAGCAGGAGATAATTCCGGTGCAGCGAAGAGATTTTCTAAACAATACTGTCGCTGTTGCCGTAGCTGCAGAACTTGGAATGGGTAAAGCGAACGCGAAGGTTCCCGCCCACAACTGGGGAAAGTACGACTTCGGCTTCGGTCCCCCGGTGGCCGATCGCCTCAATCAGGGTCCGTTCCCTCAATACCCACCTGATGCTGTCATTCCCAATGACGACGTGGTGATGACGACCACCCATTCGGAAGATGTCGTGCCGAACTATGGCAAGGGACTGGTCACCTATATCACAGCAGACAGTGGCACGGAGGAAATCAATGGGCGGCTACCTTCTCCAACACAGCGAGCCAACTCGCAGGCGTGCCGCCGTCGCCGAAAACGTTCGGCATGGTCTTGTTCTGCACAACGTCGCCCGAGATCAACGTGCGGTCCGGCTCGACAAATGTGAGCTCGTCGCCTTTCGTGTGGGCTCCGCCGAACCAGAGCAGGCGGGCCGTGACCCCGCCAAGATCGATCGTCGCCTCCTGATCGAAAGTCACATCGGGCGGGCGCAATACAGAGCTCGCGAGCAGATCTTTATTCTGCTGTGAGCGCTGGCTGAACATGTCGATCATCTCCTGGCCGTGCTTCTCCATTTCCTGCTGCTGCACCGCGTCGCGGATCAGAATCGTGCCAGGAGGAAACCCAGGTTCACCGGCAGCGTGCTCTGGATGGAAGTGGGTGGTGGTGAGGAAGAGTTTCGAGTTGTTGGGCGCGAGTTTTGCGGCCACGCGCGCGGCGGTGGCTCCATTCTTCGGGCCCAAGCCCGTGTCGACGACGAGGGTTGCATGGCTACCGACGACGATTGCGATGTTAGGGAAGCCCATGATCGCGAACACGTGGTCGGAAATCTTTGTTGTGTTGTCACTCATCATCGGTTGGCTCATCTGCGGCAATGCACTGGTGGCTGCCAGCGCAGCCAGCATCAGAAGTGTCGAGAGTGACTTCATAGTGTCCTTTTTGCGCTACGCCGAGGCTCGGCCTCGGGGAAAAACGTTAGGAATGGAATTCACTTTTGTGGCTCGGAAAAACAGCACCATCGTAGCTCGCATGATCTTGAATGAGCCGGATTCCGCGACTCGTAAAGTCTCAGGACTTGCGTCCCGGCTTGAATCGCACGCAATAGATGAGGCCGAAGATCAGCAACACCGCGCCCCACCACACATTGGCATGCAAGTTGTACAGCACCACGCCCGGATTCTCCGGGGGATTCACCAGCTGATAGATTCCTGCGGCGAGTATCAGCGCCCCATTCACGGCTAATGAAATGCCGATGAAAAACCAAATGGTAACCATGCTGCGTACCTCCGCTTACCAGAAAATAATATTAAGAGCGATGAAAACGGCGGTCACCACAGCCGCCCAGAAAAGAGGCTTCTGATAGAGCGGAACGTCCCCTACCGCGGGAACTTCCGTCAACCCGTATGCCAAGCCCGTCAATGCGCTGTCCGGCATCGGCTTCGTTGCCAGACTGACCCCCACGGTTACCGTGACGCACACTATAAAAGACCACAGTGCTTGATACATATCTTGGGCCAGGCCTTTAGCGTGGGGCGAGAGCGCCACGTAGCGCAGCGCCGAAGGATCGACTTTCACCCAGGTCCACATGCTGATGGACGAAAGCGTTCCGCACAGCAATCCCCAGAATCCCGCTGGGCCAGTCGCGCGCTTCCATAACATCCCCAGTACGACTGTCCCGAACAGCGGAGCAATGAAGAAGCTGAACAATGCCTGCACGTAATCCATAATGCTCGCGAACTGCATCACCAGATACGCCGTGCCTACGCTAATAAGCACGCCGATCACTGTGGTCCAGCGCCCCATGTTCACGTAATGATGGTCGCTGCCCTTGCTATTGAAAAACGGACGGTAGATGTCATATGTCCACACCGTCGTGAATGCGCTCACATTCCCCGCCATTCCAGACATGAAACCCGCGATCAGCGCCGTAATTCCGAGACCCAGCAGTCCGGGCCCGCAATAGCGGGCGAGCATGAGCGGGAGAACGTCGTTATAGCTGTGCCCTCCACTGACCACGGCCACTGATTCCGGAACCAGTTTCTCCGGCAGGACGGCCAATCCCGACAGTCCGGGCAAGATCACAATTATCGGAACCAGCATCTTGAATCCAGCTCCGATAATCGGCGCCAGTTCCGCGCTGCGAATATCTTTTGCCGCCAGAATGCGTTGCACTACGAGGAAGTCTGTCGTCCAGTAGCCCATCGAGATAATTGCGCCGAGCCCAAACACAATGCCGGTCCAGTGGATGCCCATGGGATTGCCGGTGAATGAGCCCAAGCCGGACCAGAGGTGAACGTACTGTTCCGATGCCCTCTGCGCAATCTGCAGCTTAAGGCTGGCCCACCCGCCGGCCTCGTACAATCCAAGAATCGGAATCAGCAGAGCACCTGCCCAGATGAGAAAGAATTGCAGCACCTCATTAAAGATGGCCGAACGCAGTCCGCCCAAGGTTACATAAATCGCAACCGTCAGCGATGAAACCCAGATGCTGAAATTAATGTCCCATCCCAGAACGATCTGCATGACCTTGGCCATGGCAAACATGTTCACGCCGCTCATGAGCACAGTCATGAAAGCAAATGAAACGGCAGACAAGACGCGGGCGGGTTCGCCGAAACGCAGTTTCAAGTATCCCGGCACCGAATGGGTCTTGGAAATGTAATAGAACGGCATCATGACCAGCGCCAGGAACAGCATCGCCGGGATGGCGCCGATCCAATACCAATGCGTCGCCAGAATGCCATACTGGTATGCCGAACCAGCCCAGCCCATCAATTCGAGCGCCCCCAGATTGGCCGAGAGAAAACTCAGACCCGCCACCCACGCCGTCATTTCCAGCCCGGCCATGAAAAAGTCTTCGCCCGTATTGGCTCTTCCCCGCAAATAAAAGCCAATCCCCAACACCAATACAAAGTAGAAGGAAATAATGACGACATCCACCGCGGACAAATGCACGAGCCTGGGTGCGACCAACATGGCAATCGTCATGGTGCGTTATTCCTTACGCCGCAATGTTTGAGAAGAACTTAGTCGAGCTTCACCTTACGCCCAGCAGGGTGTCGATCGTCAGCTGATCGAGACGCTCATACGGCAGACGCTTTTTGAGGATCGCATCTTTATCGAACGAATGGTTGAGCAACTGGAATGCGTTCTGTTTCGAATACTCACCCAGCTTTGGAATACCATTTCCGTCGCTTGAAAGCTCGCCAAGAATTCCTTGTATTTCTGCATCGGCGTTCCAGCGAAGAGCCTTCTCTTTAAGGATCAGGTAGGTACGCATGCAGCCCCGGGCGAAATCTTTCACGCCTTCGTAATCCTCGGTGCGGTAAGCGTGCGCATCGAAGTGACGCGGGCCTTCGTAGCCGACGTCTTCGAGAAACTTTACCAGCCAGAATGCCGACTTCAGATTGGACGAACCAAAGCGAAGATCCTGATCGAATCGGCTAGGCATTTGATCATTCAGATCGATGTGAAAAAGCTTGCCTGCGTCCCAGGCCTACGCCACGGCATGCATGAAGTTGAGTCCTGCCATTTGCTCGTGCGCGACTTCAGGGTTTACGCCGACCATTTCAGGATGATCAAGCGTGGGAATGAAGCCGAGGTAGGCGCCGGTAGTGGCCATATAAATATCGGCTCGCGGTTCGTTGGGCTTGGCTTCCAAGGCAAACTTCATGCCGTACCCACGCTCAATGTTTTATCCGCAAAGATAGTTGATGGCCTCCCGCAAATGCTTGATAGCCTCATCCGCACGGCGGCAGGCGTCGGTCTCGGCGCCTTCCCGGCCACCCCACAAAACAAAAATCTTTGCGCCAAGTTCCGCGCCAATGTCCATGGCGCGCATCGTTTTCTGCAGAGCGTAGGCGCGTACTTCAGGATCGTTCGCGGTGAAAGCTCCGTCGCGGAAGATAGGGTGGAAGAACAGTGAGACAGTCGCCATCGGAACCACAATCCCGCTGGCGTCGCAGGCCTTCTTGAAGCATCGCACCAGGCAGTCTCGTTCGGTCGCGGTTGCGTCAATTGACACCAGATCGTTGTCGTGCAAGTTGACACCCCAGGCGCCCACTTCCGCGAGCATGGAGACAATCTCGGTCGGCGAAATCGGCGGGCGCACAAAATCTCCAAACGGATCGCGTCCGCGGTTGCCGACTGTCCACAGGCCGAACGAGAATTTGTGCTCCGGGCGGGGCTGGTACTTGTCAGAACTTGTCATGACCTGTTCTCCATACCGTAGAGGCTATCAGTTTAGAATCGACTTCATTGCGGGATAGATGCGCCGGTAGAGGGTATACGCCTTGTCCATCACGACTGAGTCTATCGAGTTCGGATCGACATGCCCGGCGACGCGCACCACGGCATTACAGGCATTATCAACCGAGGGCCAATTTTGTGCCCCCACTCCTGCCAGGATCGCGGCTCCGTATGCTGCGCCTTCTTCCGCCTCGACGATCTCAACCCTTTGCCCATAGACGTCAGCTTGAATCTGCCGCCACAGTGGTGATCTGGCGCCACCACCACCCAAGCGAACGATTCTTACTGGGACTTCGATTTCCTGAAAAATGGTTAAAGTGTCACGCAAGCTGAAAGCAACCCCTTCCAGGATCGCCCGAATTACATGGGCTCGGGTGTGAGACGCCGTGAGTCCAACCAGAACTCCCCGCGCTGCCGGGTCGAGGTAGGGTGTGCGCTCGCCCATGAGGTAAGGAGCCCACAGCAAACCGTCGCATCCCGGAGGAGCGTACGCCGCGTCGGCAGTGAGCGTGTCATATGAATCACGGTGAGAACTTCCGTGTCCGTTCGTTCCTGCCCCAAACTGATCCCGAAACCAACGAAGGGAAAAGCCGGCCGCTTGAGTCACACCCATGACCATCCAGCGCCCCGGAACCGCATGACAAAATGTATGCAGCCTTCCTTTCGGATCAAACGCTGGAGCACTCGTTGCAGCCAGAACGACTCCCGATGTTCCAATGGTTGCGCTCACGGTTCCGGATGAAACCACACCCATGCCAACCGCGCCCGCAGCTTGATCTCCTGCGCCTGCTACGACTGGCGTGCCGGCATGCAGACCCGTAGCGGCGGCGCCCTCGGTCGAGACCTTCCCGCTGATTTCCGGAGACTCGTACAAATTGGGCAGCAGCGATTCGTCCATTTCAACCAGTTGCAGCATCTCTTTCGACCAACGGCGGTGGACTACGTCGAGCAGCAAAGTACCCGAGGCGTCAGATACGTCGGTCGCCCGTTCACCCGTTAGCCGAAATCGCACGTAATCCTTGGGGAGCATGATCGAGCGCACCTTGCTCCAGTTCTCGGGTTCGTTTTCCCGGACCCAGAGGCATTTCGTTAATGTGAAGTTGGTGAGTGCAGGATTACATGTGAGCTGGATCAGTCGGTCGATTCCGATTTGAGCAGTCAGATGCTGGCTCTGCTTTTCGGTTCTGACATCGCACCAGATCAGCGCAGGCCGGACGACACGTCCTTGATCATCCAGCAGAACGGCGCCGTGCATTTGTCCCGATAAACCGACACAGGAAATTTGATTGCCGCTCAGATGACCTTTCGCCAACGCCTCGCGCACAGCCACCCCGCAGGCCCGCCACCAATCGTCAGGATCCTGCTCCGCCCATCCGATTTGTGGAGACGCAAAGGCCCGGTGCTCCTCCGTAGCTGAAACAATTACTCGCCCCTGCTCATCGATGAGGAGCGCGCGCGTACCTCCCGTACCCACGTCAATTCCAAGGAAATACATTCTGCGGGCCCGCTTTTGGTTGCTGCCACTACTACAGTAGAGATTTGTGTCTGGGGGCGTCAATCCAGCATCGCGTACGTTAACGGCTATGCGTTAGTCATGTGCCTGCCAGAAAAGCGCGTCCTCGAGCGTGTTCAACTGAATCAGCTCAGCGGTACTACATCGAATTACACCAATGACCCGATTCAGAACCGACGCAGTTGGTCCAAGGGGCTACGACCACGGAGAGCTACAGCTACGACGAAGTGGGAATAGACTGAGTTCTGCTGGGGATGCGCCCGTATAACTACAACTCGTTTAACGATCTTACGTCGACGCCGAGCGGCAGCTTCGGGAAGACGTACACGTGGGACTGGAGGCTGAATTCCTCACGACGAGGTCTTTGCGCGTTGGTCCTCATTCTATTGCTCGGACTGCTGGGTTGCGGCACGAGTTCATCGAGCTCGTCCTCCGGAAAAGATTCTGTGCCAACAATCACCTCGTTCACAGCCAACCCGACAAGCATGAATGCCGGCACTAGCAGCACACTGAGTTGGGTGGCAGCAGGAGCGACGAGTGTTGCCATCACACCGGGAACATTCACGTCCACATCGGCGAGCGGTTCAACGACGATGAACCCGACGGCCACAACCACTTACACGCTGACGGCGACCAATGCCGCCGGTTCGGCCACGTCTATGCTAACCGTCGCCGTAAACACGACAGGTAAACCAACGATCAGTTCTTTCACGGCTAGCCCCTCAAGTATCACTTCGGCGGCAAGCAGCAGGTTGAGTTGGGCGACGAGTGGGGCGACGAGTCTTGCCATCACGCCGGGGACATTCACTTCCACGTCCGCGAGTGGCTCAACCAGCGTGAGCCCAAAGGCGACGACCACCTACACGCTGAGTGCAACCAATGCGTCTGGATCGACCACATCCATGGCAAAAGTCACGGTGACGGCGTCCGGTGGTCCATTGACGATAACGACCACTTCGTGTCCCAGCGGAACTCAAGGCGCGGCGTATGCCGGCTGCACAATCGTCGCCAGCGGCGGTGTTCCGCCTTACACCTTTTCCGTCGGCACGAATGCCAGCTTTCCTCCATTACCTGAGGGGATGTCTCTCAACGCAACTACGGGGGATGTCAGCAGCTCGCTAATCGGCGGTCAAGGCACGTACGCGCCCGTGTTTGTAGTTACCGACTCAACAAATGGTCAGGCGACTCAGAACATCAGCATCGCGATCAACGGCAACAACGCGTTCCTGGCAAACATCTTTCCGTCCACTTCTATTTTTCATCATCGTGTGGACGCAGCCACGACCAACTTGCCGGTAGATACTTCCCCGGCAGCGCCGATGTACAGTGGCTATTTGCCAGCGACAGTTAAGCCATTCTTCGGGAACAATTCGAATGCTCCGTTTCCCAATGGAATACCAGCCTTTGCAGTTCCTTATAACCAGGCGGACGTATCGGTGACGACTACTTTATATCAGTCCTACTTTACCTCTGGTCCAATTCCAGCGAATGCTCCGGTAGAAGGCACCAGCAACTCGACCGGCGATAGACACGTTTTGGTCTACGTGAAGGCGGGGGGTGGAAGCAACCCTGCCCTTTTCGAGATGTGGCAGGGAATCTATGAAGGCGGTCCCTGGACCGATTCCTCGAACGCGCTCTGGCCGAACGTATCTTCGAATAACCTGACACCGCAAGGGCAGGGAACATCCGATGCTGCAGGACTTCCGGTGGCGCCGCTGCTCGCCAATGCCGACGAGGTAATCGGCACCGGCACACCCAGCGCACCGACAGGTACCATTCAGCATCCCATCCGATTCACACTCAATCACATGTTGAACTACTGGGTCTGGCCTGCTACGCAAACCGCGGGCGTGGGAAGTTGCACGGCTACGGGCGGCGTTTCTATTCCCGTGGAATCGGAAATCTCGCAATCTACTCCTCCCGTAAGCTGCACCATGTCGGGACCTGCTGGCGAGATCTATCGGCTAAAGGCTTCTGTTGCGACTCCCTCTTGTGCCGCCACAAGTCCGCAAGCGGCCATCATCATTACCGCATTCCGAAACTATGGCATCATCCTGGCCGACAATGGAGACAGCGGAGGGCTCATCGGCACACCCGACGCTCGCTGGAACGATAACGATCTTGCGTGCCTCACGAGTCTCACGCTAGGGGACTTCGAGCCGGTGAACGTCTCGAGCCTTACCGTCAGCAATGACAGCGGGGCCACCAGCCGTTAGACAAACTGCTCGGGCTGCTCGCGGATTCAGGCTGCTTCGACAACCTGCTTGGGGCTGATTCAAGAATGGCGAGATCGTCAGCAGCTACTTCACGGGATCATTCCGCATTCAATCATTTTGTTGACCACGGGAGCCGCAACGATGTTGACGAACGAAGCCCGCATTTTCGGATCGTTGCGCAACATCTGCATGGCTTCCTGTTCCTGTTGGGATGGCGGCTTTTTCTGCGATTTCTGCACCCACAACTGCTCGCAGCTGGAGCTCTGGTATTTCTGCGCTACCTTGTTGGCGATCGCGTCCACGACCGGGTATTGGGCGTTGGCGATGCTCACATAAAGCAGCGCGATCAACAGTCCGAAAAGGTAAGAGCGTTTGATCATAATTTTCTCCTCATCTCATGTTCTGAAGGTGCGCAGCAAGGTGGCCGCAATGCGCTCACTGCAGCCATTGCTTGATTTCTCGACCATTAACTGATTCTGATTGTCGGTGTTGTTCTTAGCGCGTCATGATACGTGACAAGTGAATGCCCGCGTAACTAGCAAAAGGCCTAGTTTGCGCGAAGCTCGCGCGGCACATGCGTTTGATTCCTCCAAGGGCGACCAGATACGATTTCGATAAAGTTACTCAGGAGTTCTATCCACCGAGGGCAAGTGGAAACACGGACCTGGTAAGCATAAAGAACGATTGGAAGCAGACATCCGCTTGGAGAAGTGAACCAACAACGAACAAAAAATCCTCGGGCCTGACGTAAGCTAATCGCTTAGCTCGGCCACGAGGGAGCGAGTGGGGCGTTTGAATTCCTTCAACTGCCGCTCCATGCACATGCTTGCCGGGGAATTTTTGAACCTCGTTCCGCAGTCGCAACACACCCGATAGCTTCGGCCGCCGATGGTGAAAACGTGGCTCAGGTGGCCTGGTGGCAACCAAATAGGAAATCGAGGGTTCGAAGTTGCATGAAGTTACCTTTCGACTGTCTTTCGTGAATCCTCCCATCCCTCTGGAGAATCTTGATTCAGGAGGACTCGGGGGCGACAATGTTATTGACTGTGATTGCCATTTGCATTGTGGTATTGGGCCTGCTGACCTTCGCATGGATCAAGCGCAGGAGGAGAGATCGGAACATCGAGTTGGAGCTGCACAGCATTACAGCGCAGGAACTCCACTCGTTGCTGGCTTCGCAACAGGAGTTACTTGTTTTTGACGTTCGCCAGCCGCTCGATTTGTTGGCCTATCCTGAGGTGATCCCTGGCGCACAGAGGATTCCTCCAAAGGAAGTGCTTGAGAAACCGTCGCTGATTCCCAAAGAGAAAGACGCGGTCATCTACTGTACTTGTCCCGGTGAGAAAACCAGCCGGGAGATTTTGGATCAGGCTCTCGCCCTGCATTTTTCCCGAATCAAATTCCTCAAAGGCGGATTGGCGGCTTGGAAAGCGAATGGCTATCCAGTCGAGCCGTACCGTGATGTATTTCACCTCTACGATCCTGGCTTAACTGCGAGCTCAGGGTAAAACGTTGACGGCGGACATTCTGAATCGCCAATACCACTAGTTTTGATTTTTGGCCTTGGACGTGAGCCTGTGCAGGATGAACTCCTGTGCCACGTTGGCAAGCGCACGCTGGCCGGTGGCGATAAAGAAATTCCCCAAGAACAAACCTGGCCCGCGATTCGACTGGGGATAGTAGACATTCGCGAGCGCCGCCGCGGCCAGATCACCACCTATGGTCGAGTAGTTCGGCTGCAGCCGTCCGTTGTCTCCCCGGCAGACGAATGGGCTGGAGAGTGCGTGCAGAGCGCGAGACTTGCTGGTGCCCGTGCCCTGGTAGAAATAGCGCGGGTCCTGGTGCAGAAGCGATGGCAGGATGGCGCCTCCGACCATGATGTCGATCGCGCCGTCGGCATAGCC
>Ga0210405_10002142_pt1 | contig 20887 bp, 18 predicted proteins | sample IncBWH11MmetaG_FD_155492 | JGI IMG/M metagenome (GOLD analysis project Ga0210405, IMG submission 155492) | Forest soil microbial communities from Barre Woods Harvard Forest LTER site, Petersham, Massachusetts, United States - Inc-BW-H-11-M | ecosystem: Environmental > Terrestrial > Soil >... | reverse complement strand
CCACGGGAGAGGGATGCAAAGCCTAGCCGGGAATTGACATCAGAACCGCCGCGAGCCCCATGACCGCTGCCCCGATCCAGCCCAGAACTACAACCGGCCGGCTCGACGTGAAGGCCCCCATTACGGATTTGCTGGAAGCGAGCAGGACGATCACCACCATCAGGGGAACTGCCACGACGCCATTGATCACGGCACTCCAGAACAGGGCCTTCATCGGACTGATCGGCGAATACTGGATCACCAATCCGACCAGCACGCTGATGGCAATCACCCCATAGAACCCGCGCGCATTCTTCGGCTTTCGCTCGAGGCCCGATCGCCAGTCCATCGCTTCCGAAAGCGCATAGGCGGCAGAACCGGCGAGCACGGGCACGCCGATCAGCCCGACACCAATAATTCCGATCGCGAACAGGAGAAAGGCGAAATCGCCCGCCAACGGGCGAAGCGCGCCCGCCGCCTGCGCCGCGGTTTCAATGTTGGTAACTCCCGACACGTTGAGCGTAACCGCGGTGGCGAGGATGATGAAAAAGGCCGTGAGATCGGAAACGAACATTCCGCTCCAGGTATCCCATTTGATGCGCCGGAGCTCCGCGGGCGCAGCATTCGGGTCCTGTAAAAGTGACGCGCGCCGCTTGGCCTGCCGGTCTTCGACCTCCTGCGACGCCTGCCAGAAGAACAGGTATGGACTGATGGTCGTACCGAAGACGCCGACGATCATGGAGGCCGTGCCAAAATTCAGCGTCAGCTTCGGCCAAACCGTTCTCAGCGCCACCTCTGCCCAGGGAACGTGTACGGTGAACAGCACGGCGGCATAGGCCAGCACTGACAGCGTCAGCCACTTCAGGAAAAAGACGTACTTGTGATACGGCACGAGGATCTGAAGCAGCAGCGTTACGATTACAAAAACTGCGGTCATGAGGTGGCGCTCGGCGCCGCTGACGAGTTCTGCGACTTCCCCCATGGCCGCGACATCGGCCGCGATATTCAGCGTATTGGCGACCAGCAACAGCACCACCACGCCCTTGAGCACGATTGGCGGAAACGCGCTCTTGATATTGGCCGCCAATCCCTTGCCGGTAACGCGACCGATTTGCGCGCACATGGACTGGATCGCGGCCATCAGCGGGTACGCCAATGGCATCGTCCAGAGCATGTTGAGACCAAATTGAGCGCCCGCCTGGGAATAGGTCGCAATGCCGCTTGGATCGTCGTCAGCAGCCCCGGTGATAAGTCCGGGACCGACCTTCGCCAACGGATGCTTTTTCACGCGACGCCAGAACGCCGGAAGCGATTTCGCACGCCGGGATTTCGTGTCGTCCTCCTTAGACGGCCGCACCGCGCCTCACCTTATTCCCTTGAGAAACCAGGACAGGATCATCGCCGACCGGCCCTGCCGCCGTCCATCTGCTCCGGCAGCTATAGACAACTTCTTGCGGTTCCAATTGATCCGGCGGATCAGGCGAATTGTGACAGTAAATCGTCACTGATCTTTTCAGCGATCATGATCGTGGGGATGTTATATAATCGCTGACGGCGCCGAACAAAAACCAGGTTTCCACTTTGCGCTAACGCGGCCCTTCGGGTCCGGATCATGCCTTTAGCGTCCGACGAATTTCGGCGGGCGCTTTGCGTTAAAGGCTTCAACCCCTTCCTTGAAATCATCCGACTGACGCAGCCGGCTGTAGCAATGGCCTTCTAGTTCAATCGCGATCGTCAGTGTCGAATCTTCGGTGTCGTTCAGAAGCTTCTTCGCGGTCCGCTGCGCGAGCGGTGCGAAGGTGCGAAGCTCATCGACGAGTTTGTCGGTCGCCGTCTCCAGCTCGGCTTCGGGCACGCACTCGGTGGCGATGCCCCAGTCGAACGCCTGCCTTGCCGGAATGCGCTTCGACCGCATCACGATGTCCTTGGTGCGGGTGATGCCGATCATCTTCTGCAGACGCGCAGAACCGCCCGACCCCGGGATCTGGCCGAGCTTCTGCTCTGGCAGCGCGTAAAGCGTCGTCTCGGATGCGATCCGGAAATCGCAGGCGAGCGACAGCTCAAAACCCACCCCGAAGCAATAGCCGCGGTTGGCGACGATCACCGGCTTCGAGCAGCGCGTGGGTGACGCAATGTTCCAGGCGAGATTGGAGACCTTCTCCGGCGTGGCCTCCAGGAAGCCGCCGATATTGCCGCCGCTGGAAAAATGCTCGCCGACCGACCGCACCACGATCACCCGCACTCGCGCATCTTCATCCAGCGTCTCGAACACCAGCCGCAACTGATCGCGCTGCGGCATCGACACGACATGGAAGGGGGGCCGGTTGAGGATGATGTCGGCGCGCTCGTGGCCCCCATCGATTTCGACCTGGAAACCATCGAGCTTGGCGAGCCTGGTATCCGCGAATGCGTAAGGTGACGACATGTTATTTCCTTTCTGTTGTGTCAGGCCGCGCTTGAGGGCGGCGCGTGTTCAAGCTGGTAGTCGCCGGCGACGAGCAGGCGGCGCAGCAATTTCCCCACCGGAGATTTCGGCAAGGCATCGACGAAGACGAAACGCCGGGGACGCTTGAAATTGGCAAGTCCGGATGTGCGGCAGAATTGCTCGAGTTCCTGCTCGGTCACCAGCCCCTTGCGCTTCACAAAAGCGGTGACGACCTTGCCCCATCTCTCATCGGCGAGCCCGACGACAGCGACTTCGAGCACGGCCGGATGCAGCGAAAGACAGCTTTCGATTTCGACCGGCGAGACGTTTTCGCCGCCGGTGATGATCATGTCGTCGACACGGCCGGTGACGAACACGTCGCCATCGCCGTCGACGAAGCCGGTGTCGCCGGTGAAGTACCAGCCGTCCCGCAATGCCTTGGCGTCCGCATCGGGCCGCCGCCAGTAACCTTCAAACGACTCATCGCCGGCCAGACGTGCGATGATCTCGCCTTCCTCATTGGGTGCGGCGAGATCGGAGGCCGAATTGGCGTTCAGTTTCACGACCCTTATTTCCTGGTTGATTCCGGCCTTCCCCGCCGAGCCGGGCTTGGCAGGCGCATTCTGATCGATCGTGAAGGTGTAGATTTCCGAACTGCCGTAATGGTTGACGAACAGATCGGGCCGGAATGCCTCGTTCAGCGTCTTCAGAAGCCCGTCCGTCATCGATGCGCCGGCGAAGCCGAGTTTCCGCACGCTGGAAACGTCGGCCGAGGTGAATTCCGGCGCATGGACCAGGTCGTGGTACAGCGTCGGCACCAGGTACAGATTGGTGATCTTCTCCTTCTCTATCAGCGCGAGCGCCCGCGCCGTGTCATAGCGCGGAAGGCACACGAATGTGCCGCCGATCAACGACATCGCAATCAGCGAGCGAACGCCCATGGTGTGATAGAGCGGCATCACGCCGAGCGTGCGTTCGCCGCGCCGATAGAGATTTTGCGCGACATGGGCGATCCCGGCGGCCCGTTCCGCGCGGTGACGACGGGGCACACCCTTCGGCCGCGATGTGGTCCCGGACGTATAAAGCATGATCGACCAGGCTTCGGCGCTGACGCGCGGCGTAACGTCGACTGCGGGCTCGGCGACCATGCGCTCGAAGCTGGAAGTCCCCGCAGCTTCCCCGCAGCCCACGGAAATACGAGGCATCGCGGGGGCAAGTCTGGATTTTTCGACGGCCGGCGCGGAGACGTCCTGGAAAACAACGGCGCAGGATTCGGAGTTCTCGATGCAGAAGTCGAGTTCGTCGTCCTTGGCGCGCCAGTTGATCGGCGTGATCACAATGCCCGCCAGTTGACAGGCCCAATGCAGCGTGGCGGCGGCCTCGCAATTCTGAAGCACCGTGACGACATGATCGCCCGGCTTCAAGCCGATGCGGTCGAAGGCGGCCACGAGCGATGAAATGCGCGCGTACCATTGCGCATAGGTCAAGCGAACGCCGTCATCGACGATCGCGAGAGCGTCGGGATCGCGCGCTACACTGGCGACAAAGCTGGTTCCAAGATCAAGCATCGGATTTCTCTCTGCTCAAATCGCCCGTCATTTCGGCTGCGGCTTCAAGAGCTGCGCGCACGATCGGCGTATAGCCGGTGCAACGGCACAAATGCCCCGTCAGCAAATTGCGAATCGCCTGTTCGTCCGGATATGGATTTTCACGCAGGAAACCATCGAGCGACATCAGGATGCCGGCGGTGCAAAAGCCGCACTGAAGCGCGTGATTGCGCTTGAACGCCGCCTGCAGAATGCCGAGGCGATCCGGCGAGGGCGCAAGACCCTCGACCGTCCGCACCTCGCAGCCGTCGATCTGCACCGCGAGCGTGAGGCAGGCCCGTGCCGGCTTGCCGTCGATGTCGACGGTGCAGGCGCCGCAGACGCCGTGCTCGCAGCCGACATGCGTGCCGGTCGCCCCGATCTGATGGCGCAGGAAATCGGTCAGGAGCGTGCGCGGCTCCGCTTCCCCGGCGCACGGCTTGCCGTTGAGCGTGAAGCGGACAGAATGCCGCTGGCCGGCCTGCAACCTGCTCATTGCAGCACCTCCCGCACCAGATCGCGGCCGATCATGCGCACGAGGTCGCGGCGATAACGCGCGGTGGCATGAACGTCGTCACGCGCGTCGAGCTCGTAGGCAAACGTGTTCAATGCGTCCTCCAGCGCGCTGCCATCAAGCCGCGGAAAATCCCGCGCCGCCGGCATACCCGCGACGCCGCCGACCGCGAGACGAACCCCGTCCCGTGTTGCCACCGCAGCGCAGGCGACAATGGCAAAATCGCCGTGGCGGCGCGCCACTTCGCGAAATGCGCAAGCCGACTGATCGGCGGGAAAGGATACGGCTTCGATCAGTTCCTCATCGGCGCAGTTGGTCGCCATCATCCCGGCGAAGAAATCGGCCGCTGCGACGCGCCTTCTCCGCCTGGCGCTGCGCAAATGCACTTCACCGCCGAGCGCCCGCAACACCAGCGGCAACTCGGCGCTGGGGTCGGCATGCGCGATCGAACCGCACACGGTGCCCCTGCTTCGGGTTTGCGCGTGCCCGGTCCACGGCAACGCCATCGCGGCAAGACGCAGGCTCTGGCCGAGCTCCGGCCATTCCAGCAGCGAAGCCTGGCGCACCCCCGCCCCGACCGTCACGGCTCCCCCCTTGCGCTCGATGCGGGAAATCTCTGGCAGGCGCATGATATCGATCAGCGTCCTGGGCTTTGCCAGCCGCATATTGAGCATCGCCATCAGCGATTGACCGCCGGCCATGATGCGCGCGTCGCTGCCTTCCTGGCCCAGCACATCGAGCGCCTCGTCGATGTGCTCGGCACGAACATAATCAAATGCGGCGGGTTTCACGATCGCCCTCCGAACCAACCACGCATCCTGGCAAGCAAGGAGAGCCGGGGCTGATCGGCTGCGCCGCCGCCGGCCTTGCGTGCCAATGCCGCAAAAAACTGACCGATGATCACGCGCGCGGCGCCGTCAAGCAGCCGGCCGCCAATGCTGGCCACCTTGCCGCCGATCGCCGCCTCGTAGACGTAGTGGATTTCCGTCTCGCCGCTCTCCAGCGGACGAAGCCTAATGCGTCCCTCGCCACTGCCAAATCCGAGCGCGCCTTCGGCGGACCCGCTGAGCGTCACCGCTTGTAGCGGGTCGAGATCGGATAATTTCACGTCGGCGCGGTATCGTCCTTTGACCGGACCGATGCCGATCGTGACATCGGCGCGAAAGTGCGTGTCCGAGAGTTTTTGGAGATTGTGGCAGCCGGGAATCACGGCCTGAAGCGTCGCCGGGTCGAGCAACATGTCCCAGACCCGCTGCGCCGGCGCGCCAACGATGGCCTCGCCTTCGCCGCGCAAACGCCGCTCGCCGCGGCGCATTTCGCTCTCCTTTGAAGCACTGCCCGCGGGCGGCGCGGGTTCGACGCCGCGCACGATGGACGCCAGCTTCGCGGGCACCAGCGGCAATTCAAGGTCCTGCGCCACCAGCGCATCGGCAACAGCGTTGGCGATGCAGACCGGCGTCGACATGCAATTGCCTTCGCCGACGCCTTTTGAGCCGAGCGGCGTGAACGGTGACGGCGTTTCCATGTGGAGAATGACCGGATCCGGCACCTCCGCCGTCGTCGGCAGCAAATAATCGGCGAAGGTACCGGTCAGAAAGCTGCCGTCGGCGGCATAAGCGTATTCCTCGTAGAGCGCGGCGCCGAGGGCTTGCGCGAAGCCGCCGCGGATTTGGCCGTCGACCATGGCGGGGTGCAGGATGGTTCCACAGTCATGCATGGTGACGTAGCGGTCGATCCTTGTCTGCAAGGTCGTGCGATCGACCTCGACGCCGCAGAAGTCAAAAATAAAGCCGTGGCAGAGCGAGGAATTGATATGATCTTCTTCGTCCGGCGCAGTCAGCTCCGGCGGGCTCCAGAACACGGTTTCGCGGATCGTCTGTCCGACGCCGTCGGGCAACGCAGCCGGCGACCAGTGGCTCAGTCCCGCGACGCGCGAGAACGATAGCTTGTTGTCGGGATTGCGCTTCGAGCCGACGTGGCCACCGGCAAACGCTATGTCCTCGATCTCGGTGTTCAATTGGCTTGCGGCGATGCGCGCCAGCCGCTCCGCAATGCGCTCCGCAGCGAGCCGGGCGGTGCCGGCGACCGCAGGCGCGAAACGGCTGGCGTAGTTGCCCGAGGCAATCGACCAGGCATCCTTGGCGGTGTCGATCTCGGTGTTGACCCGGATATCGGCGGGCTTCAACCCAAAGACGTCGGCCACGACCTGCGAGAGAACAGTGCGATGGCCCTGCCCTTGCGGGACTGAGGCGACATGAACCGTGACGCTCCCGACCGGATCGATCGCTACCGTCGCGGTGGCCTGGGCGCCGTTCTTCGGCCCGGCCCTGCGGCGCTCGGCCGGCGTCAGCACGGTCGTGATGTAGCCCATGTTGGACACACTGGGCTCGACCACGGCGGCATAGCCGATGCCGTAAAGCCGGCCTTGCGCGCGCGCTGCGTCACGGCGCGCTTTAAGCTCGGCAAGCGCACCCTCCACGACGCCGCGTCTGATCGCCTCCTGATAGTTCCCGGAGTCGAGCAGCGCGCCGCTCGCGGTCCGGTACGGAAACGCATCGGCGGGAACGAGGTTGCGCGTGATGATCTCGAGCGGATCAAGGCCGAGTTCGACGGCGATGCGATGAACCAGCCGCTCGAGCGCGAAATAGACCTGCGGGCCGCCAAAGCCACGATTCAATCCGCTCGGCGTCTTGTTGGTGACGACGACGCGATTGCGGATCGCGAGATGACGGATGTCGTAGGCGCCGCTCAGATTGCCGTGCATCCGATAGAGCGTCGCCGGTTCGGGTGCGCGCAGATGCGCGCCGCAGTCCTCGACCTGATCCCAGTCGAGCGCAAGGATGCGGCCGTCCTCAGTGACGGCGGCAGTGAGGGTAACGGCACGGTTGGTGGCGGAAACCGATGCGGCCAGATGCTCCAGCCGATCCTCGATCCATTTGACCGGCCGCCCTGCCGCGCGTGCGGCCGCGGCGATCAGGACGATGTAGGGAAATACGCCCTGCTTGACGCCAAAGCTGCCACCGGAATCCGGTGGCGTGCGCAGCCGCAGGCGGTTGCCCGGAACTTTCAGGGCCCGCGACAGCACCGCGTGGATGCTGAAGGGTCCCTGGAAATTGGCGAGCACCTCGTACGCGTCCTCGCCCGCGTCGTACTCGGCGATCACGCCATAGGTCTCGATCGGCGTGCAGGAGTTGCGCGGGTAACGAACGTCGATGCCGATCCGATGCGCGGCCTTCGCAAACGCCTGCTCCGGATCGCCATAACGAAAGGTCCGATCGCTTGCGACATTGCCGGCAAAGCCGTCGTGCAGAACCGGCGCATCCGATTTCAGCGCCGCCAGCGGATCGATCACCGCAGCCCGCGCCTGGTAACGCACGTCGATCAAATCAACCGCGTCTTCCGCCAGATACCGGTCGGTCGCAACGACGATCGCAACCGGCTCGCCGACATAGCGCACCCGCCCAACCGCGATCGGCCAGCATTCCACCGGCGCCTTGACCCCGACGACCATGCTTGACGTCAGCGCCTTGATGTCTTCGCCGTGGAGCACAGCGACGACCCCCGGCGCCTGCTTTGCCGACGCCAAATCGATTGAAACAATATCCGCGTGAGCATGCGGCGAACGCAGCATTGCCGCGTAGAGGGTGCCGGGGCGAACGCCGAGATCGTCGATGAAGCGGCCGCGCCCGGTCAGCAGCGCCGCATCTTCGACGCGCGGGATGGACCGGCCGACCCAGGGCGAGCCATTCTCACGATTGGCCATCAGGTCGCTGGCGGCTTCGGCCATCCGAACGTCTCCCGCGCATTTTGACTGCGTCCGGAGCGATTATTCAGCGGCACGGTGGTTATGGCTATGCCGGCCGATCTCGAAACTTACCATCCCGTCTCATTTCCCGATCGCCTGTGCGGTGCAACATCAACTCGCGAGCCGGGAGACGGTGCGGAACTCGCGCGGGCTCACGCCAACATGGTTGCGGAAGAAGCGGGTGAAATGCGCCGGCTCGGCAAAGCCGAGCTTGTTGCTGATGTCGCAGAGGCTCGCGGATTGATTGAGCACCGCGTCGACCGCCTTCTCCATGCGCACGACGTTCAGATAAACCTTGGGCGGCACGCCGATCGAGGCCTCGAACAACCGGAAGAAGTGCGCGCGCGATAATCCGGCTTCCCTGGCGAAGGTGTCGAGCGCGGTGCCGCGCCTGGTTTCGGACCGCATCGACGCGGCAACTTTTCGGATACGCCAGTCGCCGGAGCGGGCGCTCAATTCCCTGATCGAAGCCGGGAAATTTCGCCACGGGCTAAACCGCTCGATCACCGCGATCATCAACTCCGACAGCAATGTCTCATGATCGCTCCGCGCCTCGGGGTGGGCCATCATGTCGGCGGCAAGGTTCATGGCAAGGCCGCGGATGCGCGGCGAGACACCGCCGGACGGATCGCTGAAAAAGCCGGGCGCGCCGCTCGCGGCCCAGCCCGGCCGGAACGCCGTCAACCATTCCGGTTCGATATAGAGGGCGAGGATGACGGTGCGCGGCCTCTCGGGATGGTGGACATAGGAATGCGGCTGCCAGCCGTTCACCAGGACGGCGGTCTCGTTGGTGAGCGGGCAGACCTTGTCGCCGACGACGAACTGGGTATCGGCGCCTTCCACCTTCAGGAGCACATGGCAATGCGGATGGGCGTGGCGCACCAGCGACCAGTCCATATCGAGAAGTGCGACCCGGCCAAAGGCTCCGTGCGCGATTCGCAGCGCCGTCGACATAACAAGCTCTCCAGATACGTCGGCGCGCTGGCTGTCATGCCAAACGGCCGTCTGTCCCCCCGTTGCATTTCCCCGGCTTGAGCCAGTGTTATTTCGTCTCGCGCCGACCGTTTGTCCTCAGCCGGCGATGATCCGCGCGAAGGCAGCCTTTGGATCATCCTGAAGCGCCTCTTCGAGATCGACGTTCTCGACGCCCTTCACGTGAATACGCTTGAATTCCATCGGCGCGGTCGAAAGCGGCTTGGTGGCGTCGATCCCCATTTTGGCGCTGATGCCGTTGTTCGAGGACGGATCGAGCTTCGAGCCCTGTGCGCCGGAGACGACCACAAGATCACGGTCGGCCTGAAAGCGGGTCGCAACGGCCCATTCGATTTCGCTTTCGTCGTCAATATCCACGTCCATGTCGACCACGACGACCTGTTTGATGTCGTAGTGGCCGCCAAACGCTCCCATGATGATGTTCTTCGGCTCGCCCTGGCTCGCCTTGTCGATCTTGACCGCGAGATGATAGCGGCAGGTGCCGCCGCGGGTGAGACGCACGTCGCGCACCGAGGGAAAGCTGCGTTGCAAATGGTCCAGGAGCGTCGCCTCGCGCGGAATGCCGCCGAGCAGGAGATGCTCCACGCCGCCGCCGACAATGGTGTGAAAAATCGGATTCTTGCGGTGCGTGATCGCATCGACCTGGATGACTTCGCGGTCGGCGCGGGGGCCGTAATATTGCGGAAACTCGCCGAACGGCCCCTCGGGTTCGCGGACCTTTGGCAGGATGCGACCCTCGATGATGATTTCGGCGTGCGCGGGTACCCGCACCTGGTTGGTCCGGCACCTGACCATTTCGATCGGCCGGCCGAGCAGCGCGCCGGCAATTTCCATTTCGTCGACGTCGAGCGCCGCAATCGCTTGCGAGGCAAGAATGCAGGCCGGATGCACGCCGATCACAAGCGCAATCTCCAATGCTTCGCCGGCCTCCTCCGCCATGCGGAAATAATGCAGGGTGTGCCGGGGCAGCAGCAACACACCGATGCGGTCGGGACCACTGACCTGACAGCGGTGGATAGAAACGTTCTGGATTCCCGTCTTCGGATTGCGCGCGATCAATAGCGCTGCCGTAATGTAGGGCCCGCTGTCGTGCTCGTTGTGTTTTGGGATCGGCAATTGCGCCAGCAGATCGACCTTACGATGAACGAGGTCCTGTACCGGCGCCGCCATCACCTCGACCCATGGCAGCGGATGACGAACCGCGTTCTGGAAGCGCGAAAGCAGTTGATCGGTGGGAACGCCGAGGGAATCCGCGATCCAGCTGCGGTCGGCGAAGAGATTTGCAACCACCGGGATCGAATGCTGACCGGGCGATGGAAACAGCACGGCGCGCTCGTTTTCAAGCTTCTTCGCCACCGCCGCCACCTCGTCGATCAGCGCGAGGCCCTTGCGTGCGACCGCGAGGCGATCGGTGGCGGCAAGCCATTGCAGCCAGCCGCGCAAATCCGGATGCGCGCCCTGGCCAGCCGTATACGTGTTGGTGCGTCTTGCTTCCATCGCTGGCTCCGTCACGTCAGGAAAACTCTTTCAGGTTTGGCGCGGATCGGCCGCGCCGCGACGCGTCCAAAGCGGCCCCGCAGGATGCTCAAAACCTCGGTCAAAATTGATCTCCAACCGGAGGGTCTGCGCATTCCGGTCTGGCCAGATTCAAGATAGCCCGAATTGGCGGCGACCGGTACGTGCCAGCGAGCAAAAACCCTAAATGATAAATCCTCCGCGCCGCAGCAAAGCCCGGCGTCCTCAGGGAAAGGGCCGTCCAGGAATGCGCGATGATGCGCTTCACCCCGCCTTGATCCTGGCGGCGCGGATCACCTTGGCCCATCTCTCCATCTCGACTTTCATCTGCGCGGTGAATTCCTCAGGACTATTGCCGACCGGCTCAAGGCCGAGCGTCGCCAGGCGCTCCTTCATATCCGGCGTCGCGATGATCTTGACGATTTCCCGATGGAGCAACGCGATGATGTCTGCTGGCGTGCCGGTGGGAACGAGCACCCCGACCCAGGCGTCGCCGTCGAGCTCGGGATAGCCGGCTTCGGCGATCGTGGGCAAATCGGGAAGCGCCTGCGATCGATGGTCGCTCATCACCGCCAGCGCACGCAGCTTGCCATCGATGATCTGCGGCACCGCCGCCGACAAGGCGGCAAATCCGATCGGCGTGTTGCCGGCAACGACCGAGGTGATGACCGGGCCGCTTCCGCCGTAGGGAACGTGTACGAGGTCGAGGCCAGCCGCGACGCGGAATTGTTCGCCCAAAAGGTGGGACGGCGTTCCAAACCCCGGTGAGGCGAAGCTGTATTTGTTGGGATTGGCCTTGATGAGGGCAACGAGTTCCTGGACGGTTTTGGCTGATACCGAGGGGTTGACCAGCATGGCCGACGGGAAAATGGCGGCGAGCGTGACCGCCTCAAAATCCTTCAATACGTGATAGGGAACCTTGTCGTACAAGGTTGGATTGATGACATAGCTGTTCACGGTGATGAGGATGGCGTAGCCGTCGGCCGTCGTCCTTGCGGCCTGTCCCGTGCCGATGTTGCCGCCTGCGCCGGTGATGTTCTCCACATAGAACTGCTTTCCGAGCCGATCCGAGAGCCCTTGCGCGATGAAGCGCGCGCAAACGTCGGTGGGGCCACCGGGCGAATACGGCACGATCACCCGGACCGGTCGGCTCGGATAGGATTGTGCCCTTGCGATGCCAGGGAAAAACGGCTGTGCGGCTGCACCGGCGGTCAAGTGCAGGAATTGACGGCGTGGAAGTTTCATCGCCTCAAGCTAGCCCAACGCCTCCACGCCTGAAAGGGCCGAGATGTTGCGGCCCCTGGATCATGCAATCGCCAGCTATGCCGCGCTCCGCTCAGGTTCATCGTGCCGTGCCAGCGCGAAAGCGACCGCGGCGTCGGCATGCAGCAGCGTCGAATCAAAGACCGGCAGATCGAAATGCTCCGGCCCTATCAGCAAGCCTATTTCCGTACAGCCCAGGATGACGCTGTCGGCGCCGGCAGCGGCAGCGGTCGCAACGATGTCAAGATACCGTTGGCGCGAGGTTTCACGGACCACGCCGCAGCACAATTCGTTGAAGATGATGTCGTGCACGGCGTTTCGGTCTTCGGCTGCCGGCACCATGGGCGAAAGCCCCTGCTTGTCGCGCAATTGCGCAAGATAAAAATCCTGCTCCATTGTGTAGCGGGTGGCGAGCAGCAGCGGCCGACGGCAGCCGGCGGAACTGACCGCCGCACCAGTGACATCGGTGATGTGCAGCACCGGAATGGATACCGCGCGCTGCACGGTATCGGCCAGCTTGTGCATGGTGTTGGTGCAGATCAGGACGCAATCGGCGCCTGCGTTTTCCAGGTTGCGCGCCAGATCTGCAAGTACGGCCCCGGCGCGGTCCCAGGCATCACGCTTCTGCAGTTCCACAATGCCTTCGAAATCGACCGAGTGCATGATCACCTTGGCGGAATGCAAACCACCAAGACGCTCACGGATGCATTCGTTGATACGCCGGTAATAGACCGCGGTGCTTTCCCAACTCATCCCGCCCAATAGCCCGATCGTTCGCATTGCCTTCGCCCTTCTGTCTTGGTTTTGAGCCGAACACTCCGATGTAATCATACATTATTTTCTTGCTTTTGCAAGATTGTGAGCATGATTTTGCTCATTATGCATATTTTTGAGTATTATGTTGCTCTAAACAACAAAATTCAGCAATGGAATCAAGGGCAAGGACGAATGACGGCGACCTGGGCGATCCGAACTCAACGGGACAGCAACTTTGTGGTATTCCCGGCGATGCGACCTTCAGGCATCTGGTCAAGGCTGGTCCTCTTCCGATGAATTCACATCCACGGCGATTGATCGTCGGAATAACCGGCGCCTCCGGCGCCATCTACGGCGTTAGGCTGTTGCGCCTGCTCCAGCCGGCCGGCATCGAGACGCATCTGGTGATGAGCCGGTCGGCGAAGGTCACGCTGACCCAGGAACTGGATATCGGCGTCGCGGATGTTTCGGCGCTGGCCGATGTCGTCCACCAGGTCGACAATATCGGCGCCTCGATATCCAGCGGATCGTTCAGAACGCTGGGCATGGTGATCGCGCCCTGTTCGATGCGAAGCCTCGCCGAAATTGCCTCGGGCGTGACCTCGTCACTGGTCACACGCGCGGCCGATGTCGTGCTGAAGGAACGGCGGCGTCTGGTGCTGTTGGTCCGTGAAGCCCCGCTCCACCTCGGCCACCTGCGCTCGATGACTGCCGCCACCGAAATGGGTGCGATCGTCTATCCGCCGGTGCCGGCGTTCTATGCCCGCCCGGAAAACCTCGAGCAGATGGTCGACCATACGCTCGGGCGGGTGCTCGACCTGTTCGATATCGAGACCGAGGCGGTCAGCCGCTGGGGCGGATTGAATTCCATCAAGAACGGCGATTCATGAAACAGCCTCGTTCATGACACCGTCCCGCCCCGACCTGGAGGCTGACAGCTGGGCATTTGCCCTTCGCATCTATGCCCGGCCCGGGGTCGCGGATGCTTGCCTCAAGCTGCAAAACCGGGCGGGCGTCGATGTCATGATGTTTCTCATGGTCGCCTTCGCCGCCGCCAAGCATCGGATTTTGCTTACCGCTTCGGAAATCCGGGAGCTGGACGACGCCTGTCGCCCATGGCGCGAGCAGATCGTGCAGCCGCTGCGGGCCATCCGCTCGGGACTGAAGAGCGGGCCGTTGCCGGCTCCGAACAGCGAGACCGAACAATTCCGCTCCAGGGTGAAAGCCATCGAACTGACGGCCGAACGGCTGCAAAATCAGCTGCTTTCGGAATGCCTGCCGCTCAGGCCCGCGGAGCGCGAGGCAGTTGATCCCTCGGACCTCCGCATCGTTCTTTGCAGCGTCGCTACGCACTTTCTTGAAACGCGCGGGAGCGGGCAAATCGCGGAACTCCTGCCGTCGATCAACGAAATCGCCGAAGCGGTGGCGCAGGATACGCGCTAGCGATCCCCTTTCCCCGCCTCGCTGCGCTGAGCAAATTGCAGCGGCAGCGCAGTGGTGAACTTGATCTGCTCCATCGCGAAGCTCGAACTCACATCGCCCAGTTCGATTTTCTCGATCAGCCTCTTGTAGACCGCATCGTAACCGGCGATGTCGGGCACCACCGCGCGCAGGAGGTAATCGACGTCGCCACTCATCCGATAAAACTCCACGATTTCCGGTATAGCCATCACGACGGCGGTAAACTTCTTCACCCACGCCGCATTGTGCTGATTGGTGCGAACCGCAATAAAGACCGTGACGCCGACGTTCAGCTTCACCGGATCGAGCAAGGCGACCCGCTTGCGGATGAGGCCTTCTTCTTCGAGTTTCTGAATGCGACGCCAGCAGGGGGTCGGCGAAAGCCCGACCTTCTCGGCGATTTCAGCCACCTTCAGCGTCGCATCCTCCTGCAGGACCTGCAAAAGCGCGAGGTCGAGATCGTCCATGCGTCATCCCCGTCTCAAAACCAAGGCCGCAAATTTTTAACACAACACGCCCGCCTGCGGGAACACTATTGCGCCGCTACCCTCCAGAGTGCGAAATCCTTCCCCGAATGGGTGGGTTGCGAGGAATTCGGCTTGATATTGCGGCTCCTCTCAGCAAACTGCCGCTAATGCCAGGGGATTGGAAATTGCCCGAACGCGCGCGAGATGGCGCTTGAAGCAGGGTCGTCACAGAACAGGGAAACGAGATGTCAGAAACGATGAGGGCGCTGGTTCTGCGCCAACATGGCGGATTGGAAAATCTGGAGTTGGTGAAGGATCACCCGAGGCCGAAGGCAAAGCCCGGCGCGGTCGTCATCCGCGTGCGCGCCTCGTCGTTCAATTATCATGACGTGTTCACGGTGCAGGGCATGCCCGGCATCAAGGTGCCGCTGCCGGTCGTGATCGGACTCGATATGGCCGGCGAGATTGTCGAGACTGGCGAGGGGGTTTCGGGGTGGAAAATTGGCAGCCGCGTTCTTGTCAACCCGCTCAACAAGAAAAAGGGCCTGATGGGCGAGATGCTCGATGGCGGCATGGCCGAGTACTGCCTCGTCGAGGCGGACCAGCTCATCGCCATGCCCGATGGCGTCAGCTTCGAGGAGGCGGCGTCCTTGCCGGTGGCATACGGCACCGCGCACCGCATGCTGATTACCCATAACACGGTCCGCAAGGGCGATCGCGTCCTTATCCTGGGCGCCAGCGGCGGCGTCGGGACCGGCTGCGTCATCCTGAGCAAGCTGCTTGGCGCCGAAGTCATTGCCTGCGCCAGCAGCGCGGAGAAAATGGAAAAGCTCAGGGCGATGGGTGCCGACGAGACCATCAACTACAAGGAAATCGACTTTTCGAAATGGGCGATCGAAAAATACGGCAAGCCACAGCGGCGTACCTATGAGGGCGGCGTCGACGTCGTGATCAATTTCACCGGCGGCGACACCTGGGTGCCGTCGCTGCGTTGCCTCAAGCGCGGTGGAAGCCTGCTGGTGTGCGGCGCGACCGCAGGGCATGATCCGAAGGAGGATCTGCGCTATATCTGGAGTTTCGAGCTGAAGGTGATCGGCTCCAACAGCTTTTATGAGGAGAACCTGACCGACCTCATGAAGATGATCGGCGAGAACAGGATCAAGCCGGTCATCGACGAGGTGCTGCCGCTCGAAAAAGCGGCCGAAGGTCTGCGTCTCATCAGGGATCGTGAGGTCATCGGCAAGGTCGTTGTGGTGCCCTGATTTCTCAGATTATCCCGCCGCGAAGAGCGTGCGGGCGCGCGGCGAGGCAAGTTTCCTCATCGTTCTGTTCGCCCGTTATGCGAGACGATGACAAAAAGAGGTTTCTGTTTGATGAGCGAAGTCCCCAGCGTCGAAGACGTCCAAAAGCTGTTGTCGCGTGGTCCCTTCCATCGATGGCTCGGATTGAACGTCGTCGCCGTTGGCGACGGCACGATCGAGTTGACGGCGACCTGGCGCGAAGAGTGGGTCGTCAATCCAGATCGCGGCTACACCCATGGCGGCATCCTGGCCACGCTCGTCGATCTCACCGCGGATTGGGCCATGGTTTCCCGGACCGGACGCGGCGTTCCGACGGTGGACCTGCGCGTCGACTACCACCGCGCCGCGATGCCCGGCGTGCTGACGGTCCGCGGCGAGATCGTTCATTTCGGCAAGCAGTTCTCGGTTGCGGAAGCCAAGGTCTTCGACAAGGAGGGCCGCCTGCTGGCAAGCGGACGCGGAACCTATCTGACCACGCCGCCGGCCTAACAAGAGACCCGATGGTGTCCGACATTCCTGCTTTTTCAAATCTGGGAGCATTGACGTCGGCGGCCAGCGATCCCGACAAGGTCGCCATCATCGATCTGGGCACCGGCGAGGAGCGCCGTTTCAGCTACCGGGATTTCGAGGGACAGGCCAATGCGGTCGCCCGGGCACTTACAGCGCGTGGTCTCGTGCGTGGCGATCGGGTGGCTATCCTGTCCACCAATCGCTTCGAATATCTCACCACCGTTCACGGCATCATGCGCGCCGGTTTCGTGGCCGTGCCTGTCAATTTCAAATTTCCGCCCGCCATGATCGACTACATCATTCGTGACTCCGGCGCCAAGCTCGTCTTCTGCGACGCGCAGCGCTTCGCCAGCGCGCCAAAGGATTTGCCGCGCATCCGCTTCGACGGCGAGGGCAGCGAGTTCGCCGGCTTCCTGACGCCGGGTCCGTTCGTGCCTGTCGCGGCAACAAGCGGTGAAGCGGCGATGTTTCTCTACACCTCGGGTTCGACCGGACGTCCCAAGGGGGTCGTGCTCTCGCACCAGAGCCATATCTGGGTGGTTGAACAGCGAATGGCCGCTCAGGATATGTCACGCCATCGCTTCCTGATCGCAGCACCGCTCTATCACATGAACGCGATGGCCATGAGCCAGTTGGCATATGCGGCCCACGCAACCGTGATTTTGCTGCCGCAATTCACCGCGCAACGCTACCTGAAGGCCATCGAAGACTATCGCTGCACATGGCTGACCGCCGTTCCGCCGATGATCGCCATGATGCTGAACGAAAAACAACAGCTCGCAGCGACGGATCTCTCGGGTGTCGAGTACTTGCGGATGGGATCGGCCCCGGTCAGCCATAGTCTGATGGAGGCGATCCACCGTGCCCTGCCGAAGACGGCTGTTACCAATGCCTATGGGACGACCGAAGGTGGACCTGTCGTGTTCGGGCCGCACCCGGAAGGTTTGCCGCAGCCCGAAATGTCGGTCGGCTATCCCCATCCCAAAGTCCAGGTCCGCCTTGTCGGGGAAAACGGCAAGCCTTCCGACCTCGGTGTCCTCGAGATGAAAAGCCCGGCGATCATGAACGGCTATCACAATCGCCCTGACGTTGCGTCCCCCATCACCAAAGACGGCTTTTATATCACCGGCGACGTGTTTCGCCGCGACGAACACGGCTTTTACTTCTTCGTTGGGCGGACCGACGACATGTTCGTGAGCGGCGGCGAAAATATTTTCCCCGGCGAAGTCGAAAAAATGCTGGAAACCCACCCTGACGTGATCCAGGCTTGCGTCGTGCCGGTCGAGGACGACATCAAGGGTACCAAGCCGGTGGCCTTCGTCGTCAAGCGTGAAGGAAGCACCCTCAACGAGAGCAGCCTGAAGTCCTTTGCCCTCGAAAACGCGCCCGCATACCAGCACCCACGCACCATCTGGTTTGTCGACAGCCTTTCCCTGGCCTCGACCAACAAGCTTGATCGCAACGCCTTGCGCGAATTGGCCGCCAGAAAGCTGGCAATGGCATCGACCGCACCGCCCGCGAGGGATGGCCAGGACAACGTGATACGGAGATAGAACCGGATGGACGAAACGTTCCGAGGATTCCTCGATCGCCTGCGCCAGGTTGGCGAATTGATCGACTTTCATCAGCCGATCGATATCCGCCATATTGCGACCCTGGTCGATCAGTCCGACAAGGCCTTGTACTTCCACAAGGTCATTGGCTACGACATGCCCGTGGTGTCGGGCATTATCCGCACGCGCGAACGCGCCATGATGGCGATGGGCGCAACCGAATATCAGGAGATCGAGGACCGGCTCAAGAACGGGATTAACAATCCGATTGCGCCAGAACGCATCGCGAGCTCGCCAACACGCGAGATCGTCATGAAGGGTGACGAGGTCGACCTCTACAAGCTTCCGATCCCGATGTCGTCGATCTATGATGGCGGACCGATGATCACCGCCGGGGTCGTCATCGCGCGCGATCCCGAATTCGGGATCAATACCGGCATTTACCGCTTCATGGTCAAGGAAAAGAACCTGACCGGCATCGACATCGTGACGCCCAACAACATGCGGTTGTTCGTCCAGCGCGCCCTCGAGGCGAAGCGGCCTTTGCCGATTTCGATCAGCATCGGAACCCATCCGATCGAATTGTTAGGCGCCGGCTTCAAGGCGCCGCTCGGCACCGACGAAATGGCGATCGCCGGCGGCATTCGCGGCCAGGCGGTCAAACTGGCGGCCTGCGAGACCGTGGATGTTCCCTATATCACGGATGCTGAAATCGTTCTGGAAGCCGAGGTGCTGCCCACGGGCTGGACGCATCCCGAAGGACGCTTCGGCGAGTTCACCTGGCTGATGGGCGGCCTGCACTGGAATCCAATCGTCCGGGTAAAGGCCGTGTCGATGCGCCGCGACGCCGTCTATTACTCGCTGCACATGCCCTGGGAAAATACCTGGCTGATGGCGCCGACGCGCTATACCGCGATCCGGCAGGCGTTGCGCACCGCGGGCGTCGTCGTCAAGGACATCAATATGACGATGGGCGGCGTCACCTTCTGGCACGCCGTGATCTCGATCAAGAAGCAGGCCGGCGATGGCAAGAACGCCCTGCTGGCCGCTCTATCGGTCATGGACATCAAGCATGTCGTCGTCGTCGATGACGATATCGACGTGTTCAATCCCGTCGAGGTCGAATGGGCGATCGCGACCCGGGTCCAGGGCGACCGCGATATCATGATCGTCAGTAATGCCCGCGGCAAACCTTTGGACCCTTCTCTCGCGCCGACGCCGCACGGCATCGTGCCGACGACCGCAAAGGTGGGCATCGATGCGACGATCTCGGAGGGAATTCCCAAAGAGCGCTACCAGCGCATCACCTACGCTTACGCCGACACCGCGAAAATCGCCGACTATCTCGGCGGCAAGGCCGACCGCGAGGCCGGGAAGGCTTCGTCTGAGGCGATCGGCAAACTCGCCGAGGAGATCGCCGCCGTCCTCGAAAAGACGCCGCTCTACTTCACCGATGTCGCCGAGCGCTTCTCGAGCCACGAGTTCAACGCGGTGGCGCGCGCAATCGGTCTTTTGCACGAAAAGGAGCAGTTATGGCAGGATCCCAAGGGCTGCCTGTGTCTTCGCAATTCGGCTTTTGCCGCCAGGTTGCCGAATTGACGCCGGTGCGGGGATGAAGCGGATGGCAACCACAACTCCGCGATCGCGCAAGCGCCCGAATTTCCGCTTTGCATCGGCCGTGTTTGGCGCCTGGAGCCTGATCGCGGTGTGTGCCGGGGCCGCACAGGCGGCGACCACGCTTCGCATTGCTTCGGCCCAGCAATCGATCGCATCGATCCCTGTCGTGGTCGCGATTCAGCAAAAGCTGTTCGAGGCGGAAGGGATTAATGCCGAGATCATCGATTTCGACGGCGGAGGTCCCGCCGTGCAGGCGCTGGCGGGTGGCGGCGTCGATCTGTGCATCTGCGCCGGCGATCATGCGATGCGGCTCGCCAGTCGCGGGCTTGGCGGTGCGGTGTTGGTTGCGCTGCTCGACAGGCATCCATATTCGCTGCTGGCGCCGGCGGAATCGCCGGCCAAAGACCTGGCGAGCCTTCGCGGCAAGGCCGTTGGCATCACCTCGCCCGGCAGCCTCACCGACAATACGCTTCGCTACATGATCCGAAAGCTCGGGTTCAACCCCGACAGCGACTACGAGATCATCGCCGCGGGAACCGGCGCCTCGATGCGCGCGGCAATCGAACGCGGATCAGTCGCCGCCGGCATGTTCACGACGCCGGACGTCCAGGCCTACATGGCGACGGGGAAATACAAATTTGTCGCGGATTTCCGCGATCTCGATTATCTGGCGCTCGATCTCGTTGCCGTCGGCAGCTGGCTGAAGGCCAACGATGCCACGGCACACGCGGTGGCCCGCGCCATCGTCAAAGCCGAGAAAATCATTCAAACGGACCAGACTGCTGTCCAGGCCGCGGTCCGTGAACGGTTTCCCACGCTATCGCCCGATCTCGTTGTGACGGTCGCCAAGGATGCGGCCGAACGCAGCCTGTCGCATGATGGACGAGCACAGGAGGCCGGGTTCAAGACCGCGCTGGAAATGCTGAGGGTGGCCGATCCGAGCGTGAAAGAATTCGCCTACCGGGACGTTGTCGCTCTGCGCTACCTGCCATGAACCGAACGCTCTCATGACTGATCCTGTCATCGCCGACGAAATCCTTCCGCCGAGGGCGTCGGTGCGCGACGGCGTGGATGTTTCGACCTGGGTTTGGCGGCTGGCCCTGATCGTCGGATTGCTCGTGATCTGGCAATTCGCGGCCGGC
>Ga0210405_10002140_pt1 | contig 20890 bp, 16 predicted proteins | sample IncBWH11MmetaG_FD_155492 | JGI IMG/M metagenome (GOLD analysis project Ga0210405, IMG submission 155492) | Forest soil microbial communities from Barre Woods Harvard Forest LTER site, Petersham, Massachusetts, United States - Inc-BW-H-11-M | ecosystem: Environmental > Terrestrial > Soil >... | reverse complement strand
GTGGGATGCGGCCGTTGTGCAGCTAAAATCCGGATTAGCGGAGCGTCACTCCTACTTGCCGAACGACGACGCCGACAGTGTTTCTTCGCCTCGTCCTCGGCGGCGCACATCGATGCCCAGTCGCTTGATCTTCTGATTGAGGGTCGACAACGGAATCATAAATCTTTCCGCCGCCTCTGTTTGGTTCCACGCCGTACGTTCCAGCATATCCATAATAATTCGGCGCTCGATTTCGTCCATAATCTGAAACAGCGACGGCTGCGAATGGTCTGCTCCCGCCCGCGACCCAGGCTCCCCTGGCAGCGGCGGCAGAAATTCAGAGAGTTGCAGCCGCACTCCCCGGACGATCTCCTTGCTTCGAATGCTCTCGGGCAAAAGGTCCGCGTCCACGCGTTCCTGCGTAGAAAGCACTACCGCGCGTTCCACGACATTTTCTAGTTCTCGCACGTTGCCCGGCCAGTCGTAGTCCATCATTAGTTTCATCGCGCCCGGCGTGAATTGCCTGAGTGGTTTTTCATTCTCTTTGCAATAGCGGTCCATAAAGTGCGCGAGCAGCAATGGCACATCTTCGCGGCGGTCACGCAGCGGGGAAAGCTGCAGGTGAATCACGTTCAAGCGGTGGTACAGGTCCTCTCGGAAACGCCCTTCACGAACCAGCGTAAGCAAATCCACGTTGGACGCCGCCACAATGCGCACATCCACTTTCAATTGTTCCGTCCCGCCCAACCTCATAAACTCGCGCTCTTGAATTACCCGCAGTAGTTTCGCCTGCGTCTCCGGGCTGATGGTTGCAATTTCGTCGAAGAAAATCGTCCCCTGGTCCGCAACCTCGAACAAACCTTTTTTCGAAGCGACGGCGCTCGTGAATGCGCCCTTCACATGCCCAAACAATTGCGATTCCAGTAAGTCCACGGGAATCGACCCAGTATTAACCGGAACGAAAGCCTTATCCGCTCGCGTCGAACCAGAATGAATCGCCTTGGCGATCAGTTCCTTACCCGTGCCGCTTTCCCCGCTAATCAGCACCGTCGACCGCGACGGTGCCACCTGCACCACCAGGTCCAGCAACGTATGCATCTTGTCGCTTTTCCCAATAATGTTGGGGAAGTTGAAGCGCTGTTTCAGCGCGCGCTTCAGTTGTACGTTTTCTTCGCGCAGTTGCCGCGACTCCACTGCTTGCGCCACCTGCGCCAGCAATTCGTCGTTGGACCACGGCTTGGTGATGTAATCCATCGCCCCGCTTTTGAAAGCGGTGCGTGCCATATCAATCGACCCGTATGCGGTGATCAATACAATGGAAAGATGCGGATCCCGTTTGTGAATTTCTTTCAGCAGGTCCAGACCATTGCGGTCCGGCAGGCTCACGTCCAGTAATAATAAGTCGAAAGGATGTTGCCCTAATTTTGCGAGCCCCGATTCACCGGTCCCCGCGCTCGAGACTCCATAACCTTCCCCGCTCAAGAGAAGTTCCAGCCCCTCGCGTATTTCAGATTCATCATCCACCACCAGAATCGAGCCCTTAGACATGAATCGCTTTCCTGACCGCGGGAAGTTCTACATGAAACGAAGTGCCTTTGCCCACGGTCGACCGCACGTCAATCTTCCCGGAATGTTCTTTAATAATTCCGTAACTCACTGACAGCCCCAGTCCGGTTCCGCGTCCACTCGCCTTGGTAGTGAAGAACGGATCGAATATCCGGTGAATGTGCTCGCGCGCAATCCCCGCCCCGGTATCGACGATTTCCACTTCCACACTTCCGTTGTGCGCCGTGGTGCGTACTTCCAGCATGCCTCCGCCGGGCATGGCATCGCGCGCATTCAAAAATAAATTCAAAAACACCTGCTGCAGCTTGTTCGCCGAGCCGCGTACCGCCGGAAGCGTTTCGCCCAGTTGCCGCACGACCTGAATCTGCGAGGTTTTGAGCGGATGTGCTACCAGTGAGAGCGTTTCTTCCACCACGCGATTCACGTCGATATCCACCACTTCGGTGGCGCTGGTGCGGGAAAAATTCAGCAAGTTATTTACAATTTCGCTGGCGCGAAAAGTCTGCTTAACGATTTTCTCGATGATCGCTTGTCTCGGATCGCCGTCAGGCATTTGCTTCCCAAGCATCTGTATGTAATTGGAGATTACCGCCAGCGGAGTATTTACTTCATGCGCCACGCCCGCTGCCAGCAGCCCCAGTGATGTGAGCTTTTCCGTCTGGGTCATCTGTTCTTCCAGGCGTTCCCGTTGCGTCACATCATCAAATAGCAGCAGCCGTCCGATGCGCTCGCCAGATTTGCTGACCAGCGGCGTAATCGAAACATTTAACGTCAGGGTCTTCCCCAGATGGTGCAGCCGCTGTTTGTAAATCCCGGTGATCAATTCCTCATCGCTACGGGCATTAATCTCCCGCGACAATTCCTCCGGCAGCAGCGAATTCAGTTGATGCCCGACCGCTTGCTCGCGTGCCACGCCAAACAACTGCTCCATTCGCGTGTTCCAGGATTCCACCAGGCCTTCCAGGTCCACCGCCAGCACTCCGACGTTCAGCGATTCCACGATGTTTTCGCTGAAGTCCTTCAACCGCGCGATCTCCGTGGCCTTTTGTTCCAGCGAGGTGTACAACTGCGAATTATCGAGCGCGATCGCCACGTAGCCGGCGATGGTCTCCACCAACTCCACGTCATCGCTCGACAGAAAATCCCCATCCACAGTCTTGCCCAGGCCCAACACCGCCACGGTGTGTTCCCGAATCCGGCAAGGCACAAAATAATTCAGGTCCAGTTGCTCCAGCGTGCGGCGCACAGATTCGCTGACATCTCTCGCCGCGCGGGGCGACTCAAAAAAGAGCGCCCCACGGGCGAACTCGGGCCGGGCCGGCTCGAGGAAGCCAAGATCAAGTGGTTCAGTCAATCGCACCCCCATCGAGCGTGCCAGCCGCATGTGGCCGGGGTGCACCGGGTCTTCCTGGAAAATCGCCAACCGATCTACCAGCAGTGTCTGGGAAACACGATCCATCACCGAGCCGAGCATCGGCTCCAACCGCACTTCATTAGTCAGCGTGCGCCCAAACTCAATCAGCGTCCTGCGATAATCGAGCCGGTCGCGATAAAAGAATCTGTCCAGCCTGGACTGCGTCCATTCGCGGAACGGCTGAAACAGAAACGCCGCGATGACTATGGCGATCATGCCGCCAACCGGCCCGGTGGTCTGCGCGTGGAAAATCTGCGCCAGCAACGCCACCAGCGCAAAATAAACCGCCGCTACTCCCGCGGTGGCCGCTGTGTACGCCAGGCCCCGCTTGAAAATAATATCTACGTCCATCAACCGGTAGCGGATGACGGCGTAGCCGAAGCACAAAGGAATCAAGACCAGGCTCACCGCGGAGAATTGCATCCACCTGCGCGGACCCAGATCCATGACGAACGGCACGATGTACAGCACCGTGAACGGCACGGTGCCCGCCAGCGTCCCACCGGTCAACCATTTGAATTGCTGCCGCAAAACTCCCGACGGGGCCGCTCGAAAATTTCTGTAGAAACCCAGCCCGGCGGCAAGAAAACATGCGCCCAGGAAACTCAGTTCGATCTTATCCAGCAAAATGCGCGAGCCCAGCCACGGAACAAATCCGAAACTGTTGCGCGCCGTGCTGATGTGTACCAGTAACAGCGCCAGGGGCGGCAAATAAACCGTAAGCACTTTTGATGAAGAGCGAAGGGTTGTTTCGGAACGGCCGGGGAACACCAGCGCGAAGTGCAACAACACCGCGGGCGCCAGCAAGCGTGCCACGATGTTCGCCCAATAAACTTCCTGGTCAAAAGTGTCCAGTTTTCCGCTGTAGTGGAATGAATACAGGATGAATGACACCAGGCAGAACACATAAAAGTGCACTGCCTTCGGCGCATTCCAGCGCCGCGCAAAAATAAATAATCCAATAAAGAGATAAAGCAGCCCTACGACCCGGAGATAATTTTCGATAGAAGCGGGCTTCTCGGCCGGCGCAGTGACCAACGGGGTCTCGAATTCCTGGCCCGCACGGCTCAGCTTGTAGCGCACCTGCGTCCACAGGCCCGCGCGGCTCAAACGCATGGTTACCTGGACGGCTCGTTTTACCGGGACGCCGTCTATCTCCACCAAGTGGTCGCCCGCGCGAACGCCCGCCAAAGCTGCTGGGGAGTCCTTGCCAACTCTCCATGCCTCGACGCCGTGATCGGTATCTAGCCAAGCGACGCCATCATCCACCAGCTCAAATCTGCTACGTTGTTGGAAGTTCAGGAAGGCAAAGATCACCGCCGCTAGCGTAGCCAACGCCAGCACGACCGCCCCAAGACTCACGCGCAGATTCTGTTTCATACCGCGGTTCGACAGGGTTACACCTTCCCGGTATAAATCTGGTGCAAATTAGAGACCATCCGCCGCGGACGGCACTCTACTTTAAACCCTTTTAATTCTATCGTTTCGAATAAAAAATCCGGAAAGACCGAACGGGGATACGGTATTCAGAAGGGCAGATATGGCTTTCTAAAGCCCCAATTGTCAAAACTGGACGCTAAGCCCGCCGCGGAAACTTCGAAATGCTGGTATCAAATTGGTCCGTCCATCCCTAGAAGCCACTGGCACATTACCTTGAGCCAGTAAATTATCGCAGTCTGCCACCGCCTCCCAACGCCCCAAGGCGAACTTCGGCAGCGGCTGCCTGACTCCCACATGCAGGTAAGGATCGAGTTGGAAGAGCGACTCGCCATACATATCCACCCGCGAGACCGCCACGCCGCTTACCCATTTATACCCAGCCTCGACCTTCGTTCGGGCGCGAGGGATCTTCGCCGTAACGCTAGCCCCTAGAGAGTGTCGCGGCACTGTCCGCAGAATATCGCGCAATACTCCATTCAAATCTTCTCCCGGCGCCAGCGCTCCTGCGAATGCGTAAACCGTCGTAAGCTCTATGTCGTCATCCAGTTTCTCGCGTAGAGCTATGCGCGTTCCCCAACTGCTGGACGAGCCGCCATCGTACGCAAACCCGTTTGAAAAATAATCCTGGAAATAGTCTCCGGCCGGCAGATCACCGCCGCGCCCGAACACCGCCACATGCCGATTGTCGTCGTGGAATGCCGCCATTTCCAATTTCCCGCGCGCGCCCAATTTCCGATCCGCGGACACTTCCTCGTGCCAGCCCTTCTGCAGTACCGGTTTGCCCGCGCGCCACAGCAATGTCGGGAAGCCGTCCAGCTCATTCAACGCCGCGGCCATGTTGTTGACCTCGCCGTCTGTAGCTTCCAGCGGCCCCGGCCCGTTCGGCATGGACGTGAAAATCAGGGTTGCGTTCCAATCGTCCGAAACCCGCACGTCTAATTTCGTTCGCGGGCGGATCGACGACGCCGCAGCTCCCAGCCCCACCATGACAAACTCTCCACCATAACTTAGAATTGCGCGATCACCGATGGCCATCGCACCACCCTGATCAATACGCACTCCGCGAAATGTGGGTCCATCCGGGCCAAGCTTGGCTTCACGCAAAACCAACGCGGTATGCGGACCGGCACCCAAAGACCCGGTTGGCAGCCACACTGTCGCGATACTTCCCGCAGGCGCTTCCTGGTCATAACTCATCTGTCCGGCAAGAATCACCTGGCCGGTTCCGCCCAAGTTCTGGTCGTAGGCAAACGCCGTCGCCGGAGCCGCCACCAGGTTCGATCCTGAGCCCGGATGCCGCGCTCCATCAGTAAATTCCAGCCGCGCGCGCGGAGCTCGCGGTATCCCGCGATCGATACCTGCATCCGCGGTCATCACCTGCGCGTCGCCCATCCACTCCAGCACCGGCCGCGTCGCAGCCGCCGAACGCAGCACCCATTTCCAATCGTCGCCCTCCACCGGAATATTTACCGGTTGCCGCCTCAGCTGTTCCAGGGACGCGAACATGGATTCCATCTGCACGCGCACTACAGTGGTCACGTTGGGATTGATGCGAATGTGTTTTTCCAGCGTAGGCAAAAATCCCGCCAGCGTAACTCGCACGGTATACAAGCCGGGCGAAAGTTTCTCACCGCGAAAAACACCTTCCGTGTTGGTCAAGAGTTCGCGGGCGATACTTACTCCCGAAGCTTCCGCCAGGAGCTCTACGGTCGCGCCCATTTGCGGCGTTCCCGTGCCGTCCAGGACCACGCCGGCAAGTTTGCCAGGCCCTGGTTTCGAAGCGGTTTTCAATTGTGCGTCTGGCGACTTGGCCTTAGCCGGCGAAGCCGCGCCTGCTAAAAACGCCAGCGTTATGGCCCCGAAATGGAGGAGCCTTTTTTGCTTCACTTTGCTGTACCTCCAGGTTGCACGTTCGCGGCGCTCTTGGTTTCCAAGGGATGTTTGACCGTGAAATCAGCCGTCCGCGAAATCGTCTGATTCGAAAGCGTGTCCGTCGCGCTTATCTCCAGGGTGTACTTGCCCGGCGCCAGCGTCGCCAATGGCAGCAGCCGTTCGATCGTAATTTGATCGCCAGTTTGCTTCATATCCGCCGACGTTTCCTTGAATTGCAGCACCTGCGCGCCGCCTTTTTTCACCGTGTACTCAAACGTAGCGTTGGATTTATGTGTTTTCTCATCCGGCTTCAGGTTGTAGACCTGCATGTAAATTCCCAACCGGTCCGCGGTGGTAAAATCGCCCTCCATCCGCGGCCTCACCTTGGAAGAACCTAGCACGAATTGCCCGTTCCCAATTTGTTTCGCCGGCACGTGTTCAATTTGGTCCGCGAGAATCAACGAACTGGTCTCCAGCTTGTCGTCCTCGTAGCGCGGCACTTGCAGGCGCGAATTCACCACGCCGACATTTCCGCTTTGTACGTCCTTGATCACTAGGTCCAGGCGATAAAGTCCCGGCCGCAGCGGTACCGCTTTCTGATAGATGGATTGCAGCTTCAGGGATTGCTGGAATAGCGACTCCGGGAAATCCCTGCTAACCGAGTCTTCGAAAGTCTGAACCACCCGTCCGGTCAGCGTGCTTACTCGTCCAAATATATTGATCGTCGCAGAGTGAACTCCTTCCTTCGACTGAAACGACAGCTGGGTGTTGGGGATTTGCACGGTCACCGGCACCAATACCGTATCGTTCGTTACTTTCAGAAAATCAGTTCGCCAGTTGAAGTGCACCTGATCGCGCACGATACGCGACGTCACAATCGCTTCCAAATCCTTAAATTTCACCACCGGCGGTTTGAATGCATTCGCATACGCTTCCAGACGCGTAAATTCGTTCATACTGGCTGGCGTCCCGCCCATCGTCGTGGGCAGGTTCGTTCCGTCCGACCTCGTAAATCTATCGGCCTTCGAGGCCAGTCCCATCGACTCCATCTGGCTTAATCCCGCGCCCGGCACATGCGTCAGCGCATCCTTCTCGGAAGGATCCATCGTCAAGTGATATTCGCCTGATCCTGTAGGATCGACGAACTCCATGATCACGTTTTCGCCCATGCCCTCGATGTACCGCCAACGCCATGTCTCCCACGGATATGTGGTCGTGGAACCCCCGCCTTCTTCCTGGGGCCGGTCATATGTACCGCCTGTTGGATGGCTGTCAATCTCGTCTGGCGGGCCCCACACGATGTACATGTGTCCGCGATCAGTCCTCCATCCTGGAATACCAGAGGCGTAATGCTCATTCGCGTAAGCGATCCGCCGGTAATGCTCTTCTTTGAATTCGTTATCCGGCAAATCCGGATTACTGCTGCGGCGCAGCCAAAACTGCTCGATGAATTGTTCCCGCTCCTCGTTGGTAGCCAACTGCCCGAACGCGTTGCGCTCTTCCGGCGAAATAATGTAGACCACGTCCTCGTTGAGCCACTGCTTGTAAGGGGTGTCCAATTCCTTGAGCGTCTTGCGAATTTTCTTCTTTTGGGCTTTATCGAGATTCTGATGTGCGGTGGGATCCTGTTGCTGCGGTGCGGGCTGCTCTTGTTGCGCCCGGACGACCGGCATCGCAAGAGTGAGTAGAGAAAGCGAGGTAAAGAGGGTGCGCGCTACCCTGACCATGGTATTCCACCTCAAATCTGGTAAGCGAGGATTCTAACTCCGCCACTGGCTGGCGTCAATTGAGTAATCCCCTTCATTTTGTGACACTTGTCCCCGAATCGCTTAGAATCACCCGGAGAAAAATTAGTTGCCTTCGGTACTTTAGAAACCTGTACGAACGTACAGGAAATTCCGCCTTGGACATCCGTCTCCTGTTCGAACGGACAGGGAGTCCATAATTCTCGGCAGGGGAGCGTTCTGAGTTAGTTAAGACAGGAAGCGCTGAAGGAGAACTGACCAGGATTATTGCAGCCGCTGGTTTTGCAGATCTGATCCAACTAGATTGTCAAAAATCGCCAATACGTGCCGCCGGTATTCCACCATGCGCGTAAAGATATCCCGCAATTCAGGCTCGCGCTCGGCTTCGCGATGCCATTTCACCAGTACCGCAGTAGGTACCTCAATATCACGCCGCAACTGCTCCGCCGAGTGGCCACGCAAAAACAGCCCGTAGAAAAAAGCCGCCTCGCGTTGTGGCAGGTCGAAATCCTGCATCACCACGGCCGGTACGAATTGTGTCATCGTTGCCATAAAGAAAATGCAGTTTACCCAAAAGCGGCTCCGCGTCAAGTAGGACTACCGTTTTTTTGCTGCCTGGCAGTCACTCCCTAAGCCGCGTTCCTGATAAGTGCCGCGCTGGGTACCCCCTTATCCTTGTGATTAATCCCGTCTCCATCTTGGCGTTTAAGGATTTTGTAATCGACAACCGTCCGGCGATTGACGACTTCGCTCAGACCGAATCTAAGATGCTGCACCTGATGTCCGGGTTACGCAATTGTCATTCACACTTCTGAAAAAACTGTCAGGCGTTAGGGGGACAGCGTGCAACCCCATCGTCTGGGTGGGAAATCAAATCAATTATCGGGCCTTTCAAAGCCATGCCTCGGAAAGTCGCGTACTATCATTGAAGTCGTCCGAGAAAACTGCACAGGAAGGGGAACTGAACTCTATGCAATTTAGTCGATGGCAAGTTTGCGGTGCATTCCTGTGGTCCTGTACTTTCGCGCTTGGACTGCCCGCTCAGGAAAAACATCTCAAAAAATCCGACTTGCCTGCGGCCGTTCAGAAAGTAGCCGACCAGCAAAGTCAGGGAGCCACCGTCCGTGGCTACGCAAGCGAAACAGAAGACGGGAAGTTGCAGTATGAACTCTCGCTGACTGTTGATGGCCACACCAAAGATATCGCCATCGCGCCCGACGGAACCATCAATGAAATTGAAGAACAAGTGATTCTCAACAAGCTGCCCTCGCCCGTGCGCGACGCGCTTCAGAAAAAAGCCGCGCTCGGGAGAATTGTGAAAGTCGAATCCCTCACCAAGCGCGATCAATTAGTGGCCTATGAAGCCCAAATCATCACCGGCGGCAAGAAATCTGAGATTCAAGTAGCGCCTGACGGCGGCGCCCTAACTCATCCGGAATAGCTGCTTAAATCCGTGCAAACACTTGGATGTCAATGACTGAAGCAACGCCAATCACCCGCGGCGCGCATGGCTTTTCAGGTCCGGTACTGGAATTTTTATCGCTTACCCCTTACAGTAAATGAAGCCTGTATCGTCCATCATGCAGCTTTGCGGAAAGCAGCGGGTATAAGGTATACCGGAGAAATCTTCATGCACTTGATCCAGAAATGTTCTGCTCTGTTAATTCTGGTGGCCTTCGCCCTCGTTTTACTGCTCCTGCCGCAGCAATCTATATCCGGCGCGAGCAATCTGTCCTCAGCCGCCGAGCCGCAGTCCGCCAGCGATGTCCCCGCGTTTCACAATGAGGCTCCCACCGGCGTACTTCCTGCGACCATGAGCCCGGATAATTTTTCTGATCCTTTAGCGCAGAATGCCTACGCCCTTGCCGTCCATGTGAAAAAAGTTCTGTACCAGGAACCGTGCTACTGCCATTGCGATCGCAGCCAGGGCCATGAAAGCCTTCTCGATTGCTTTGTCAGCAAACACGGCGCCGGCTGCGGAATTTGCGTCCGCGAAGATCTGTATTCTTACGAACAAACCCGCAAGGGCAAAACTCCCGCGCAAATCCGCGCGGGAATCATTCAAGGCGAATGGCAATCCGTGGACGTCAGCAAATATCAAACGCCACCCGCGGCAACCAAGTGAGTGCAAACAAGTGACCGCAGAGTGATCGTCCGGCCCGGTTTCAGCACGCTTCCAGTTGCGTGTCATTCCATCGCTGAGTTCATCGATCTCGCATCGACTATGCCGTCCAAAGGTGATTAATGAAAAATAACGTCTCAAAATTCTCTGTTCTCGCCGCGGTTTTGTGCCTCATTGGCTTCGGCGCGCTCATACTCGCTTCTCACGCCGCCGATACATCCTCATCCTGGGGATTCGCTAGCACCAACCTCGATAAATCGTGCAAACCCTGCGACGATTTCTACCAGTTCGCTATGGGCGGCTGGATGAAAAACAATCCCATCCCCGCCGACCGCGCTAGTTGGGGCACTGGTGCCGAACTGCAGGAAAAAAACCAAGCCGAGCTTCGTCAGATCGTGGAATCCTCGGCTTCCGCCAAGGCCACCCACGGATCGAATGAACAAAAAGTAGGCGACTTCTACGCCACTTGCATGGACGCCAGCGCCATCGAATCGGCAGGCATCAAGCCCATCACCCCGCAACTTGACGCCATCAACGCTATGAACGACCGCAACGCCTTGCTTGCCGAAGTGGCCGCTCTTCATAACGAGGGCATCCAGGCGCTTTTCGATTTCAGTTCCACGCAGGACTTCGTCGATAGCACTAAAGTGATTGGCGATGCCGATCAGGGCGGCTTGGGCTTGCCCGACCGCGATTACTACACGCGCGATGACGAGCGCTCCAAACAACTTCGCAGCGATTACGTCGCGCACGTCTCAAAAATGTTTCAGCTCGCCGGCGATTCCCCAGAAAAAGCCACCGCCGAAGCCCAAACGGTAATGAATATCGAGACCGGCCTGGCTAAAGCCTCGTTGACCAATGTGCAGTTGCGCGATCCCAAAGCCAATTACCACAAACTTTCCATCGCCGAATTGAAGCAACTCACCCCGGATTGGTCCTGGGATTCTTTCTTCGCCGATGTCCATCTGCCCGGCCTTCCCGAAACCAATATTGGCCAGCCTGATTTTTTCAAGGAAATGGATCATCAGCTCACCGCTACGCCCTTATCCGACTGGAAGATTTATTTGCGTTGGCACGTCATCCACGACAATGCGCCAGCGCTTAGCGACGCCTTCGTGCAGGAGAATTTTAATTTCTACGGTAAGCGCCTTTCCGGTACCGCCGAGCTTCAGCCCCGCTGGAAACGCTGCGTACAGTCCGTCAATCGCAACATCGGCGAAGCTTTAGGCCAGGTCTATGTGGAAAAATATTTTCCGCCGGAAGCCAAGGCGCACGCCCGCGAGATGGTGCAAAATCTTATCTCTGCCCTGCGCTCCGATATCCCCAGCCTTTCCTGGATGAGCCCGGAAACAAAGAAAGCCGCCATCGAAAAACTCGAGGCCTTCAACATCAAGATCGGTTACCCCGACAAATGGCGTGATTATTCCAAGCTCAACATCGAACGCACCTCTTACGCCGTCAATCTGCGCCGCTCTGAGTCTTTTGAAAACGCTCGCGAGCTCGCAAAAATCGGCAAGCCTGTCGACCGCAACGAGTGGGGCATGACGCCACCCACCGTCAACGCCTACTACAACCCCACCATGAACGAAATCGTCTTCCCCGCAGGCATTCTACAGCCGCCCTTCTACGACCCGAAAGCCGACGACGCTATCAACTACGGCGGTATGGGAGCGGTGATCGGTCATGAAATCTCCCACGGCTTTGACGATCAAGGTTCACAGTTCGACGGAAAAGGAAATCTCCGCAACTGGTGGACCGCCGACGATCGCAAGAATTTTGATGAGCGCGCCACTTGCGTGGAAAAACAATTCGACTCCTACGAAGTCGAACCCGGCCTGCATCAAAACGGTAAGCTGGTGCTCGGTGAAAGCATCGGCGACCTTGGCGGCCTGGCCATCTCCTACGCCGCCTACGAAAAATCGCTGGAAGGGAAGCCGCGCCCCAAAGATATTGACGGCTTCACTCCCGAGCAGCGTTTCTTTCTCGGCTGGGCACAAGTGTGGGGCACCAACCAGCGTCCCGAAGCCGCTCGCTTGCAGGCCAATACCAATCCGCATCCGCTTGCGCGTTTCCGTGGCAACGGACCCTTGTCAGACATGGCTGCATTCGCCCAAGCATGGGGCTGCAAAAAGGGCGACCACATGGTGCGCGAACAAGCTTGCAAAATCTGGTAGTTCGACAGGTTTTCAAGATAAATTTTTTAAGCCCTGGCATGCTTGAGGACCACTCTTGTTCCAATCAGACCTGCTGAAATCCAAAGGTATTTTCCTTACGGGCGGCGGCACCGGGCTGGGCCGCTCCATGGCTCTCCATTTTGCCAGTCTCGGCGCGCGTCTCTTCATCGTCGGCCGCCGGCCCGAGCCACTTAAATCCGTCTGCGAAGAGATTCAGCGCCCCGGCGGCACCGCCGCATTCGCCTCCTGCGACGTTCGTGATTACGCTGCAGTCGAAGCTGCCGCCAAAACCGCCGAGTCTCAAATCGGTGAAATAAATACCCTTATCAACAACGCTGCCGGGAATTTCATGGCTCGCACGGAGAAACTGACACCCAACGCCTTCAACGCTGTCGTCGGCATCGTTCTCAACGGCAGTTTTAATTGCACCCAAGTCTTTGGCAAACGCTGGATCGAAAAAAAACAGCCCGCCACCGTGCTCAACATCGTCACCACTTACGCCGCCGCGAATTGCGGCTCGGGTTTCGTGGTGCCATCCGCATGCGCCAAGGCCGGAGTCCTCGCGCTAACCCGGTCTCTAGCCGTGGAGTGGGGCAAATACCACATCCGCCTCAACGCCATCGCGCCCGGCCCTTTTCCCACGGAAGGTGCATGGTCTCGCCTCATGCCCTCGACGCAAATGGAAGAAGATCGCAAGAATTTCAACCCCATGAAGCGCTTTGGGCGTCATGAAGAACTCGCCAATCTCGCAGCCTTCCTGATAAGCGATATGTCGCCCTATATCAACGGCGAGTGTGTTGTGATCGACGGCGGTCAGTGGCTGCGCGGCGCGGGTGAGTTTAACGATCTGGCTACGCTACCGGATTCAGCGTGGGAAGCGATGGAATCCGCGCGCACCAAAAAATCCTGAGCAATGCTCGCCAACGTTTTACTGAGGCAGTGCTCTCTTACGTAATTCCACGCGCAGCTTTACATCTCCAATGGAGCGCCCGCCGGATTCGGCGTGCACAGTAATCTCCCGCGGTTCATTATTCTTCTTAGCGCCATCCGTGGTTGCCGGCAGAGCGACTTCTATCCGCGTCGCCGCCGTTTGTTTTGCCCCAATGGAAAATTTTCCCCCGCCACTTTGCACCGTCCATACGCTCGGCAGTTCCGCGGACAAAGTTATCTCTTGCGTTGAAGAAGTCTGATTCCGCACCCATAGCGGAATTACCAGTGTAGTCCCGACCTGTAGCGCGATCTCCGGAGGTTCCGGATGCTGCAAATGTGTCAACCCGTGAGCGCGACGAAAATCAGCATAAAAACTCCACGGCCCACCGAGTTCCACCGCCAATTCCGGTCCTTGAGGTTGCGGCGCGACTTCCGGCCGTCTGAATGGAATCGGCTCGCTGCTCACATTTTCAAAAACATCGCCCGTCGCCGCGCCGCCCACCAGCGATTTCCCGCGCACAAACCGCAACGAGTCGCTCCAATACCCCTCAGTGGTCATCAGCTTTTCCAGCGCCGCGTCACTCATCCCTTTCAGCGACTCCGCCATGGCCCTCGATTGCGTTTCATGAGCCAGATAACCGTCCAGCGCGATGCGCCAGTACGCATGCTTGTTTGATTTCGACAGCTCTTTCACGGAATAAGCGGGACCCAGCCCTTTAAAAATGTCCTCTCTGTCCGCATCCGCAAAATAATAAAGTTTCTTTGGCTGCCACGGCCGCAAATTGTCCAGCAAAGGTTCGAGCCGTTTTGTTGCGCCCGCAAGTTGTTCAGGAAACGCGACTGGATCGCCGCTCATATCAAACGCTTCCGTAGCCAACACGCCTGAAGCCTGGTGATCGCCATGGTCCTCACCAATAAATGTACCGGGCAAAAAGGTCAGCACCACTTCAGGGCGCGTCAAGCGCATCAGCCGCACCAATTGCTGCAGCGTCTCGCCATGATTCCAGTTGGAAAGCGATTGCAGAACATTTTGCGAAGCGGTGTCCTTACCGTCGAGGAACCACACATCCGCGATCCCCAACTGTGAAAGCGCGCGCCGCGCCTCGATTTCGCGAATCGCACCCAGCGCCGCCGCCTGTTCCGCGCCCACTTCATTCGCGCCGCTGCTCCCGCGCGTGCCATAAACTACCGCTACGCGTTTCCCCTCATCAATCGCGCGCGCCAAATACGCCGTCGCCGCGCCTTCATCATCCGGATGCGCCACCACCAGCAAAATATCCACTTTGTAGCGTTCATCCGGCGCTCTAAGCGGCGTAACGGTTTGTGCCGGCTTTTTATCTTGAGCGGTTGTGCCCGCACAAATCTGCATTGCCTGCCCCAAACATAAAAAAAAGCACACAAGCCTTAACCTGAGCGCTAGCCTCATTCCATTTTTCCTCATTAACTCTTTGTCTCGCGTGGATCCACTGCTACGGCAACCAACAAACCCCACACAAACCAAAAAAACGCGAAGGGTGCCCACCTTCAGATTTTTGAAAGGTGGGTCTTGTAACGTGGAAACCTCACCCAACTAATCCGCGCAGCTACCTCCAGAAAGTTCCTAATCCTCACTCAAAAACACTTCACCTCCAACCCCACGGAATCAACCAGCAGGGCCACTCACAAAAATAAAGTGTCTTGATGAATTTTACGCCTTGGCTTCCACAGCCTGCGGTTTCCCGCCGTTAGCCGGAGCTTCTTCACGCGCGGCGCGCTTGATGCGCGCAGCCTTGCCCTTCAATTCGCGCAAATAATAAAGCCGCGCGCGCCGCACTTTGCCGCGTCCCACCACGTCGATCGAGCTGATCGTCGGCGAATGCAGCGGAAAAATTCTCTCGATGCCCACGCCAAAGCTCACCCGCCGCACCGTAAACGTCGCGCTCGACGCGCGGCCCTTCTTTGAAATCACCACGCCTTCAAACGCTTGCAGGCGCTCTTTTTCCTTCTCGCCTTCGCCTTCCTTCAGCCGCACATTAACTCGTACGCTGTCGCCAGGACGAAACTCCGGCAAATCTTTGCGCAGTTGCGCTTCATGCAATTTTCGTATTATCGGATTCATTGTAGTTTCCCTGCAGACCCGCTCAGGCGGAGCCAGCACACCAAGGCCAATCCACAATTATAGCCAACCTCACCCCATTCACGCCACCCCTTTCGCGAACTCGGTGCAGAGCAGTGCCGCGGGTTCATGAGAGACTCTTCTGCGGTGACCGCCGCTCCCATCCGCCAACGAATGTTGCGCCTGCTGATTTACGCACTTATCGGTTACATCCTGGTACTGGTCTTGGTGCGCGGCAGCATCCAGTTACCCGACGGCACTTCTCGACGGCAACAGCCAGAAATTAGGCACAGTATAGTTGATCAGCAATAGATCGCGATGTCTCCAAAATGCAAACCCTGGTCTTTAGCATGAGCTTTTGTTTGTTTTTCATGGCGTGGATTACCATGGCCTTAATCTTCCGCGAAGCCTTCCCGCTATTAGACCAAGAAGACCAAACTTCATTTCGTCACTGCATGGGTCGAAAGATGCGCAAAAGGATTCGTGCTATCAACAACCTCTGGGAGCGAGCACGCGCGTTCATTCCCACAAAGTCGTAAACGATCGCTATTCGCACTCTTACTTATCGCATTCGCGATATCACTTCTGCATATCCTCTTAGGCTTGCCTACGGTCCTGCGACTACTCGTTGAGGCCCTCTGGCCATGGGAAGTACCGACAGTGTTTGAACCCTCCAGAGCTCTACCGCCGCTCCGCCACCGCCTCGTTCGCCTCCAGCACCGTGATCGGCACATTGGTATGCAGCTCGATAAAACTTGTCTGCAATTCCAGCTTCCCCGATTTCTCCGGCCGAAACTCAAAGTCATAAGTTTCGCCGGCCGCGAATTTAAACTTCGCGTCGCACGCCGATCTGAAACGCGCCGGCAGTTCCGCGCCATCCTTGGCCATGGGCGTCCACGCTACAGGTTTTCCCGCCGCCGCGAGGACCATCTCCGTCCCGTCATCACTCGGCGTGATATTGATGAATCGTAGCCGGTAACGCTCCCCAGCCCGCAGTTCGCTACCCGCCGGATGCTCCATGCCATTCACCAGCAGTGACGAATAAAAAATGTCGGCGCCGCCGCGGCTGACCAGATACAAACGGTCATGTTCCGCGTCATATTTCTCCCCCGGCTCCAGCACGATCAGTGCCCCATATAATCCCTTCGTCAGCTGGTCCATGTCATGCCAGTGCGTGTGATAAATAAACGTCCCTGCCCGCGGTGGCGTCATACGCGCCACAAACGAAGCGCCCGGCTCAATGCGCGGCGTCACCTGCCGCGAATCTCCGCCAATATCCACCACGCCATCGTAATAACTCTCCAGTTCAATCCCGTGCCAGTGAATCGCCGTAGGCGTCGCCAGCTGGTTGACCACCGTAATCTCGGTCGTCTCGTCGCGGTGCAACACAATTGTCGGCCCCAACTCCGAACCCGCCGCCGTGGACGAAATATTTTTTCCATCCGTGAGATTTATTTGTATCGGGTGCCGCACATCCGTCGCGTCATTGCTGCGAGCCACAACCAGCTCCAGCTTTCGCGCCGGCGCGGCAAGAGCGGGAATCGCAATTCCGCTGCTGGACGGCTTGATCTGAATCCCCACCACCAGCCCGGCCATACCCATACCCTTGCCATGCTGATGCTCCGGCTTCTCGTTCGGTACCCCTGTCACTTCACTCACCTGGTTGGAAATTTCTTCCACAAAGTGATCCGCTAGGTGGCAATGGAAAATCCAGTTGCCCGCATGCGGGGGCTTCCAGGACACCGCCATGGTGTGGCCTTCCGGTAAAACCTCTGTGACCACGCTGCGCCGCTCATTCTCGGCATAGCTAGTATCTCGCTCGCCATCCCCGGTACTCTCAATCTGAAAGTACGACCCATGCAAATGCATCGGATGAACAGCCACACTCGTGTTGATCACCCGCCAGTGAATCGTCTGCCCCATGTCATAAGAGAGTCGCGTGGTATGTGGCCACGATTTACCATTCATCGTAGGTATCTGATGAAATCCGCGATTAAAATCGAACGGAACGATCCACGTGTACCACAAGCTGATCATCAGCACCCGGTCATCACTGCGCGCCCCCGGCCCATCCACAATGAACGCTCCATGCAGTTGCGTGTCCCAGCCCTGCCGCGCATCAATCGGTGCATCAACTCCGGTGTTCGCCCAGTAGTAATACGTTCCCGATTCACCCGCCAGAAACGTCACCTCTTGCGTTGCTCCGGGCGCGATCTTCAGCGCTCCGTCCTTCCCAGGCCGCTGATTCAGGCCATGCAAAAACGCCGGGAAAAACAGCACCGTATTCTTCACCGACACACGGATCCGCGTACCCTGCGGCACCCGGATCATCGGCCCGGGAATGCTGGGACGTTTCCCTTCCTCCGCAAATGCAAAAATCGGCATCCCCGGTCCGTCGTCGGCATCCGGATGCCACTCGCCCTCGCGAATCTCCAGCCGCAATGTCAAAAGCCCGTTCTCCAACCTCCCGGAAGCCTCCGTGTTGTCATGCGTAACAATCCGCGGTATCCCCGGCGCATCATTGGCCCGTGCGCCCGCCACCACAGCCGCCGCCATCAGCCACACCAAGACCAACCAGCCGCGCCAATAGCGCGAAACCACCTGCCTGCCACTCATGAAACCTCTTTCTAACGCCTTGCGGGAGGAAACTGCTCAATAAAGGGACGAATTACAATAGGCGAACTATATCACCGCATTTATTCGTTGATGTGATTTTCTTTCGAGCCGGGGCAATTTTCGGAAGCGCGGCTTCATGAGAGACTCTTCTGCGGTGAACGCGGTCCCTATCCGTAAACGATTGGTGCGCCTGCTCTTCTCAGTCCTTGTCGGCTATATTCTGGTGTTGGTCTTGGTGCGCATCTTTGAAGCGCGCTTCGTTTTCTTTCCCGATTATCCCGGCCGCCTGGCTGGCGATTGGAATCCTCGCAATCTCGCCGTTCAGGACACCTGGCTGACTACCTCGGATGGCGCCAAACTTCACGCCTGGTGGATCCCCAATGAAAAAGCCAAATTCACATTTCTGGCCTTTCACGGAAACGCCGGAAACATCGCCGACCGCGCCCCAATCTATGAATTCTTGCGCGACGCACCGGGAAATGTCCTTGCAGTTGAATATCGTGGTTATGGGCAGAGCGAAGGGAAACCCAGCGAAGCCGGCCTTTATCGAGACGCGGCCACGGCATACGAGTACCTCGTAAACGCGAAACGCATCGATCCAAAAACGATCATTTCCTTCGGCCAGTCGCTAGGAACCGCCGTCGCTGCTCATCTGGCCGCGCAACAGCAAGTCGGCGCTGTAATCCTCGAAGCACCGTTTCCTTCGGCCGCCAGGCTCGCCAAATTAATTTTCCGTTTCCTCCCCGGTCTTTCTTTCTTGGTGCGCGGCCAATTCGATACGCAAGCTCGAGTCCAGGAAATCCACACCCCCATTTTCATCGTTCATTGCCGTCAAGATCCCGTTTTGCCATTCACGCTCGGACAGGAGGTTTATCTGGCTAGCAACCCGCCAAAAACTTTGTTGGAGATCAACGGCCTTTGCCACGAAGAAGCTTCCATCATTGCTCCAGAAAAATATCGCGCAGCTCTACAAAATTTTCTCAATGGCGTGGGCAGATGATGATGAACCGCGCCAAATTTATAGCGAAATTTATAGATTGTTCGTAGGCTTCAGATCGGGCCGGTTTTTCTGAGTCTTTTCGATGGCCGCAGTGCGACGCCACGCCGCGACCTCCGCATGATTTCCGCCGATCAGCACATCCGGCACTTTCCATCCGCGATACTCCGCAGGCCTCGTGTAGTGCGGGAAATCCAGCAGCGGAGCCGATTCGGTCGGACGTTGGGTGCCCCACCCTGGGTTTTTGAGGGTGGGGGTTTTAACGTGGGACCGCCCAGACGTGTCCCCGTCTGTAGTTTCTTGAACGTCCGTACTCGCGCTGAACGATTCATTCTGCGAAGACGCTTCATTCCCCAGTGACCCCGGCAACAATCGCGTCACCGCATCCACAATCAGCATCGCCGGCAACTCGCCGCCGCTCAATACAAAATCGCCAATGGAAATTTCCGCCGTCGCGAGATGTTCCGCCACACGTTCGTCTACGCCCTCATAACGCCCGCAAATCAAAATAATCCGCGAGAACCTCGCAAAACGCCGCGCCGTTTGCTGATCAAATCGTTTCCCCGAAGCCGACAGCAGCACAATCGCTGTTCCTTCAGGAAGGTCGCGCTTATCAGTCGCGTCGCCAACCGGCGCCCCCAACAAATGCTCCACCGCCTCAAACAGCGGCTCCGGCTTCAGCACCATGCCTTCGCCGCCGCCAAACGGACGGTCATCCACGGTTCGATGCCGATCCTTGGTGAAGACCCGCAAATCCTGCACGTTCACTTCAACAATTCCCGTCTCTCTCGCGCGCCGTAAAATCCCGTGATCCAGCGGCCCTGCAAAAAAATCCGGAAAAATGGTGATCAGATCAAAACGCATCTTGTCATTCAACGAGAGAGCTGCTTGAACAACCGCCGCAACCATCCACATGCCAGGAAAAACGGTCATCCCGACCGAAGCGGGCCGACGCTTTTTCTTCTGCTTCGCTCCTGCGAAGCAGTCGGCCCGCGTAGTGGAGGGATCTCTCTTCCTCTTTCTTTTGTCGCGAACAACACCACCCTCGGCTACTCGGAATTCAACTCGCGCAACCCTTCCGGCAGCACAACCTCAATCCGCCGCGCGGCGGCATCAATCCGCTTACAAATATCCTCAGCCAGCGGAATCAGCAGTTCCCCCTGTCCCGTGTCCACTTCCAGCAGCGGCGTTCCACGCACGGTCTCGCCCTCACCGGGAAACTGCACATCCCGCACCGTACCCAATAATTGCGGGATCGTCGCCATCGAACAGGGCGAAGAAGCCACCGCCGGCGCTCCGCAGGCTACTTCAAATACCGCGCACCCGATCAAATCCGCCACAAAAAATTGTCCCGGAGGTAAACTCACCCGCTGCTCAAACGGCAGCAATACATCCAGCCCGCGAAACTTCTCCGCCTCATTAATCGAATTCACGTCCGCAAAGTGAAACACACCTTGCCCGCGATGATTCTGGCTAAGCCAGCAGGATTTTACGCCTATGGGAGTTGGTTCGCTTGCGCCAAACGCGCCGACAAATTTTGCCGCGGACGATTCGCCTTGCACGCGCCCAAGAAAAACTTCCTGCAATTTTGTGAGCCGCTCGGGGAAATCCGTGAGCAGCTCTACCGCGACTTCGCCTTTATTCCCGCGCGGCCGCAAAACTCGCGCCACTACAATCCACCCGGGCCTTCGCTGATTCTCGCCGCTCAATCTTCCAATATTTCCAATGTAAACCGCTTGCGCATCTTCGTCCCCGCCGCGCTTAGCACGGTGCGTATGGCCTTGGCCGTGCGCCCCTGCCGCCCGATCACTTTCCCCAAGTCTTCGGCGTGGACCCGTAACTCCAGCACGGTAACCTGCGCTCCCCCAACCGTCCGCACCTGCACCTCTTCGGGACGGTCCACGAGGGCCCTGGCGATGGTCTCTACCAGTTCCTTCATG
>Ga0210405_10002138_pt1 | contig 20903 bp, 18 predicted proteins | sample IncBWH11MmetaG_FD_155492 | JGI IMG/M metagenome (GOLD analysis project Ga0210405, IMG submission 155492) | Forest soil microbial communities from Barre Woods Harvard Forest LTER site, Petersham, Massachusetts, United States - Inc-BW-H-11-M | ecosystem: Environmental > Terrestrial > Soil >... | reverse complement strand
TTCGAGCGAAGCTCGATCAGTTATCCGAATTTCCTCGACTGGCACAAGGATAACCACTCGTTTTCGGCACTCGGCGCGGCCCGAAGCGAAGAGTACAACCTGACCGGGGTGGGCGAACCAGAGCGCCTGCACGGCCACATGATATCCGCGGATTTTCTTGCGGCGCTGGGCGTCAATCTGCCGCTGGGGAGGCATATTCGGCCGGAAGAAGATCGGGCCGGCGGAACGCCAGTGGCGCTGATTGGCGATGGGCTTTGGAAGCGCAAGTTTGGATTGTCGCCAGAGGTCTTGGGAAAGAGCATCACTCTGAATGGAAAGACGTACACAGTGATTGGGGTCGCGCCCGCGAGAATCACCGGATTCAGCGCGACGGATGTGTACGTGCCCATCGGGCAGTGGACCGACCCGACATTTCTAAACAGGGCCATCAGCATGGGAACGACGGCAATCGGGCGTTTGAAGGCGGGAGTTACGACGGAGCAAGCGCGCGCAGAAATGGACAAGATTGCCGAGAATCTCGCGGCGGCTTACCCCGAGACGAACAAGGGCAGTGGCGTGACGATCATGTCGATGAAGACAGATGCCGTGGGAAATGTGCGGGGGATTTTGCTGGTGCTGCTGGGTGCCGTGAGTTTTGTGCTGTTGATTGCCTGCGCGAACGTGGCGAATTTGCTGCTGGCGCGGTCGACGGGTAGAGCGCGTGAGTTCGCGATTCGGTCGGCGCTGGGAGCCAGCCCAGGACGTGTGATTCGGCAGCTTTTGACGGAAAGCGTGATGTTGGGAGTCGCAGGAGGCGCCATTGGGTTGCTGCTGGCGAAATGGGGGACGCGTGCGATTCTTACGGTGCTGCCGGACAGCTTGCCACGAGCCGAAGAGATCGGGATTGATGGGCATGTGCTGGCTTACACGCTTGGAGTGTCGGTTCTCACGGGGATGGTATTTGGGCTCGTGCCGGCGCTGAAAACGTTGCGGCGGGACATGCACGAGACCTTGAAGGAAGGCGGGAGAGGCTCAAGCGGAGCACGGCACCGTGCGCAGAGCGTGTTCGTTGCGGTGGAGATGGCGATGGCTGTCGTGTTACTCATCGGGGCGGGGTTGATGATTCGCAGCCTCGCCGCGTTGTGGAGCATCAACCCGGGCTTTGACGCGCGAAACGTATTGACATTCAACATATCCTCGACATCCGGTCCGAATATAACCGCGGACCAATTGCGTACGAAGTATCGACAGGGGATGCGTGAACTGGAGGCGGTGCCGGGAGTCGAGGCGGTGTCGCTGGTTGGCGGCTCGCTGCCGATGACCGGCGATTCGGAAGTGCCATTCTGGGTGGAAGGTCATCCGAAGCCCGCGACGGAACAGGAGATGCCCTTCGCGCTGTTTTATCTCGTGACGCAGGAATATCACAAGGTGATGAAGATTCCCGTGGAGCGGGGGCGAAGTTTTACAGAGAGGGATGACGAGCACGCGCCGACGGTCGTAATTATCGATGACACGTTTGCTCGCAAGTATTTTCCGAACGAGGACCCCATAGGAAAGCGGCTTAACCTGGGGTTCCTCGAGATGCAGCCGGAAGTCGTCGGTGTGGTGGGTCACGTGGAGCACTGGGGCCTGGGGGCCAAAGGCCATGAGACTCTGCAGGCCCAGATTTATCTTCCGGTGTGGCAGATCCCGGACAAGTTCTGGCCCCTACTCGCCAATGGCGGGCAGTATGCGGCCCGAACCGCGGGGATGCCGCTCGGCCTGACGAACTCGATTCGGGAAGCCGCGCAGAGAGTGGACAGCAGCGCGGTTATGTATGAAGTGCGGCCCATGCAGGACATCGTGGCGGGATCGGTTGCCACGCAGCGGTTGGCGATGATTTTGCTGAGCGTGTTTTCGGCGTTGGCGTTGGCGCTGTCGTCGATTGGAATTTACGGCGTAATTTCATATCTCACAGGGCAGCGCACGCAGGAAATCGGAGTGCGCATAGCGTTGGGAGCTTCGGGAAGAGACGTGTTGCGAATGATTCTGGGCGAGGGGATGCGGATTACGCTTGCGGGAGTTGGAGTCGGGATTCTGGCGGCATTGGGACTGACGCGGCTGATCACGAAAATGATCTACGGGGTCGGCGCAATGGATCCGGTCACTTTCGGCGGAGTGGCGATTCTGCTGACGGGCGTAGCGCTTCTGGCGTGCTACATTCCGGCCCGGCGGGCCATGCGCGTGGATCCGATTGTGGCGCTGCGTTACGAATAAATCACGGTTCTGCGATCAAGCGAACGATAAAACAAGTGGTCGAACGGAACGGCAGGAACAAACGATTTACCGCTTCTTTCTGCGGAATAATTGGAAACGAGGCGTTTAGAAATTTCAGATCGCGCGGCGTCCCCCGCAATTCAACCGCCTGAAATTTCGCGCAGTCGTCCGGTGGTCACATCGTAGACAAAACCACGCACGGCGACTTCTTTGGGAACCCAGGGATGCGTGCGCAGCTTCTGCAATTGATGACGCACATTTTCTTCAATGTTCTGGAAGGCGTAGAAAAAGGCAGGCGAGATGGCCGCGGTTCCAGTGCGATTTTGGACTCTGTTGCGCAAATCCTGCTCCGAGGTGTGCATAAGGCCGCAATCCGTGTGGTTGATGACCATGAATTCCTTGGTGTCCAGCAGGTAATGCGACACGACAAGGGAACGCAGGGTGTCTTCGGTAACGATGCCGCCCGCGTTTCGAATGATATGAGCGTCGCCGGTTTTCAGACCCAGGGTGCGAATCGAAAGACGCGTATCCATGCAAGTCAGGACCGCAAGATGGCGCTCGGGACGCGGCGTGAGTCTGCGCAATTCATGAGTGCGGGAGTAGAGTTCGTTGGCTTCGAGGACTTCGTCGATTACGCTCATGGCTTAGACAGTCTAGCAAAACGTGACAATTAGGTTCGCATGCGGCGTGCGGGGACATTGAAATTCAGCGGAACTTCAGAACAGGCGCGGCTGGCGCTTGGGCAGTTCTTTGCCAAAATATTCGTAGGCGCGGGCTGTGGCTACACGGCCACGCGGCGTCCGGTCAATCATTCCAATTTGCATGAGGTAGGGTTCATACATTTCCTCGATGGCGTCTTCTTCTTCGGAGAGGGCAGCGGCGAGCGTGCCGAGGCCGACCGGTCCGCCACCGTACTTGTCGAGAAGCGCCAGCATCAGGTTGCGGTCGACTTCGTCGAGGCCGCTTTCGTCGACGCCGAGCATAGCGAGAGCTTCCTGCGCGACCGCTCGAGTGATGCGGCCGGCGGCGCGCACTTCGGCGAAATCTCGCGAGCGGCGCAGCAGACGGTTAGCTATGCGCGGTGTGCCTCGGCAGCGGCGGGCGATTTCTTCGGCGCCGCCATCGTCCATTAGGATATTTAGAATTTTCGCGGAGCGATGAATGATGATGAGCAAGTCTTCGGGTTCGTAGAAATCGAGGCGATGAACGATTCCGAAGCGGGAGCGCAGAGGCGCGGTGATAAGGCCTGCCCGCGTGGTGGCGCCGACCAGAGTGAAGTGTCCCAACGGGAATGGATGGATGCGCGCACCGGGGCCCTGGCCAATGATCAAGTCGAGGCGAAAATCCTCCATCGCGGGATAGAGGACCTCTTCGACGGCGGGCTGCAGGCGGTGAATTTCATCGAGGAAGAAAACTTCCTTGGCTTCGAGCGAAGTGAGGATGGCGGTGAGGTCGCCTTTGCGCTCGAGCAGTGGGCCGGCGCTGGTTTTGATGGGGACCTGTAATTCGTTGGCGATGATTTGAGCTAGCGTGGTTTTTCCCAGGCCTGGCGGGCCGTAGAGGAGGACGTGATCTAGAGCTTCGCCGCGGCTGCGGGCGGCCTCGATGGCGATGGAAATGTTTTCTTTTACGCGTTTTTGACCGATGTATTCGTCCAGGCGTTTTGGGCGGACGCTGGCTTCGATGCGGGCGTCTTCATCGAAGGGCGCGCCGGAGACGATTCTGCGTTGTTCGGTTCGGTCCATGGATCGTTTTGCGCTTGCGTCAGGCATTGTTCTGGTTTCTCTATCGACAGAGACAGCTGGCCGACCTAAAGGTCCCGCCTACGAATGCACTCCTACGCGCCGGCATGAGTTGTACGACCTTTTGTGGCGGCTAGCGATTGCAGGGCGGCGCGCAGCAATCGCTCGAAATTTGTTGTGCCTTCTTCGCGCTTGGCCTCGCTGACAGCGGCTTCGGCGGCCCGTGGGTCGTAGCCTAAATTGACGAGGGCGGAGATTACGTCGGCTTCTGCGCCCGCGGGCGAGGCGGCCGCTGGTTTTTGAGTTTCCAAGACTACGGCTTCCAGTTTGTCCTTCAGTTCGACAACCATACGCTCGGCAGTTTTGCGGCCGACCCCGGGAATCTTCGTGAGACGTGTTAAATCGTTGCCTCGAATCGCAGGGACGAGTTCTTCAACGCTCATGCCGGAGAGAATCTTGAGGGCCAGAGAAGGGCCGACGCCCGACGCGGAAAGGAGCATTTCGAAGAGATGCTTTTCGCGTGAGGAGACGAAGCCGTAGAGAGCGAGGACGTCTTCGCGGACGTGCGTGTGGATGAGAAGGGTGACTTCGGCGTGGAGTTCTCCGAGCGCAGCGTAGGAAGAGAGCGGCACTTGGACAAGATAGCCTACGCCGCCAACATCGACCAGGACTTGATTCGGGCGTTTTTCGGCAAGACGTCCGCGGAGTTGGCCAATCATGGAACGCCAGTATTGCCGCTTTTTGTTCGCCTGTCAACGCGAGAGCGGGATAGCGGATACAGCCGCGAAAAAGGGACCACCCGCGTTGGTTTGGGACAGCGGGCACAGTCGGTACTTAGTAGCAGGTTTTTGGGCGCAGCCTTATCATTAGACGACCATGGGTGCTTACGCGGAATGTTGGCTCGACTCCTTGCACGTGGGCTCGACGAAGTATGATTTTGACTTCCGCTTGATGCAGCTTTTCAGACATTCAGACAAGCGAGTCCAGAAGTCAGCCGTAAAAAACCTGCCAGCCTCGCTGTCTACTTGGATCGATAAAGAAAAGCCCGACAGAGTGGTTCAAGTCGTCTATTACAGCGCTCCTGTCACGATGATAAAAGATAGATTGGAGCTTCAAGGATACACACTCTCTACGGCGAAGACCGCCTTTATGCGGAATATTCGGGCTCAAGCTAAAGAATACTCTGAGTCAACAGAGGGAATGGAGGATTACTACGAGAATCGAGTTAAGCTCCTGAGGTCTGTAGACGTTGATAAATGGGTTGTGGCGCTAGGACAAATTAAAAAGTCTGGTAGAGGGACTCCAACCAGAGAGTCTCCCCATAAGTCCGAAGTCAATCTTGAAGAGTTCATGCTTGACGACGAGCAATGGTACGGCTATTCGGGAGCAGATTTGTATGTTCCGTTGCGACTTGCACTCGAAACGTGTAGCGGTAACGAAAATCTAGTCTATGACTTGACCGACTTGGTTAACCAGGGTTATCTCGACAAAAATGAGGACTGCATTGCAGTGTCCTCCGAGCTGACCGCAGGCGAATACGCATCTCGCTCCAAGGTAATTGTCCTGACCGAAGGTCGGTCGGATGGCTGGATTCTCTCCGCGTCGATGAAGTTGCTATACCCCCACCTTTATGACTATTTTTCATTCATGGATTTCGAGTCAGCCCGAGTAGAGGGAGGCGCATCTCACCTCGCAAAGATCGTCAAATCCTTTGCCGGGGCAGGCATCGTTAACAAGGTGCTTGCAATTTTCGACAACGACACGGTGGGACAAGACGCTATCCGGTCGCTCCGTCAAATCAAGCTGCCAGGCAACATCAGCGTGTTGGCACTCCCTGACTTTGGGGAACTACGCAAGTATCCGACGATAGGCCCGTCCGGACGGAAGGCGATGAACGTTAACGGGACGGCCGCAAGCATCGAGCTGTACTTGGGCGGGGATGTTTTGAAGGAGAACGGGAAAAAGGTTCCAGTTCGATGGAGCGGCTACATTCCGAACATGGGTAAGTATCAGGGTAGTTTGTTGGACTCGGATAAGGACAGAATTCACAAACGATTTAAGGACAAGTTGGAAAAGGCTAAGGACCGAACAAATCTCACTCAAGATGACAATTGGGCTGGTTTGTATGCAGTCATGTCCCGGATTTTCTCTACTTTCCACAGCTTCGACCGACGGATTATCTCCCAGGCGAAATTGGAAAGATACGCCACTGAACAGATGGACACGTCCTATCGAACCGCACAACTCTTGAGAAATATGATCTCTGTTGTGCCTGGACTGCAACAAGTTTGAACTGGATTAACCGATGAAAATACTGCCGATGAGAAATCTTCCTCCGATTCGCGATAGGTCGCCGGAAGTAGTTCAAATATTGGATAGAATCAGATTCGAGCTGGACAATCGTGATTCTAAACTTTCCGACGAGGATCATGCGGAATTTACTTGGTTTGCGCGAGAGTATCCTCGCTGTTATCGCTATCATCTGGACTGTGCCGACTTTCGGTTAAAAACGATTTGGGACCTTTATAGTGAAATTCATTCTGAGATGTGCCGTGAGCGCCGGTGGGGGAGTGAGCCCAATCCCGCGGAAAACGGGACTCTTGTCCAAGTCGCTGTTGGCAATAAAAAGGTACAGCGAGTCTATTGGGATTTTGAATCGTTTCTCTCTGAGATCAATATCGCGTTAGACCTCTTGGCACGGATTGTCGGCACAGCCTTTATTGATGAAATGCCAGTGAGCTTCAATCGATTTTGCAAGAAGGACGGTAGCCAGAGACTTCTGGCAATCTTTAAGGAGGCTCAATCCCGATGGGTACGTCAATTGAAGGACTATCGAGATTGTTTTATCCACTACACTCCAGTTGACACGCTTTTAAGTCTCTCGTTCGTATTGAACGGCGATGCGTTTGAACTTCGCGGAAAGCTCCCCATAAATCCCAATGTTCGCGAAATCCTTGGGTTTAAGTTTTCAAAACGGGTCGAGTTGCTGAAATACGCATGTACGGTACACAGACATATGAACGCACTCGACCGAGCCGTCGCAGCTGACATTGCCCGCGCATTCGACGCCGGAGAATATCCCAAGAGACTGTCAAATTTGTTTTTCGTTGGGAGACGAGAAAGAAAAGAAGCGTAACGCCCGAACGTCTACTAGTGTCACAACACGCTTCATCAATTTGAATAGCCTGATTCCTTCGCTTCTAGCTTCGTGTCGAATCGCGCCAATGCCTGACCGCGATTCTCAACAAACCACTTCTTTTCCCGCGCTCGGCATTTTATGTAGATTTTGGAATCCATGATGACCCGAGATCAGAATAAAGGAGGACGATGGTGCTGTCGGGAGTAGTCGCTTAGAGATTAACTAATTCCGAATCATCTCGGTGGGTTGGCGACCCAATTTTGATCAGAACGTCAAAGAAACTGGTAAAATAGACAAGAAAAGCGGGCCGGCCGCCTGTTAGAGCAGACGACAAGCCCTAACCACCAAGGGAGGATGAACTCCAATGGCAGCTTCGGCAACCGTATCTCAATTTCCGCAGTCCCGCAATTTACTCGTCCCACGACACGGCGTTGTGACCCTCTTTGGTTATGGAATTAGTGTCTCTGTAGATCGCGGCCACCTAATATTGAAGGATGGAATTGGCGGTGACCGTTGCGAGGCGCGTTTCGCTCGCGTAGACCATGGTCTCCGGCGTCTAGTCGTGATCGGTTCCGATGGAATGGTCTCTCTGGCCGCACTTCGCTGGTTGGCCGATCAAGACGCCGCGTTTGTGATGCTCGATAGGGTTGGAAAAGTTCTCGCCATAACCGGTCCCGTGCGCCCATCAGACGCTCGACTTCGACGTGCTCAATCACTCGCTCAGGATTCAGGTGCAGCCTTGCGGATTGCAGTAGAGCTGATAAGGCAGAAACTGATCGGCCAAGAGCGACTCGTCCGAGATCAATTTCAAAACGACAACTCGACGGAGATGCTTTCGAACGCGCGTCAAGCGTTAATGAAAGCTAAGTCAAGCGAGGAAATCAGGCGGTACGAGGCGCACGGGGCTCTGGCGTATTGGAGGACCTGGCGTGAATTGCCTATCGCGTTTCCTCAGGCTGACTCGAAGCGTGTACCCGAACATTGGCGCACATTCGGAAGTCGTTTGTCACCGCTTACCAGATCGCCGAGACTCGCGGTGAATCCCGCAAATGCGATGCTCAACTATCTGTACGCAATTCTGGAATCGGAGGCAAGACTCGCCATCTCTGAACTCGGACTCGATCCCGGCCTCGGAGTCCTCCATAGCGATACACGTACTCGGGACAGTCTGGCCTGCGATCTGATGGAACCGGTTCGTCCGCAAGTCGATGCCTTTCTCCTAGATTTGTTGCGCCGTGGGTCGTTGCATCGAAAATGGTTTTTCGAAGAAAGAGACGGAAACTGTCGGCTGACCGGCGAATGCGGCGTGAAGCTGGCAGAGACATCAAGAATGTGGAGGCGAGCTCTTGGCCCGCTGGCGGAATGGGTTACACGCACTCTCTGGTTGACGACATCGCGACCGCCCCGAACCAAAGCTCCAGCTACACGTTTGACGCAAACTCGAAAACGGGAAGCGAAAGGGATTCCCACTCAAGGTTTGGCAAAACCCGCGATCACAGATCGGAGTTTTGCCTTGGTAGTGTCGGCCAGAGGCACTCAAACAGTTCCAAAGCTGGCGCGTTTGCATAGATTTGACCCGGTTGCACAGTCACGCCGCGCCGAGAGCCAACGGCGACAGGCTGCCGCCCAAAAAGAGTGGAATCCAGCGGAGAAACCAGACTGGCTAGATGAAATATTCTATCGTGGAGAGGTTCAGCCGCGCCTGCCAGCAATAGCAATTCCAGAAATTAAATTGGCACTTTCAGTATCCGAGTCCTATGCGTTAAGAGTTCGCTCTGGTCAATCTGTCCCGCATCCTCGCCATTGGGTAAGCCTGGCACGGCTTGCCGGAGTCTTACCAAAATCTTGCTGATTCGAGTCCCGACTGCCGCTTTCATTGCGTGGCCCCTGACGCAAGACCGAAAAAGTCTAAACAAGACTTAAAGGTCGCCACTTCAGCTTACTCTCAATTGCCCTGCGATAATCGGTGTCGATTTGTTTTGGTGCCATTTGTATATATCGTTTTGCCCGTCTGCGATTCTCTCCGCGAAGGCCGCCTAAATAGGTCACAACTTCTCCCACCGACAATATTGTTTTGTCTTTCCCGCCAAACCTAGGTGGAAGATTTGTCCAAACAACAGCGTCAATTTGCAACGCCCTTGCCCATTGACCCACTCGCCGGGCTACATATCTGTTTTGACTTCCGTGAGGCCAATAGTCAACGCAAGTCTCCGGCTTTGCGAGGTCCGGACATTCGCGCTTACCGAGCATTTTGCGCGCCGACAAAAGGTTTTCGACTGAAATAGGTTTCCAGAGCGCACGCACCAGAGGGAAACCAGCTGGCACGAGCACAAGCGTAATCCGGCCACCTGAAGACTGGCGTGCAAATTCGATAGGCAGAAATGGACCATCCTTAAACCAATCACCACGCACGCACAATTCCCGTGGGTCCCACACAAGCGAACCCCAACCCAGGCAGGCGATTAACATTACTCTCAACTCCAATCAAACTGTCACTCCGAGCCACTTCGTAATCGCGATCGTGTCAAAGAATTGCTTGCAGTGAAAGAGATCTAACTCAACGCGTGGTTCTTCCGCTCCGTCCCGGGTCAATGACTCGATTTAGTTCGCGCGGGGCGCTCATTCCACGGAAAGTACACTTGTTGGCGTTTTCTCAGAGTGCCGATTACACCAATGCAGCCCAACAGATCAAGTACCAACCCAACGTGATGTTCATTTAGACCGTAGCCTCGCTCCAAGAAAAGATCATTAAGCACATTTTCCCGGGTCGGAAGCCAGCGTCTTTCCATGACTCGCTGCATCGTGTTTCGCAATTCATCGACTGTGAGCTCTTTTTGCCTGTGCAAGTATTCTATGAGAAGCTGCTGAAGTTTTGCGTTATACAGATCGTCCATTTTTGTGAGTAGCTGCAACCCGCGGGGTGTAAGCCTTAGCTCTTCGTCGTCCACTACTCTTAGCGCTCGTAAAAAGGAAATATATCGTCGGAGTACTTGCCACTGTGCGGGCCGCTGGTCAATTCTGCCCTGCCCATCAATAAAGTTCGTCAAAAACGCATCCTCGTGGTGAGCGAGTATCCGATCATACAGTTGTGGTAAGTCCTCATGCCTGCGGTGACCGATCGTCTTGAGGATTGCAATCAGCTTGTGGTATGCGGACTTCTCCGAAACATTTTTGCTTATCCCCCGAATAATAGTGGGTCTATGCGAGTATTTCGAAATCTGATGACCGATGTTTCCAAACATGTGTGGTTCCTGCTCATCCTTTGTATACCTTCGTGTTTCTGATCTAACGTATTTGTACAGGCTGTCTGCCGTAATGGCATCGTCCGTTGCGGAAACAGTTCCCAGAAGCAGTCCGTCGAGCAATGCCAACGTGAAGAATCCGATCGGGTTTTCATCGTCACCATCCCAATAGGCGCGTGTGCTCGGACTCGTACACGCAATTACACAACAATTCCTTTTAGCTGAATCCGGCAGAAGATCGATTGCCTCTTTCGAAGTACCCGCGAAGCAACAGTCCAGCAAAAACAGTACACTGTGGGGACCGCCGGACATTACCGAGTGGAATAGTTGCTTGAACGGAAGGTACGCTCTGTCGCCTCTTTTTTTGCCCGGATGAATCAGAGTGAGATCATCCAAATCTCTTCTCGCATGACCAAAGTAATAAACTACAAGCAGACCACTTGATCCTCTGCATTTTTTTGCGGCTTTACGTGCCTCGGCTTCAATCCTGTCTGGACTAGCATCTGATTCGTAGGATGCCTCAAAAGCAAAATCCCTTGGAAGTTCTGTGAGAAGGGTTCTCAGCTGCTGTGCAGCCCGCAAGACCCTCTGTGAACGCGGGCCTTTCAAGGATGGTTGCGAACTAACTGAATTCGCAATTACAAGTGCAACGCGAGCCACGGGCGATCCTCCAGGGATTATTAAGGTTTCCTTCTCTTTGGCTTTCGGCGATTTTTCGTCGTGTTTTGCTTAGCGCGCTTAGTTTTGGTCGATTTTATTTTCTTTGTTTTTCCGCTTCGCACCGCTTCAAGAAGATTTCGCTGAGATTTGTCAGACGCGGGAAACGCTACGGTGCGGTCGTCTACCTTAAGGATAGCTACTGGCTCTTCTTTGCCTTTTGCCGTTTCGCCTTCTTGCGACTTTTTTCTTCTTTCAGCCACGGCTTGAGTAAGCTGCAATAGAACCACAATAAGCCTGAGGGCATCCGCTCCATGCTCGAAAATGAGCTTCACGATGTCATGTTCAAGATTTAGTGTCTTAGGAGGGGCGGCAGCCTCGATTTGCTTATAGCGCAAGCCTTTTAGCTCCCGCAGTTCGTGCTCAAGGTCCGCTATGACTTCGGCGTAGTTCTGTGCTTTGGGATTCAGTAAAATCTCGATTTGCATTTCTTGATGCCTCCATACTCAAGGGCTAGAGTCTACCTTTCCTATTCAGGTTATTGCAATTGGCTTTGCGCTAAATGCTGGCTTGTGTATCGTAATTAGAACAATTAAAGCGAGTTTCCTCGATGCATGCGATTTGAGTGGGAAGGCCCTCGTCATACTATCGTTCGTCCGATAGAATTGCCTAAAATGAAAACGAGAAGGGACACTCGGGACAGCAACTTCAAATCGGCTCAGGAAGCCATTGGTAATTTGCTGTTCCCCAAGTTGGACGCCATCTTCTCTGGCGGATGGACGGCAGCGCTTATGGCGCACTCCGAGATCGAGCTCTTACCAGTCCCCCAGAAGGCAGGGGCATTTTATCGAAATTTTCTGCCACTGCTTAAGAACGTTGTGTTGCTACTGGTGGACAGCTACCGGCGCTACTTCAAACTGGCACTAGCCCAACCGCGCCAAGCCGGACGCGATCCTAACGATTGGGCGTGGTCTCAGCTCCAACCAGCGACCGGCGCGGCAGTGGAATGCATTCGGGACTGGTACATCTTGGCGTGTGATGAATCGAATCAATACGTGCAAGCGGTTGCGAGTGTTCCGTTTCAACCAGGGGAGACAGTTTCGATACCCATTCCTCTTAGTTCGCCGGAGATCGCTTCTCCGGAGTCATGGCGGGCTCCAGCTTGGCTTTTCGCGGTCGGTCCGATGGTAGGTATCGGACCTTTGAAAACGAAGCACGTTCCCGCAACCGACAGTGAAGAGAGATTGAGCGCAGCACACACTCGCTTATTACTCAAGGGAGCGCGAAGGGTTTTCTTGTGGAAGCTGGGAGCGGAAATCGAAACTGTTCGGAACGAGGAAATTGCCGCAGCCGGTGCAATTCCCCCGACAACAGTCGTTGTCGAACAAGCCAAAGACGAAAGGAAAGAAGAGGACTCAAAGCAGAGGCCACGTGGTACTGAAGGACTCGGCCAAAAGGCCGCGGACTACTCTCACTACCTGGATGGTCTAACGGAGAAACAGAAGCTGGCTTTTTCACTGAGAGTCGAATATCGGCTCCCGCTGGCTGAGGTTGCTTCTCGAATGCGCGTAGACCGGAAGACGGCGTATGAACACTACCAGACTGCCGTGAAAAAGATCGATCAAAGTCGCTCCAACGAAAAGCGCAAGGCTAGTCGCGCGAAGAGCACGCCCCAAGAATAACTCGCCTGGACTGAAGAACCCCACAGTTCGCCTCCCCAAAACCGCAATTGGAATGCCTAGGCCGAGTTTTTATCTCGCGTCTTTTTAATGCACTACGACTCGCCGTTACCCCACAGAACCCCACACGTGGCCCCTTAATGTGAAAGCAGTCATTTGCAATCCAGGGGACAAGGGTAATGCCTAAGAAAGCTACTAGTCTGGCGCGGTCACGAGCAATAGCAGTGCTCGCTCGGATGCGCAGCCGAGGAGAAACACTCTCCCAAGCCGCGCGTAACGAACGCACTACACCGCGAACGGTCCGGAAGCATGTTGGCAAACAACTCAAGCGTGATTCGTCGCGACGTTACCGCGCAACCCGCGGCGACACCCTCCGCCGTGATCTGAGCGTGCTCGGATTTGATGGCTATGAGCCGGTTGTAGTGCGCTCATCGAGGCAGGCGCATCTTGCGGCGGAACATCTGGTTGCGGTAGGTCGATTTCTAAGGACTGGCGACGCCGAATGGCTCAAGCCCTTTGTTGGGAAGCGTGTGGGCGGCATTGAATTGCTCACCGATCTCGACCGGATTGGCGTGTTAGCTGACGCGGACTTGGTTAAGTTGGACGGGCTTTATCGCCAAAATCGCGGCGGAACGGAAAAGTAGGCATGAGGCAGCCGCACAATCCGGCTCGTGCCGCGAGACGAAAGACGGAAGCGCTGGACCGATTGGCAGCGGGGCATGCCCGTTGCGTCTACTGCGGAAACACTGATCCTTTGGTCGTGCGTCCACGCCGAATCGAGAACCACCACATTTTCGGGGACGAGCGCGACTCGATCACGGTTCCTGCCTGCCTCAATTGTCATGCGGTCGCGCATGAGGATTTGAGGGACGCTGATGTGCCAATGACATGTGAGAAAGAACCGACCGCGTTTGCTCGGGCAATCTTCCGAGTGTTAGCCGTTCATTTTTATCTGCTGGCCAAGGCATGCTGGCGATTTGCCAAGAAAATGGAGAAATAAAATGATCCACGACCTTTACTTGCGAGCACACATCGTTGTTTCCGGCGATATGGAGGACCAGAAGGAACAATCGCCGAAGCGCTCACGCTCGCCAAAACCATGGCCGGATTACGCGCTAGTCTGGGACACAGAGACGACCCTTGATCTTGAACAGACGCTCAATTTTGGTGTATGGCGTTTCTGCCGGCTTGAGGGCACAGAGTACATAGCCGTCCAAGAAGGAATCTTCTATCGCGAAGAGCTGGCTCCTAAGGACATTCAGAGAATCCAAGCGTACAAGCAAAAATATCTCGCGGACTATCTTGCAGTTGGCGCTGACTCGGAATTGGGAGTGCTCTCGCGGGCCGATTTTGTCGAGAAAGTTCTCTGGGAATCCGTCCGCGCTGGCGCATTGATCGTGGGCTATAACCTGTCGTTTGACATCTCACGCATCGCGGTGCGTTGGACAGCTGCGCGCAATGGCGGATTCTCTTTTGTCCTTAGTCAGCTGAGTGAAAAGCAGGTTGAGAATCTCCATCGCCCGCGCATCCGTATTGCGCCTCTGAACGGCGTGGCCGAACAGATCGAATTAACCGCAGTACACCGGAAAAACGAGCAGCAGAAGTGGCGTCGCAGCCGATTCCTGGATTTGCACACCCTCGCGTTTGCGTTGACAGACAGCAGCTATTCAATGGCTGCCGCAGTTAAAGCGTTTGGTTCCAAACCGGAAAAGATGGAGCATGATCCAACCGGACTTATAACCGACAACGAAATTGCCTATGCGCGGCAAGATGTGCGTGCGACGTTGGGACTGCTCAACGCTCTAAAACACGAGTACGAGTTGCACCCTATCGCTCTGCCTCCCGACCGGGCTTACAGCCCCGCATCCATCGGCAAGGCATATCTGCGCGCAATGGGAATCGTGGAACCGATGCATAAGTTTAAGAACATCCCACCCAAGATTCACGGAATTGCAATGGCTGCGTATTACGGAGGTCGGGCCGAATGCCGTATCCGGCGCTGGCCTGTGCCCGTTGTACCAGTCGATCTAACAAGTGAGTACCCGAGCGTTGACGCGCTGCTTGGCATCTGGGATGTGCTGACGGCAGAGCGGTTAACTATTGAGGACGCGACGAAGGACGTGCGAACACTCTTGACCGGCGTCACCTTGGATAAATTGTTCCACCCTGTTTTCTGGAAGCGGCTCAACTTCTATGCCCGAATCATGCCTGAGGGCGATATTCTCCCAGTCCGATCTGTGTACGGCGGCAAATCCGGCACCTGCAACATTGGCCTAAACGCACTTAACTGGAAACAGCCAATGTGGATAGCCGGGCCTGATCTAATCGCCAGCGTACTTTTGAGCGGTCATACTCCGAATGTCCTGGAGGCTCACCGCATCGTTCCGTACGGAAAGCAGCGTGGCCTTAGGCCAGTTCAGTTGCGTAGCTCCATCTCAGTTGACCCTAGAAAAGAAGACTTCTTCACCCGCGTCATCGAGTACAGGAAACAGAATAAGGCCGATGACCGGTTGCAGCATTTCCTCAAGATTCTAGCGAACAGTACATCCTATGGAACCTACCTTGAGCTGAATCCGGTAAAGATTGACCCGAGCAACCGTCCCAAAATCACGGTCTATTCTGGCGACCACATATTCAAGCAGCCCGCGCCGGATGCTATCGAGCAACCCGGCAGCTTCTACTTCCCGCTGCTCGGCGCTCTGATTACGTCGGGCGGACGCCTGCTGCTCGCAATGATCGAGCGTTGCGTCCGGGATGCTGGCGGGACGTATTTGTGTTGCGACACGGACGCGTTAACTATTGTTTCTAGCGAGCGCGGCGGACCGGTCAAGATGCCTGATGACGCTTCGCCTGCAAAGGCTCTCTCTTGGAGCGAAGTCGAAAAAATTACGACCCGGTTCGATTCTCTTTCTCCGTACAATCGCAAAATTGTGCCGCATCTCTTGCGGCTCACGGATGAAAACTACGCCCAAAATGGAACACAACGCCAGCTCTTCGGTCTGTCGATAGCGGCTAAACGCTATGCGCTCTACACGACGAAATGCGAGCAACAAGATTGCAGTCGTCGCAAATGCGTCGTCGTAGTTGACCCCAAAGCCCACGGTCTAATCTTTTTTGCTCCGAGTGAGGAGCGTGAGAACGGCACGCCGAAATGGTGGTGGGAATTGTGGCGTTTTCTTCTAGCGCTTGAATTCAAACAGATTGTCGAACCAGATTTCAACGTTCTGATGGTTGCCGGGCGTGCCATGAATTCTGCGACCGCAGCCGATATCGAGAGCGTTCCTTCATGGATATCTCTACCCGCAATAATGAAAATGAGAATCTCGACGCCTCATTATTTCGATCAGATGAAAGGTAAAGCCAGTCCGTTCGGATTTGTTTTGCATCCTCGAACGCAAGACAAGCTGAAGCTCACACTGCTTACGCCATTCAGTAAAAACCGCGCAGGTTGGGCGCATTCCCTTTGCATCAACACACGCGATGGGAAGAGCTATCGTCTGGATGAATTCTCGCGATCGGATATCGTCACTTTGGGAGATATTTTGTGCAGCTATGTCCAGCACCCTGAAATCAAGTCGCTCGGTCCGGACGGAGGGAGATGCAAGGCTCATACGCGCGGATTACTGCGTCGGATGACGATCAGCGGCGGCTTACAGCACTGCATTGGGAAAGAGGTCTCGCGGTTTGAACAGTGCAAAGATGATTTTATCGAGAACATCGATGACGTGTGTATTCACTATGACGGCGGTCGGGTGACCGCAAATGAAGCTCTAATAGCAGAGATCGGCGAGCGCGGGTTGCGCCAAACAACCAGACAGACGCATCTCGACCGAAAAACAATTCGCGCAGTCCTGAACGGAAAGAAAGTAAGGACTTCTACTCTCGCGAAGGTCGTTATGGGCTTGCGCGAAGAGTAGGAAAGGAGAGCTTAGATGCCTTACAAAAACCCGGAACGAAAGAAAGAATGGGAGCGGCTGCATCGGACGGAGCGACTAACCCGTCGTCGTGAACAGCGGCAAGCGCAAATAGTGGAACGAACGAGCCAACACATAGCAGTTCAAAAGGCGAGTGGAGGAGTAGGCTTTGTCGTTCCGCTTATCGCTGGAGGTGCGCTGGCTGCGTGGAATCCGAAGCTCGGCATGGGTGCGGGCAGTTTGACGCTGGTTGTTGCCGTAGTCTGGAAAAAGAATTGGGCATGGTGGCTCGTAGGATGCGTCACTTTATTTATCGCGTTGCTTATCTATTTCACGAATAAGGAAAAGACAGACAACCCTGCCGGGTCGGGCGCACAAGCTTAAATCATGCCTATTTTCAGCTTCATGAACTAGCTTTTGATAACGCAGGAGAGGGCTCTCAGAAAACAAATGAATCGATACAACGAACTTAAACTGCAAGTCCTATCCTTATTTGCCTCGACCCAAGGTGCATGGCTAGGGCCAAATGAAGCGGCTGAAAAGCTCAATTTCTTTCCGGCAAGGTCAGCCTGGACGTATCTCAAGAGGCTATGGAGCTTCGGTTTGCTCGAAAGGCGTTCCCGAGGTCGAGGGACCTTGGAATACAGGATCAGCGAACAAGGCGCGGCTCGGCTTCGGTGGTTACGTTCGCAGCGCCGTTGAAGAATCCCGCCACGTTCCTTCAACAGTGGTAACTCTCAAGCCCACGTGATTGGGGCGAATCGAAGACCAAAATAATTCTCTAAAACGACGGGGTCAACGTGAATCATTACGTGTGCGTCGGCTCCTTCTGGCATGTACAGCATGTGCTCATCTGGGCGCGCATAATGGCCTACAGGTTGCCCGTTACACGTTCCTTCGCGTTCCAGGCGGTAGCCGTCAGCGATTGGATCGTATGCCCTACCCTTACGCAAACTTGGTAGCGGATTTGTGCGCCTGAATTCCTTGTCGCACAGTCCGTAGTAAGTGTGGAATTCAAAGGCTATCGCCTTATCAGCGGAGTCAAGAAGCCGCTGTGCAAAAGAGCGCTTATCATAAAAAATTTCGACCCACGTGCCGGACCGAACAAGGCTATCCACCAGTGGCACGAAGTCCAAATCCCCTGCGAATAGAGTTATAGCGCTGAGGTTTTTGCGAAACGCATGCTCAAGTGCATCAACTGCCAAAAGAATGTCGACTTCCTTCTGTCGAAATTTTCGCGAGGTCCCTGAAAGGCTGCCAAGCCGAACATGAAATCCCTCGAAGCTTTGTAATTTATCGAAATAGGTTTGTTGCTCAGAAACCCTCTTTTGCAGCTGGTCCTCCGTCTCTCCGACCTTGGGAATATCGTGTAAACAGTCGTAATAAAAAACACGATGAAATTGGGAGCCAGGCTTTAGATCACGGATACTAGAAAGGTCTAACGGACAGGTTTGGCCAAACACCCCGGTAATTGTCTCACTGTGACGGGCACGCAAGTAACCGCCGTCCAGAAATAGGTAATGATGTTCCGGCATGAGAATCTGCTTAGGAAAAGTCTCAGACTGACCTGCGACCGCAAGTATACATCGCCCTCCGATTGGCATCATTGTGAATACGCTCAGCTTCCGATAACATCGACCGCGCAATCTCTAAAAGGCGTATGTAACTACATGACACACCAAGAAGAAGTCGAGAGGGGACTTGAAATCCTCGGAAGTGGGGCCCAAAGCTGCGGGTGTACCCTCACGTATCGGCAGATAGGAATCAGAGAGATTTACCATTTCGAATTGCGAAAAGGCTTGAATGCTGTCGACTTCATTCTCTCTGAAGAATTCCTCTCCGACCTACCCAACACACCGGGCCACAAGCAGCACGTTACAGAAGCCCTGGTAGGTTTTTCCAACCGTCTTAGGAATAAATCCGCCATGGATTTCTATTCGATATCAGGAACGCCCTTTAATCTCAATATCCTTTGGCCACTGAATCGTCATCCATCGCGAGATGTGGTCTGGCTTCATGTAGATGTGCTGGACTTCAGATATCCGGACTTCGTTGCGAAGGTGGCTGCCGTGATTTTTGGAGGGACCGAAGCTTTCGAATTCAAATTTAAGCCCTTTGATAGGATTGCGGCAATAGTTGATGGAATCCGCGCCTCGCTCGACAATTCCCGGCTTCAATTCTTCAAGCGCGACGAGCATCCAGAAAATTTACAGGAGGTAGAAATCCCAGTTTTGGCTAGACACCCGCGTATCTCAGACGAGGGCATCGAACAGTTCGTTGCCGCGAAAGTTTATTGGTTGGGTTTCAAGAGAGGCGACAAAACGGCCATCGTGTGGATAGCCGACCCCTGGGATGCTTCTTATCTTGGCGTAGGGATGCGCGAGCTGATTCAAGCCGCTCAGGTCGTCCAGGCACGCAAGCTGATTAAACTGTCTGCCGACAATCAGTTTGCGAATGCGGAGGATGCACTGATCCTGAGCCAAAGGCAGGCGGAGTCGCTCCCGCCCAAGCGGCGGATAGGTTTCGTATAAGGAATGCTCAAGGTGAAGCTGAATGGGAGATGCAAGTCTCAGCGGGGTTCTAAAAGACACGAGGTGCGGGAATGAGCTTACGAAAATTCTCGCGATCTTGTTCTTCAACAAACGGTATTTGGAAAAATATTTTATGACTGCCGCAGAGATACGGGATTGCCTGCGCCGCAGTCATGTACACAATTGGAGACAAATCAACATCGCCAGCAGATTAAGTGAGTTAGGACATTTGCGCGGCATTTCAGGTGACGGTCATAAAACGAAAAGAATCGTGACCGCCCTCGTAGATAGTCCTGGCTGTAAGGGAGGCTTCCGTCTGTGGCACCTAACCGAGGCGGGAGAACGTTACGGGCGCGCTTTAGTAGAAGAAGATGATGACGAAGAACTTTTGGATTCATTTGACACGGAGGCGCTCGACTCTGTGGTCGAAGAGGTTTCTGATCCTGTCGTGCGAAGCTATGTCCAGGAAGCAATAACGTGCTTAAGAAATGAAGCACTTAGGGCAGCCATTGTCTTCCTCTGGGCTGGTGCCATTCGCACGCTTCAGCAAAAAGCATTTGATAAGGGAATCACGCAATTGAATCAGGCGATCTCAAAGCACGACGTTAGAACTCATCCTGTCAATAAGCTTGAGGATTTCTCTTATATAAAAGACTCTGTGGCACTTCAAGCATTCCAAGAACTGGGGATGGTGGACAAAGGTGAGAAAAGCACGCTAGATGAAGCTCTTAATCTTCGCAACCGCTGTGGACATCCGACCAAATATGTCCCACGTGCTCATAAAGCAGCCAGCTTCATCGAGGATGTGACAGGAATCGTGTTTCTCAGACGCCACAATTAGGTTTGGCCAAAATTTCGCTCAGCGCACACACACGCGAACACGCCGAACGCAAACACCCGCATACAAGGCCAAGGGGCACCACGTGCTAACCAACGCGGGTGGTCCCTTTTTCGCGGCTGTATCCGCTATCCCGTCAACGCGAGAGCGCGAAAGTGACACACGCAGTAGCAGCAAGCCCTTTTGCAAAGACTGATGGTGTGACACAGCGCTAGCTGGCTGTTGCGGCGGAGTTTGCAGGACGGTAGTGGCCGGGAACGGCGCGCAACGCGATGGCCAGGCGGTTCCACGCGTTGATGGTTGTCACCACGAACGTGAGATCGACGATTTCCTTCTCCGTGAAAACCTTGCGGACTTCTTCGTACGCGGAATCCGGGACGTGAGTTTCAGAAACCAGCGTGATGGCCTCCGTCCAGGTGAGCGCGGCTCGCTCGCGATCGGTATAGAAAGGTGTTTCACGCCAGGCATCTAGTTCGTAGAGGCGCTGTTCGGTTTCGCCGAGCGCACGCGCATCTTTTGAATGCATGTCGATGCAATAAGCGCAGCCGTTGATTTGCGAGGCGCGCATTTTCATGAGATGAATCAGGCTGTGCTCGAGGCCGGATTCAGCGAGATATTTTTCGAGTGCATACATCGCCTTTTGGGCTTCCTGGGCGTGTCTCCTAGCATCAATTCTCGGCTCCATAGAACGTCTCCTTCCTTGGCGATCCCGGTTGTGTGCGTGGCGGCCTAGACGATCAACAGTGTTGCTCGCTACTAGTTCCGTCTAAATGGATGATTCGAGGTCGTGAGTGGATACGCGTAAGCAGATAAAAACGCGCGGCTTGCTGCGAATTTGGAAGTGTCAGCGGCGAGCGCGATCTTTGCGGACGGCTTCGTCGATTAGGGCATCGAGTTCGTTGCGGGTGAGAGAAACGTGCGTGCCG
>Ga0210405_10002137_pt1 | contig 20907 bp, 9 predicted proteins | sample IncBWH11MmetaG_FD_155492 | JGI IMG/M metagenome (GOLD analysis project Ga0210405, IMG submission 155492) | Forest soil microbial communities from Barre Woods Harvard Forest LTER site, Petersham, Massachusetts, United States - Inc-BW-H-11-M | ecosystem: Environmental > Terrestrial > Soil >... | reverse complement strand
TATCAGGGTTTTGTTGCGCTTTCGCAGCGCCGCTTGCAAAGAGAATGGCTGCGCCTGCCAGGAGGATGTGGGCCCTTAGCGTCACGATTCGTATTTTAGCACGCGCCCTCTCCGGCTTGTCCCTACCCTTTTTCCGGTAGGCTTCCGATTCCGCGACTGCGTTACTTCGACCAAGGAAAAGCTACCTGCGCTCCACAGCCGCCCCGAGCACCGCCATGCGGTTCAGCACGGTCTCGCGCACCGTCTCGCCTCTCATCTACTGATTGGTTTTCTGTCCTGCGGCGGCTTCTTCCTGCTGCTCTTCAGCTTTGTGCCAGCTGGGATTGATGTCGTATTCCTTCATGGATTTGGCGAGGGCTTCGGTCTTCTTGCCGAGATCCTTCTGATAGACCTCTCCAGTTTCGTTCACGATAAATGTCATCACGCCGGATGAGCCGTATTCCGCGGGGTACGCCACGAAAGCGAAACCTTCGGTCATCTTGCCGCCGGAGATGTAGTCTTTCGCGCCGCCTGGGCCATTTGCCCCCTGACGGGTCAGGATGTGGAAGTAGTAGCCGCGAAAAGGGGCCTGAGCGCCTTGTCGGCTTTTGCCATCGCTATCCACCACAGCCATCGCCAGGAGCGGCCCGATGGGGCTTGGTGTTTCACCCTCAGCGGTTTTCCAATAAAGGCCGTTGTGCTGACCTTCATCACTATATATTTTCTGGGCGTACTGGCCGTGCTGCGCGGAGTGATATTCCTTTTCCGCCGCCACAAGTTCCTCGCAAACACGAATGGTGGACATCTCATTCTCGCCAATTCGCCGGAAAAGGATTTCCTGCTTTCCGGCGTCGGTGTCGAAGTACCACGTCGTACCTTTTCTCACCAGCGGTATAGGCGTGGGCCAGTTCTCCGCGCCGATGTAGAGGGTCGTGGTGGCGTTAGGCTCGTCCACTAGACGGTGCATTTGCTCATACCGCCGTACGAAATTAGCGCGAGCCTCAGCGTCTTCGGCTTCGTCTCCCGAGGAGATGATTTGCTTTCCGTCGCGTCCGAGGATCTCGAGCAACACTTTTTCGTCGTTATTCACCAGCGCCGCGACCAGTGAGCGACTCGCGGCCTCCGCCGACGGGAACGTTTTCTGGCCATGCTGCTGCGCCGAGGCGCGCGGGGCAAGGCAGGGCGTTAAGAGAACGGCAGCCGCAGCCAACTTCGCAAGGTTGGCCCAGAGAAATTTGTTCAAGTCCAGAAGCGTCCGCGACATATTGTTTTTCTCCATTTTTAGATTTCGCGATCTACGAGAAACTGAACGAGAATTCGATTAGTGAGGCCTGCCGCCCCCGCCGCCGTGCGGTGCACCGCCGCCATGAGATCCGCCGCCAAAGCTGGAGCTTCCGCGCGATGAATAACTCCTTGCCTGTCCGCCACGGTCGTAGCCGCTGAAGGCGCCGGATCGCGTCCCGCCTTGCGCTTTGGGTTGAGCGTAACCTCGAGCCGCCTGGCTGTTTCCATTGAAGGGCCTGGTCGTTGCGCCGGGGCGATTGTAGACGCCGCCGCGGGCGCCTCCTCCTCGGTAGTAACTATTCCGGTTGTAGAATGTGGCGCTCCGGGAGTAATAGCGGTTGTTGTTGTAGATGGCATAGTGGTTATGCCAATTAAATCCCCAATTGTTCCAGCCCCACCCATAGCCGCCATAGAAGCCAATTCCGAAGCCGAGTCCGAACGAAAGATAAGGACCGCCATACCAGATTCCGGGATAGGGGTACCACCCAGGCCATGGCCCGATGGGTCCCCCATAAATCAGCCACGGGTTGTAGGCGGGGACGTAAACAACATTGGGGTCGGCGGGTTGAATGACAACTGTTGAGTCTTGCGTGGAAACGGTTTGCTGGGGCGTGGTTTTAAGATTGCCCGCTTGCTGGGCTCTCTGCCGCATCACTTGGACGGCATCCATTACATCTTGTTGCTGATTGTAGTAAGCATCGCCTAATGAGGATGTCCAGGTGAGATTTTTGTCCATATTTCCAAGGACCGATGGAAACGCGGCAAGCGCTTTGACGCTGGGGTCCCAGGGTTCTTGGTCTACAGCTTGACCCAGCTCTTCGCCCTTCAGATCGGGGTGCGCTTGCACCCATCTGTCGGCTTCGACGACTTGCTCGGGAAAGGTGGACGCCGCCAGAACCTGTGCCACCAGCGAATCCGGGTATAGCGCAATTGGCGCGACTAACCGCTGAAGCTGTTCGGGAGTCTGGGGCGCAGGTTGCGGCCTCTGTGCGTCCTGCTGGATTTGGTCCTGACTCTGCACCGGGGGTTGCGCGTCTTGCTGCGCGGCCAGGTTTTGAGGCCCACTCGCGAACAACATGCCCAACGATAACGCGGAAACCGAAACTCGCTTTGCTAATTGGGGCCGGAAGAGTTCTGTGGCCCATCTGAAAGTGTTCATGATCTTGAACCTCCCTCACGCCTTCCTTGCTCAAGTGCTCTTACCCTCTTAGATGAGAGAGACGCTCTCAAGGATAGCTAAAAAGATTGGACCTACTATGCAGGTCGTGTATCCCATTTTGGCGATTGGATTTAGATAGCACTGAGGCTTTCGATTCGCCAGGCGCTCCGCTCGCAAGCGCTCGATCTTTTGCTGTTGATTTGGCTTTTCTCGTCGTCCGTTGCGTGGCCCGGCACACCGTCACCAACTCCTCGCACCGTGCTATCATTTCGTCCCACCGGTCACCCATTCCGCTCGTGCTGGAGATTGCCATGAAACGCGCCCTTCGCATCGCCGCCATCGTCGTCGTTGTTTTGCTTCTTATTGTCGTTATCGTCCCATTCCTGATTCCGGTCGATAAGTTTCGGCCTACCATCGAAGAAAAAGCTTCGCAAGCGCTTGGCCGCCAGGTTCAGCTTGGCGGACTAAGCCTTTCCCTGCTCAGCGGATCTCTCTCCGCGGAAAACCTTTCCGTCGGCGACGATCCCAAATTCGGGACCGCGCCATTTCTGACCGCCAAGTCGCTGAAAGTCGGCGTCGAAATAATGCCGCTCATCTTCAGTAAGACTCTGAACGTCACGGGCATCACCATCCAGAATCCGGAAGTCAACCTTCTTCACAATCCCGCGGGCCAGTGGAATTATTCCACGCTCGGCGGCGCTGCTGCCAAGTCTGCTCAGAAGCCTGCCGGATCGGCTTCCAGTGCACCCGGCGACTTCTCCGTCCAGAAATTCACGCTCAATGACGGACGCATCACCGTAGGCTCTACTACCAGCCAAAAGCGCAGCACCTACGATCACGTGAGCATCGTCGCGTCCAACTTTTCCATGACCTCCAAATTTCCTGTTACGGTCACCGCAGATCTTCCTTCCGGCGGAAAATTTAAGCTCGATGGAACCGCGGGGCCGATCGACCAGACGGACGCTTCGCTCACCCCCATCGACGCCAAGCTCGATGTGAACTCGCTGGATCTCGGTTCGACCGGATTTGTCGATGCGAGAGCTGGTCTTGGTGGAATTCTCGATCTCACCGCCAATCTCTCCTCGCAAAATGGCGAGGCGGAGACCAAGGGCAACATAAAAATTTCCAAGGCACTCTTCATAGCTGGTGGCTCTCCCGCAGGCGTTCCAGTGACCGTCGATTTCGATACCAAATACGATCTTCGGAAAAATGCCGGCGTGCTCAACCCCTCGACGGTAAAGATTGGCAATGCTGCCGCCCACCTCAATGGAACGTATCACACGGCGGGAGAGGAGACTGTAGTCAACATCAAGGTGGACGCGAAGGACATGCCAGCGAAAGATTTGGAGTTATTTCTCCCCGCGCTTGGCATCAATCTTCCAAAAGGAGCTTCGCTTCAGTCCGGCACGCTCAACGCGGTCCTGAACCTTGAAGGCCCCGTGGGAAAGCTGGTTACCGCGGGCAACGTCGGCCTCTTCAAAGGAGTTTTGGCGGGCTTCGATCTTGGCTCGAAGATGAGCGGCGTTGCTTCTCTCGCGGGCATCAAGAGCGGCAAGGATTTACAAATTGAAAAGCTCACGAGCAATCTCCGCATGGCGCCCGACGGTTTGAAGGCGGACAATTTCATCGCCGTTCTGCCCGGGGTCGCGAATCTTTCCGGCGCAGGCACAATCGATTCCAAAAACGATCTTGACTTCAAAATGGCAGCTACTTTGACGAGCGCGCTCGGTGATGTCGCCAGTCCCGTTTCCAGTGTTGGCGGAATGCTTGGCAAAGCAACAGGGGGCGGTGGCGGCGGCTGCAAGAGCGGCACAACTGTGCCTTTCCAAATCCAAGGTACGACCGCCGATCCCAAATTCATTCCGGACGTTGGCGGACTCGCGGCCGGCATGTTGAAGTCGCAGCTCGGCTGCGTGGGCGGGCTCGGCGCCACCGGCGCAAAGGACGCAGGCGTAGTTCCTGCTGATGCCGTAAAGAGTCTTGGCGGCCTTTTCAAGAAGAAACCGCCACAGTAGGCATGCTGCCAGCCGTGGTTTTTGTCTTACGTTGTGTTGAATGAGTCCGACGGATTATTCGTAGCGAAGCGCGATGATTGGATCGACGCGCATCGCGCGGCGTGCGGGAAGCCAGCATGCTGCGAATGCGAGGAGAGCCAGCAGGATAGCGATCGCTGCATATGTCGCGGGATCGGATGCCGTAACCCCAAACAGCAGACTGGCGATAAGCCGGGTCGCCGCGAGCGCCCCGGCCATTCCGAGAGCTAGGCCGGCAAGAACGAACTGCATACCGCGCGTGATGACCAACTGAAGAATATTTTGCTGGTCGGCGCCGAGGGCCATGCGGATCCCGATTTCCGGCGTGCGCTGCTTCACCCAGTAAGATACCGTGCCATAGATTCCCACGACCGCGAGCAGTAACGCCACGAACGCAAGCGCGCCAAGCAATAACGCATTGAATTTTCTTTGTGATTCGCGCAAATAAAGCAGGTCGCCTAAGACACCCTCATGCGCAATCGCGAGATTTGGATCGATGGAACGAACACACTCGCGTACGGCAGCGACAAGGGTGCGCGGATCGTTTTTACTGTGAATCACGAGATCGTCTGTCCATTCGCCGATGGAAGGCGAGTAAGCCATGAGACCAGCAGGCATTTCCAGGCCTTCCTGGCGCACATCGCCGACAACTCCGATGATGGTAAACCACGGGCTTTTGAAATTGGGGTCGTCGAATTTCAAGCGATTGCCGATAGGATCATCGTTGGGCCAGTAGCGTTTCGCCATAGTGTCATCGACGATGATCACCGATGGCGCGTTCTCGACAATGTCCGCATCGGTAAAAACACGGCCGCGCAAAAGAGGAATCCCCATGGCGCGGAAATAATCGGGAGTCGCTTCACCGTTGGGGAGGAACGCACGCTGGCCCTGAGGATCTGCGGGCTGGCCTTCGATGAGGAAAGGAACTTTGTACATTTCGCTGGGAAAGAGAACGTTCGAGGTTGCGCCGACGGAAGTGACTCCCGGTAGAGTGCGCAGCCGATGGATCATCTCGCCGTAGAGGGAATTTCTCTTTTTCTCTTCGGCGGAGTTTGCCGGAGCGCCAGGCCAGTAAACATGAAGAGTGAGGACATGCTCGGCGTCGAAACCGGAACCAACTGCGAAAATTCGCCACAGGCTACGCACCAACAAGCCCGAACCGACGAGCAAGACGAACGCGAGAGAAACTTGCGCAACGATAAACAATTTTCGCAGCGCCTGGGCTCTCGGCGCGGACTGGCCGGAATTTGTTTCGCGGAGCGCGCGGTTCAAATCCAACCGCGGCGCGGAAAGGGCCGGAAGCAAGCCGCAAACGAGTGCCGTGAATGCTGCGATGGCTACGGTGTAGCCCAGAACGCGCGGATCGAAGATAGAGCCGCCGAGTTTCGCGAGATCGGGATTAAGTTTGGACACAAGATTCAGAATCCAGTCCGCTAGGAGAACGCCGACGGCTGTCGCGATGGTAGCCAGCAAAAGGCTTTCGCACAAAAACTGTTTGATAATTCTGCCGTAGGTCGCTCCCAGTGAGTATTGGATGGAGATTTCTTTTTCGCGGCCGGCGGCGCGAGCAAGAATCAGGTTTGCCGCGTTTAGGCAGGCGATGAGAAGCACGCCGGCGATTGCGCCCCAGAGCACGAACAGCCCTTGCCGGACTTTTTGCGAAAGCTGCTGGCGCAGCCGCACGATGCGCACGCCGACGCCGCCGTCGATGGACGGATACTCCGCAGCGAGGCGTCCAGCGACTGTGTCCAGTTCCGTTTGCGCTTGGACCCAGGTCACACCGAAATTCAGGCGGCCGATGACGTGCTGGTTCGGATACTGGCGCGCTTTCGTTTTGAAAAACTCGCCGACCTCGCGCGGTTTCCAAACATCAGTTGCGTCTGGAAAGCTGAAGCCTGTGGGCATTACGCCGACGATCGTGTCGCCGGGACTGCCATCCCCGTGGGTGAGCATGCGTCCAGGCACTTGAGGATCGGCGGCAAATTTTGTTTTCCACAAATGGCTGCTGATGACCGCGACGTTGGCATGGCCGGGGCTCTGTTCGTCCGAGGCAAAGCTGCGGCCCATCGCGGGATTGACGCCAAGCACGGAGAAAAAATTGACCGACACTAGCGCGCTCGGGACGAACTCAGGATCGCCAGCGTTTGAAAGGATGGACTTACCGCTCATGAAGAATGCCATGTCGGCGAAGCTACGGCTTTGCGAGCGCCAATCGTCGAAATTGGGATAGGAGACGAGGCCTTCGGATTCTCCGGTGCGCTGATTATTTTGCCAGAGAAAAGCGAGGCGCTCCGCATTCGGATAGGGAAGAGGGCGGAAGAACGCGGCGTTCGCGAGCCCAAAAATGGCGGTATTGGCGCCGATGCCGATCGCTAGCGTTAGTACTGCTAGCGTGGCGAAGCCGGGATTCTTGCGAAGGGTGCGCATGCCGAGGCGGAAATCATCGAATAGATTCTCCAAGCCGGTGAGCACTCGCATGAACACTCCTATGCGAATAATTTCTCACCTCGTGAGCCGATCGTCCAGAACTCACTCGTGGCGAAGTGCCACAATCGGATCGACGCGCATCGCGCGACGCGCGGGAAGCCAAGTCGCAAGCAACGCGACGGTGATCAGCACGAGAGAGACGCCGGCAAACGAAACGGGATCCAGGGGGCTGAGTCCGAAGAGCGTCGCCGAGAGGGCGCGCGAGACGCCGGCCGACGCGAGGACACCAACGCCAATCCCAAAGAGAATAGGCAGGAAACCTTCGCTCACTACGAGCCGCAGCACTTGAATGCCTTGCGCTCCAAGCGCCATGCGAATGCCGATTTCGTGAGTTCGCTGCGCCACGTTGTAGCTGACCATGCCGTAGACGCCAAGACATGCCAAGAGCAAGCCTAGCGCGCCGACAACACTGGCGAGAAGACCACCGATTCGGGAGACCACGAAGTAGGGGTACATAGAAACCATGGTGTTCAGCGGCGCGGCCATTACGGGAAGATTGGCGTCCACGCGGCGAACCTCGTGTCCGACAGCCGTAAGCAGTGGTGAGAGATCGCCTTCCGCGCTCATGAGAAATGTGCTGGTCCACTGACGGGATTGGGAAAGTGGAATGTAGAGATAGGATTCATCGATCTTCCGCAGGTCCATGCTGCGCACATCGCGAGCGACGCCAATCACTTCGGTACTTGCGATGAATGGGTCGCTCTCGCCGGGGAAAGACATCGTTCCCTTCTCTGAGCCGACCCTAAGAAGCTTGCCGATAGGATCTTCGTTCGGCCAAAAACGACGAGCCGTGGCTTCGCTGATGACGACGACCGGAGACTGTCCATCCGCCTCCTGGGGCGTAAAGGTGCGACCGCGAACGATAGGAATACTGAGCGTTTCAAAATAGTTTGGCGTGACGAAGCTATAACCCGCGCTTGGTGCTTCGCCTCCGGGAACCGAGGAGTTCGGAAACGACGTGCCGATCGGCGCTACGGACACCCATCGATTACCGCCAAGGGGTCCGCGAGAGGCCTGCGCGACGGAGCGAACGCCAGGGAGCGTGACAATTCCCTGGATGAGGTCGCGATTGAGCTGCAGCAAACGCGCTTGTGAATAATTAAGATTCGCAGGATTGTACATTTCGAGATAGAGAACATGGCGGCTTTCGTAGCCCGGGTCGATGTTGAGCGCGCGTTGCGAGCCGCGGAGCAGCAAAGCGGAACTAATCAGAAGTACTAGGCAAGCAGCCATTTGGGCCGCAATCAGCAAACCGCGAAGACGCGAGCGACTTACTCTATGCCCGAACGCAGAGCTGTCTTCCTTGAGTGCGGAGTTCACGTCGGCCCTCGAAGCTTGCAGGGCTGGAGTGAGACCAAAAGCAATTCCGGCAGCGCAGGAAACAGCCAAGGTGTAGACAAAGATGCGAATGTCAGGAGTGATTTCGAGGGCAATCGCACCCCAGAAGGCCGGAATCGTGGCAGAGATCTCGACAATCAAAAGATGGAGCGCCCATCCTGCGAGCGGCAGGCCAAGGGCTCCAGCGAGAAGCCCGAGCAGGATGCTTTCCGTCAGCAGTTGGCGCAGCAACCGCCAGCGGCCGGCGCCAAGAGCTAACCGCACAGCAATTTCTTTGCGGCGTGCAACCGCGCGCGAGAGCAAGAGGCTTGCGACATTAGCGCAAGCGATAAGGAGCAGCAAAGCGACGGCCCCCATGGCGGCGATGACCACGGGCCAGGCATCAGAATCCAGCGCGGAGAGATTGTTGCTTCCAGAGACGACGCTCACGCTTGAGTTGCGTTCGATTTCGGGATAGAGAGTGCGCAGTTGCGCCGCGAAGACATTGAGCTCGGATTGCGCGCCGGAGAGCGAAACGCCTTGTTTCAGCCGGCCAACAGTGGAGCCGGCAAACACGCGGCGATCCAGGAAATCCTTGGGAGTCGACGCGCCCAACGCGATTTTTGCAACGGCCGGAGCCCATAGGTCGGGCACGGATGGGGCAGTCGCGAGGTAGTCGATCGGGGTCACGCCGATGACAGTGAAAGCTGTTCCGTTCAAGTGCAGCACAGTGCCAACGACGTTCGGGTCGGAATGGAAATGTCGCTGCCAGGCATTTCCGCTCATCAGGACAACCGGCGGGGAATTCGGTTGATCATCTGCGGGCAGGAGTATGCCGCCCAAAAGAGGATTCGCTCCAAGCATTGGGAAATAGTTGCCGGAAACAAAAAAACACATAATGGGTTGAGCACTGCCTTGAAGCAATTGCGGAAGCTGGAAACCCACGGCTCCGGCGATTCGGGGCATAGTTTCCGGTTGAGTGGCCGGCAGATCGCTGGAGGTGACGGCCATGCCAAAGGCAAAGAGTGCAAGATCTGAGAAGGATGTGGTGTGGTCGCGATAGTAGGTGTAGTCGGGATAAGAAAATCCCCCGCGGCGATCGTCGAGAATAACGCGAAAAACAAAGACCAAGCTGCCGGGATCCTTTACAGCGCGAGGGCGCAAAACAAGTGCGTCGAAAGCAGTAAAAATGGCAGTGTTTACGCCGATGCCCAGAGCCAGAGTGAAGACGGCGACGCAGGTGAAGCCGGGATTCTTGCGCAGGACGCGGAGGGCGTAACGAACGTCCGCGAAGAAGCTCTCGATTGAGGACCAGCGCCAGACTTGGCGGCTGTCGTCTTCGATCAAAGTCACGTTGCCAAACGCGCGGCGGGCAGCGGCGGTGGCTTCTTTTCTGGGCATGCCGCTGCTGACTAGCTCTTCAACTTTTTCTTCGAGGTGCTCGCGGATTTCGTCGGTGAGATCGTCGTAGATTCGGCGGCGCGAGAAGAGTTGTGTCAGCCAATTCATAAATCACCTGATGCAGTGAGGTGCGCAAGCCTGGATCATTCGCATGGAGCTGTTATTCGTAGCGCAGCGCGACCATCGGATCTACTTTCATAGCGCGGCGCGCCGGAATGTAACACGCTAAAAGCGCGATCAAGATCAGCAGCGTCGCGACGGCGGCAAACGTCAGTGGGTCGTGCGCAGTCACTCCAAAAAGAAGGCTCGTCATCAGGCGAGCCAATCCCAACGCGGCCACGACTCCGATGCTTACGCCCACGACGGCCAGCTTTGCGCCCTGCCTCAGTACTATTCTGACCACGTCTTCGCCCTGCGCGCCGAGCGCTAGACGAATTCCGATTTCGCGCTTGCGTTGCGACACGGTGTAGGAAATCACGCCGTAGATCCCGATGATGCCCAACGCCATCGCCATTGCGCCGGCGATTCCGAGCATCACGAGCGTGAAAGAGGTCCGTGCCACGGACTTCCCGTAGACATCCTCCATCGTCCGCACCGAAGCTACCGGCAAATTCGAATTCACTGACCACACCGCCTGCCGCAGCTCGCTCAAAAAACTCTGTGTGCCCGCGCGGTCGCTTCGAATCACGAACGTAACATCTCGAATCGGCTGCGCCGGTCCGCGCCCATAGAGATTCTCGACCATGGGCGGCCAGTACACGATTTCCGTGGCCTTCTCTTGCACGCCCTTTTCACGCACATCCTGAATCACGCCAATCACCTCGCGCCACGGCAGACCTGGATCCTCCGTCAATCGTTTGCCAATCGCATTCGCCGGCGTTCCCCACGCATCCCGCGCCAGATTTTCAGAGACCATCACCACCGGCCTGAGTCCGTACACCTCGTCCCACGCCAGTTCGCGCCCGGCGATGAGCCGCGTGCCGGCCGCTGCAAAGAAGCCAGGCGAAACGTGCTTGTAAAAATGAAGTGGCGGGAGCACGTCCTTAGGATAGTTCTTGCCCTCAATAAAAATCGTGTCCCAACCGGAGTCGAAACCCTCCATCGGCATCTCGCTTGCAAACCCGGCCGACTTCACCCCTGGAATCGCGGATAGCTTGTCCAGGATTTGGTTTTGCGTTCTCGTCACGCGCTCCGCCCCAGGGACCAACAAGTCCGGAATAGAAATCCTCACCACCTGCAGATGCCGCGCATCCGTAAATCCCGGATCAACCGCTCGCAGCGCCTGGAATGTGCGAATCATCAGCCCCGCGCTTACCAGCAAAACGAGCGCCATGGCCACTTGTCCAACCACCAGTAAATTCCGCGCTCGGTGGCGCTCGCGGCTTACGCTGATCGAACGTCCCGCGCTCCGCAGTTCCAACGAAGCTTGCGGCCCGGCATACTTGAGCGCTGGAACCAATCCAAACAGCAGTCCCGACAGTACCGAGCTCAAAAATGCAAATCCCAGCGTCCTAGCATCAATGGAAATTTCGCTCAACCGCGGCAAGTTCGCCGGTCCAATGGCTGCAAGGAAGCGCACGCCCGCGTAAGCCAGTCCAAGGCCAACGATTCCGCCGAGCAGTCCCAGCATCACGCTTTCTACTAGCAATCCACTGATGATGCGCTGCCGACCGGCGCCAAGCGCTGCGCGCACCGCCAGTTCCTGTTGCCGCGACTCGACCCTTACGAGCAGGAGATTCGTCACGTTGGCGCAGGCAATCAGCATCACCAGCCCAATCGTTCCCATCACCACCCATAGCGCCTCGCTCACATTCCCCACGACTTCCTGCTTCAACGGCCGGATCATCGGCGTAATTTTCCAAGTCTCATAAATGTGCGGAGGCGATCCCGGGCCGTTCGAAAACGAATCCATCCAGATCGGCAGCACGCGGGTCAAGTCCGCGTTCGCTTGAGCAATCGTTACCCCAGGTTTCAAGCGCGCGATGCCGTGAAACCCGAATCCCGCCAAAATCAATTTCCCCCGATCGAATTGAAACGGCCTGATTAAATCGAAATCCGTATCGACAAAGCGAAACCCTTGCGGCATCACGCCAATAATCTCCATGGGTCGCGAATCGACCGTAACGTTGCGCCCAATCACGGTGCGGTCTCCTCCGAACCTGCGCTGCCAATACCCATAGCTCAGCATCACCCGTGCTGGCCCGTTCGGTACTTGATCTGCCGCGGAGAACCATCTCCCAACTTCCGGCGCGACATTCAGTGCTTGCAACACTCCGTCGCTCACGCCCACGACGCGCGCTTGTTCCGGCTCGGCCAGTCCCGTAACGCTCACCGTTCCCGGGTCCCATACCCCTAACGACTGAAACGTTCGGTTATTTTCCGCATACGCGAAATACATCGAAGGCGAAAGCAGCAGACCATTCTCGAAATCGGCCAGCCCTGACGCGCCCGGAGCAATCTGGTGCAGCGACACCAAATCTTCCGCCTTCGGATAATGGAGCGGTTTCAGAAGCACGCTGTTCACAACGCTGAAGACAGCGGCGTTGGCCCCAATTCCAATCGCGATCGTCAATAAGCCGACGACAGTGAACACAGGATTGTGGCGTAGCATCCGCAATCCGTAACGCACGTCGGCGAGAAAATTCTCGAGGGACAGCCAGCGCCAAACGTCGCGGCTATTTTCTTCCGTTATGGTGACGTTTCCAAATTCGCGGCGAGCTGTGGCGGTGGCTTCTTTTCGCGACGTGCCGGTGGCGACGAGGTCTTCGACCTTTTCTTCGAGGTGCTGCTGCATCTCATCGGAGAGATCCTTGTAGGCGCTTCGACGAGAGAATATTTGTCTTAGCCAGTTCACGATTCACCTCGCGCCAGGACGCGTGTGATTCCTTCAAGCATTTTTTCGAAACTCGATACCTGGCGCTCGAGATGCCTGGCGCCTGTGGTCGTCAATTTATAAATTCGCACGCGGCGGTTCGTGGAGGAGATACCCCATTCGGCTTTGACCAGCTCTTCCTTAAGAAGGCGTTGGAGAGCGGGATACAGTGAGCCTTCTTCGATTTGCAGCAGATCGTCGGAGGTCCGCTTGATGTGCTGGACGAGAGCGTAGCCATGCAAAGGCTGGCGCTTGAGAGTTCGGAGAATCATCATCTCGAGCGCGCCGGGGAAGAGGTCGCGTTGTTCTGATTTTTTCAAAGCTGGCTCCCGAGAAACAGTTGAGGCTATACTATACAAGGCCTAGAGTAAAATAGTGTAGTCGAGATTGTCCGTCAACTGTTTTCTTGAAAGCAGCTGGCGCATGGAGAAAGGAACATCGATTGTGACAGCCGCGTTTCGGATCTCAATGTGCTCGCCGATCTTGGGTGCAAAGAGTCTAAACGAGATCCGGCCGGCGCGGACTACTCGTAACGCAAGGCAACGATGGGATCGACGCGCGTGGCGCGGCGAGCGGGAATGAAACTCGCGAAAAAGAGCACGACGAGAAGCAAAACGCACGCGAGCAACATGGATAGCGGATCGTAGATTTTCACGCCGTAGAGCATGCCGGAGTGTTCGTGCGGTACGAGGTAAAGTGTGCTCTTGAGAATGCGCCCGAGCGCGAGGGCAATGGCAACGCCGCAGAGCAGACCTGTAGCTCCCATCAAGTAGGTGCGGCCAATAGCTTGACGCAGGACGTGAGCGGACGTGGCCCCCACCGCGAAGCGGATTCCGAATTCCTGTGTGCGCTGCTGAACGAAATAGGCAACCGTGCCGAAAATGCCGACAGAGACGAGCGCGAGCGCCACAACGGCGAGGCAGCCGACCAGAATCAGATCGAACTGAGATCCACGCAGCGAGTCGCCGATCAGCTGGTCGACGGTTTCGATATCGTAGAGCGGCTGGTCCTTATCGAGGGAGTAGGCCTCGCCGCGGATCGCGCCGAGCAACGCTCCGCGCGGAAGGTTCGAAGTCACAACGATGGTCGCGCCGCGGTCTGGCTGTTGCGAAAAGGGAACATAGAGGACGTCGAAGGGAATCTCGATTGGGCCAAACTCTTGAGTGTTCTCCGTGACGCCCACGATTTGAACCGGGAGTTCGGCAGGAACGCCGCGGCGTTCATCGGCGACATAGTTGAGGATTTTTCCCACTGGATTGTCCGAGCCGAACAATGTGTGCGCAGCATTGCGATTGATAATGGCGACTCGCGGCGATGTCTCCGTGTCGCGGGGATTCAACGCGCGCCCTGCCAGGAGATGCATGTGTAGCACGTCGAAAAAATTAGGTTCGACAGCATAGACCAAGACGCCGGTGCCGTATTTGTCGCGGAGCGGCTGTCCGGCCACATTGACGGTGTCACTAAGTCCCGAACCTTGGAGCGGAATGCTGGTTCCCAGGGTCACGTCCTGAACTCCAGGAAGAGATCGAATTTGATCCGTCAGGGTGCGGAAGTAACGATGCTGTTGCTCGGGCTGGGCGTAGTTTTCACCGCGCAGCAAGATTCGAAACGTGAGCGCGCCGGGAGCATCGAAACCGCGAGGCGCTTGTTCTTCGCGAAGAAAGCTGGAGAGAAAGAGTCCGGCACCGAAGAGAAGCACGAGGGCCAGCGCTACCTCGACGGCCACAAGAACGCTGCGAGTTCTATGCTGGCTGCGGCTTGCGGAAAAGCCGCTGTTGCCCTTTCGCAGCGCATCGTTGACATCCACGCGCGACGAAAATAGAGCGGGCATAATGCCCATGAGCAAGGCAGAGAAAATCGATACACCAAGCACGAAGAGCAAAACTCGCCAATCAAAAAAATTCTCTGTGTGGCGCGGAAGTGCTTCTTCCGAAAGGAACGCAGGAAACGCGCCCGCTCCCCAAACGCCTAGCAGAGTGCCTGCGGCGCCGCCGGCGAGCGAGAGGAGCAAACTTTCGGCAAGCGATTGGCGAATAAGCGTTGCGCGGCTAGCGCCAAGAGTCGCACGGAGTGCAAATTCGCGCTGACGCGACAGCCCGCGCGCGAGAAGAAGTCCAGCGTTGTTGACGCAAGCGATGAGCAGGACCAGAAGAATTGCGCCCGCGAAGAAATAAAGCCCGCGCGCGCTGAATTCGGTCCAGGTCACCCGCAGATTGCTCACTGCGGCGATATCCTCTTGTTTAGCTCCTTCAGCTTGCAGTTGCCGCTGGAGGATGCCATCGAGTTCGGCGCGGGCTGCCTCGGCCGAGACGCCCGGTGCCAGCCTGCCAATCATGTAGATGCCACGCATCACTTTCGCCGCCGGGTTTAAGGTGAGCGGGACATAGATCGCTGGCTCCGGGAGGTATTCGAATCGGAGGCGAGGAGAGGCAATGCCCACGACAAAATATGGCTCGCCATCGATGGTGACGGGCTTTCCGATTACGTTTGCGTCGGACGCGAAGCGCGTCTGCCAAAGTGCGTTACTGAGAATGGCGACGTGATCGCCACCGGCCGTTTCTTCTTCCGGCAAAAATATGCGCCCTCGCTGGAGAGGAATTCCGAGCGTTTCGAACAACGACGATGTGAGCTCCATCACCCGCACTCGTTCCGACGTGCCTTCAGCGGTCAGATTGCGCGACGATGGGGAGGTGTAAAAGCCGAGACTTGAGAAAGCATAGCCCTGTCCCGCCCATGCAATGCACATGGAGTTGGTAATCACATCCCACTGGCGCGGATTCTTGCGCAGCACAACGTGAACGTCGACAAGGCGCTCGGAATCGGGAAAGGGAAGCGGGCGCCAGAGCTGCGATTCTAGAACGCTGAAAATGGCGGTGTTGGCGCCGATGCCCAAAGCAAGGGTGAAGATCACCACGAAGCTGAAGCCGGCATTTTTGCGAAGGACGCGTCCGGCATAGCGAAGATCGCGCAAGAGAGTTTCGAGCATCGGCAACCCCTTGCGGTCACGGTAGATTTCTTTTATTTGCTCGAGGCCGCCGAGTTTGATTAAGGCTTGTCGGCGGGCTTCTTGTGATGTCATGCCGGAGCGCAGATTGTCATCGATGTGAAGCTGGAGGTGGCTTTCCATCTCGGCAGCGAGCTCGCGTTCGCGGCGGGGTTTGCGGAAGAGTTCAGTGAGCCGAATGAAAAACGCGCGCAGGTGTCTCATAGATGCTCCTGTTTCGCAGACAGCAAGAATCCGTTCGCGAACTTGCGAAATTCGCGGAGGTCACTCATAGCGCAGCGCCACCATCGGATCGACGCGCATCGCGCGGCGGGCGGGAATCCAGCACGCGAGCAACGTGATGAAAGAAAGCAGCGCCGCGACGGATAGATAAGTGAGCGGGTCGCTCGGACTTACGCCGACCAGCATATGGGACATGGCGCGCGTGAGCAGCCAAGCGCCAACCAAACCAAAGAGCAATCCCGTGGCAACCAGTCGCGCACCTTGCCTAAGAAGCAACGCGAGAATCTGGCGTGGGCTCGCTCCCAGTGCCATTCGAACGCCGAGTTCCTGGGTACGTTGCGTCGCGGCATAGGAGACGACGCCGTAGACTCCCACGACGGCGAGGAGTAATCCGAGTAGGCCCATGGCCGCCGCTAGCGAAGCTCCGAGGCGATAGATGAAATATCCCAATGTGCCGCCGAGCGATTCCTTCATTGTTTGGATTTCTTCGATGGGGTCACTGGCATCGAGCGCCTGTATTTCGTGCTGGACTATGGGGGCAAGCGATTCGAGAGGCATTGTGGAACGAATCTGCAGGGTGCGCTGCGCGGTGAAGTGCTGCGCTAGAGGGACGTAAAAGTAAGGCTGCGGATCTTCGGCCAGAACGCGGTACTTGCCGTCGCGCGCGACACCGACGATTTCAACGAATGGGCCGGTATCGCTTGTCAGACTAAAACGTTTGCCGATGGGATCTTCCTCTGGCCAAAAATGCCGGGCCATCGTTTCGTTGACAATCGCGACGCGCGGAGACGTCTCGCTGTCGGCGTCCGTGAAGGCACGGCCGAGGAGGACACGAATGCGGAGGGTGTCGAAATAGGGTGCATCCACGCTGTTGAACATCACATCGGGTGCCTTTTGGCCGGGCGGCACGGGCCGCGCTTCGATATATACCGATTCTTTGCCGAGCGCATAGGCGACCGGCACTGCCGAGGCCTGACTCGCGGATTGCACACCAGGAAGCGAGCGTATTTTTGTTTCGAGCGATCGGTAAAATTCCTTGGTTTGTGTTTCGCTGAAATTATTGATGGAAGGATCGAGGCGGACGTTCAAAAGCTGATTTGGATCGAAACCGATGTCCATACGCTCGACGGCGCTCAGGCTACGTACAAAAAGTCCAGCGACGATGAGCAGTGTGAGCGAGCCGGCGACTTGTGCAGCCATGAGGTCACCGCGAACCTTGTGGCGGGCTTTGCCACCGGCCTCCGCGCGGCCGCCTTGATGCAGCGCGGTATTCACGTCGGCGCGAGTGGCGCGAAGGGCGGGCGACAGACCGGCGGAAACCGCGGTGAAGACTACCGCAGCGAGCGCGTAGGCAAAAACCCGCCAGTCAAAACCAAAACCGAGACGCACTGGAATGTTGGCCAGATGCGTGGAGCTGGCCAAACGGTTCAGGCTCGCTCCAAGCGTTACTCCGGCAACTCCGCCGAGGAGGGCGGTGAGCATCGTCTCTGTCAGCATTTGCCGGACGAGGCGGAAGCGCGCTCCGCCGAGGGCCGCGCGAATGGCCATCTCGCGCTGACGGACGGAGGCGCGCGCCATCAGAATGTTTGCGATGTTCGTGCAGGCGAGCAACAGAACGAGGGCACCGAGGATCAGAAATAATCCGGAAAAAACAATGAACGCATTGTTGGCGTAGGGAATGGGGCGCGAGAGCCGCTCGTCCATCACGCGCACGCTCAAGTCTTTATCAGTCACCGGATATTGCGCGGCCAGCCGCCGCGAGATTACGTCGAACCTGCTCTGTGCCTGGGCGAGACTCACGCCCGGTTTCAGTCTGCCAAGAACTAGCATTGCGTGGATGTCGCGGCTATTCCAAAAATTGCTCGCTGAAGATGTGTCGAACGCTGTACTGAGCGGCGCGTACGCATCCATCTCGAAGACGGTGAACTGCCCCCGGAATTGTTTCTCCATGACGCCGACAATCGTTGCCGGCGTGCCGTCCAGGCGCACTTGCTTGCCGATCACGCGCGGATCGCCGCCGAACCTTCTTTGCCAAAAGCTATAGCTGAGGACCAGGATGGCAGGTTCGCCGGGGTGCTCGCCTTCGCCAGAAAGGACGAGCCTTCCGAGAGCGGGCCTCACCCCAAGCGCGGAAAAATAGTTGCTGCTGACGCCGCCGATGGTAAGCGTGTCGCTATGGCCTTCCGCCGTAAAGTTCAAGCGCCACGCCGTGGCCGAGCCGAAGACTTCGCAGATCGGAGCCGTTTGCTCGCGGAAATCCATGAATTGCGGATAGGAAAAACCGAGCGCTCCGAGAGAAGAATCACGAGACTGAATCACCAGAGCGGCTATTTGTTCGGCTGCCGGCACCGGCAGACGCTGCAGCAGGAGGCCATTCACCAGGCCGAAGATAGCGGTATTTGCCCCCACGCCGAGAGCAAGAGTGAGCACGACGATAATTGTGACGCTGGCATTCTTGCGCAACATGCGTGCGGCGAAACGAAGATCCTGCAGAAACGTTTCGAGCATCGGCAGCCCGCGCCGTTCGCGGTAGTTCTCTTTAGTTTGTTCCACGCCACCGAGTTTCATGATCGCCTCCCGCCGTGCTTGCGCCGCCGTCATGCCTGCGCGCAAATTGTCTTCAATGTGTAGTTGAAGATGGCTCTCCATCTCCGCGGTGAGTTCGCGTTCGCGGCTCTCCTTGTTGAACAATGCGCCGAGCCGAACAAGCCATGCACGCAGATGCCTCATGCGCACTCCTCGTCGCACAACAACTGCGACCACCCCTCCGGCCTGCCGAAGTCACTCATAACGCAGTGCAACCATCGGATCAACGCGCATCGCGCGGCGAGCGGGGAGAAACGCTGCGATTCCAGCTATGAGAAGCATCAAGCCAACGGCAAAACCGATGCTCATCGGATCCGTCGGCTTTACTCCCCACAGCGTTCCGCGAATCAGCTGCGCTGCCGCAATGCCAGCTCCCACGCCAAACGCTATCCCGATGCACACTGTCCGTGTCATTTCACCGAGCAGCATGCGGAACACATCGCCTCGATCCGCGCCCAACGCCATCCGAATCCCTATTTCGCGTGTCCTTTCCGCTGCCGCGTGGGAGGTCACGCCATAAACGCCAATCATCGCCAGCAGCCCAACGAACAAACTGAATGCCGTCGCAATCAGCGCCATAGCGCGATCTCGGTGGACGGAATCGCTGACCAAGTTACTCAGGGGCGTGCATTTCAAAATGATACGAGGGTCAACCGTTGCTGCAGCTTCTTCGAGACGTTTAGCCGTTTCGGCGAATCCACCGGCAGCTCGAATTTCATAGCCGCCGACCCCTGAGCACGAACTTCCGCATTGGGAAACCGGTCGATAGAAGATAGGAAGAGGACCATCACTGGGCCGGCGAAACTGTATGTCTCGAACGACGCCGACAACCTCAACTGCGTAGTCGTGCCCGTCACCATCGTTCTCACGAAATCTCAGCCCGACAGGACTCACTTTTCCAAAAAGCACTCTCGCGAGGTCCGCACTAAGAATAGCCACCGGAGGCGACGTGCCGCTGTCCGTGTCACTAAATTCCCGGCCCGCGAGTACCGGAGTTTTCCAGGTTTCGAAAAAGTCCGGAGAGACGAAGTGGAGATAAGACCCAGACCTTCGCTCGGAACCTGCTGGCCCTGGAACGACTAGCTGGGAAAGCGTCGCCTTCGAATGACGGCGGCTCCATGACGCCGACGTAACGCCAGACAGGGATCGAAATGCCGCCAGCAATTGCTCCCCGACGAAGACTTCGCGCTGCGCATTTTTGCGGCCACCCGGCCAGTTCGCGTGAGCCGTCACGACCCCTTTAGGGTCGTAGCCCGCATCCTGCGCTAGCAGCGCTTGCAGTGTCCGCGCCAACAAGCCCGCGCTGACCAGCAGCGCTACGGACAGAGCGACTTGGGCGGCAACGAGGAAGCCGTTCATGGTGCGGTTTCTACGCGTTCCGCTGGTCAGGCTGTTGTGCATAACGGAATAGATAGAAATATCCGTGGCTCCCAGCGCGGGAGCCAAGCCAAAGAGTAGAGCGCATGCCAACGTGATGGTGATCGCAAAGGCCGCGAGCTTGGGATCCCATGACAGCTCCAATCGAAGTGGATCACCACCGGGAAACGAAAGGGCCCAAAGCAAAGCTTGGCTGCCCCAGCGCGCGATAAGAAGACCAGCCGCAGCGCCGATTATCGACAAGGCAACGCTCTCTGTTAACAGTTGCCGGACCAGACGCCACCGCGATGCGCCCAGAGCGAGGCGAGTGGCGATTTCGCTTCGCCGCTTTGCGGCTCGCGCGAGCAGGAGATTGCCTAAATTCCCACAGGCGATGATCAGGGCGACAGCGGCCATTACCAGCAATAGCAGCACTATGTCCATGTCCTGAAGCCATTCATTCGAGGTCCCGTTGGGCATAGGACGCGCCGAGAAAGACCCAGGCGCTGCGCGTTGCCATCTGCTGTCGTCGGATCTCGACGATAGGGCGCTGTATATTTCCGCACCTAGAACCTGCAATCCGGCATTGGCTTTAGCCACACTTACTCCCGGCTTTAGGCGCCCGACGATGCTGAGTGTCGTAGCCGGATCGTCTAGGGACGGCATCTGAGGTCCATACCGTTGGGGATAATCCCTGTAAGTTCGTTCCGCCTCGAGTGGCATGAAGATCTCAGGTGTAGCGCCAATCTCCACACCGAAAAAGGACGCGGGGGCCACTCCGACGATCACAAATTCGTTTCCGTTGACCCGGATCGCCCGGCCGAGTGCATCTGCCGATTGACCGTACAATTGCCGCCACAATTTGTAACCAATCACGCATACGGGCGTCGCACCGGACTGGTCGTCCGAAGATTGCAGGACTCGACCTAAAACAGCTGAGACGCCAAGCGTTGAGAAGTAACCTCCAGAAACATACAGCCCCGTCACGTCCTGCTGTCCTTTTGAGTCCGCGATTATGAACTGCCCGCCGAAGTCGTTGTAAGAATAGTTGTAGGCCAAAACGGCGGAGAAGATATTCTGCCGGTCCCGAAAGAGCTTCCACTCGGCGTAGCTGTGCAGGTTCCCCCGGGAGCCCTGCTCTACCTCGACCAACTGCTCAGGCTGTTCCACCGGCAGCGTCCGTAGCGCCAGCGCATAAATCACGGAG
>Ga0210405_10002136_pt1 | contig 20907 bp, 23 predicted proteins | sample IncBWH11MmetaG_FD_155492 | JGI IMG/M metagenome (GOLD analysis project Ga0210405, IMG submission 155492) | Forest soil microbial communities from Barre Woods Harvard Forest LTER site, Petersham, Massachusetts, United States - Inc-BW-H-11-M | ecosystem: Environmental > Terrestrial > Soil >... | reverse complement strand
CTGCTCGACGTGCCAACGCGGCAGACCGTCTTCGATCTTGCCGTACGGCCGCGTGTTCTGCTCGAACACGGCGACTCGAATTCCGTGATCCGCCAGAATCTCCGTCGCCACCGAGCCTGAAATCGCACCGCCAATGACCGCCACGAAATGACGCACCGGATTCGTCATCTATCTGCCACCCCCCGCGCATTCGAGCGGGATTGTACAACGCAAATCGTGCAAAGTCTCCTCAACCAACGAGCGTTTCTATGACTGTTTGCAAAAGTCGTGCGTGGTAGGCGCTCTTACCGGACTTATCAGAGGTAGCCAGTTGCAATCGCCACCAACCCTTGGTGGTCAGTTCTTCAGCAAACCAAGTAACTCCAGCCAATCAGCAAACCTGTCGATCCAATGATCCGTAGGTAGGTTTTGCTTTCGCATCCCGAAGCCGTGGCCACCCTTCTCGTACATGTGCAGTTCAGCTGGTTTGCGGGCGCTGGTCCACTTTTCGTACAAAGCGACACTGTCCGGTGCGAGTCCGAGATTGTCATCGGTGGCGGCGGCGACAAATACGGGCGGCGCATCCACGGGAACGTGAGAATCTTTAAGCCTGCCCGCGGCGGCATAGATCAGGGCTGCGAAGGCGGGCCGGCCATCCGGCGCGTAACGAAAGGCAACTCCGGCAGCGACCGTTCCACCAGCGGAGAATCCGATAATGCCGACGCGATCGGAGGATACTCCCCAGTCCGACGCGTGCTGCCGAACGTAGGCGACCGCCGCCAACCCATCGGCGATGGACAGGGGGACCACCTTGTCTAATATCTGTTGAAATTTCTGCCTGTCTGCAAACAGCGCCGTAAATTCCTCGGTGGCATCCTCGCCGGTGTGTGCGACGCGGTACTTGAGCACAAAGGCTGTCACGCCTTTCGCGGTCAGGTACTTGGCGACGTCGGTGCCTTCGCTGGTGATGGAGAGGGCCATAAAACCGCCGCCAGGGCAGATCACCACTGCGGTGCCGTTTCTCAACTCCGGAGAAGGCTTGAACACCGTCAGTGTTGGCTTGGTCACGTTAGCGACGACTTCGGTGTTCCAGCTTTTCGAGAAGTACTCTTTCTCAGGATAGTTCTCCTGCGCCGAGCCGGGTGTCGTGCCGGGGTAGAGGGGGACGACATCCTGGGCGGCTGCGAGAGGAGCCAGGAAAAGTACGAGGCAAAGGGTTCGAATAAGGAATGTTTTCATGGGCGCATAGTCTAGCAGAGAGTCGAGTCTGTAGACCTGGAGATCAGATTCGCCGAGGGATAACTTCCGTTTTGTCAGCCAAACGGAAATTGGCTGATTAGTTCAGAGTGGCCCGTCGGTTGACCAGAACATCGGATTCGTACGGCATCCGCATCCAAAGTGTCAATGTCGACCCCAGTCACAAGAAAAACTTGACAGACTATCTGTTATTGATATATCAGTAGTGGACATATCCATGTCTACTGCGGCCAATCGCGTTCCAGATGATTTGCAACACCTGCTCCCGCTCACTCCTGCGGTCTTTTTTATTCTTTTCGCGTTGGCTGACGGGGAGAAGCACGGCTACGCCATTATGCAGAGTGTCTCCCGAATTTCTGACAACCAATTCCGTATGGGTCCTGGCACGCTCTATACGACAATCCAGAGGCTATTGGATCTGGACTTGATAGAGGAAACGGAGAGCGTCGGCGGTCGATCTGACCACGAAAATCGCAGGCGGTATTACAAGCTGACCCGCACGGGAAAGACAATCCTCGCTGCCGACATCAGCCGGATGGAATCTGTGGTGCGCTTGGCACGTGAGAAGAAGCTGGTGCCGAGAACATCGGAGTGATGTTATGACCAGCGCTGTTCGAGTGAGCTGTGATCTCTACAAAATGGTGTTGCTCACATATCCGCGCGATTTTCGCCTGCGCTTCGGGAGCGAGATGGCAACCGCGTTTTCCGACCAAATATGCGCCGAATGGGAACACAGCGGCCTGCCGGGAGCCGCGCGAGTGTGGCGGTGTGCACTAAAGGAAGTGCTTTCTGTCGCGGTACCACTTCAACTGCAAAACTCAATTGTGATTGCGACGTCGCTGGCACTGCTTTCGTCGCTTGCCTTGTTTATGGCGGTATTTCACGCAATGACGCATGTGTGCAACGGCGAATAGTTCACTGGTTCGGCTGGTGAAAGAGGACTTCAAATCTCACTCGCTGTGATGGGTTGTGAGCTTGTGAAAAGGCTATCGGCACTGGTTAGCGCAATCGCGTTGATCACGCAGACGAGTCCGCCGTCAGTTACTGCCGTCGTGCGCGGTGCGCCTCCATCTGCGCAGGACATTCAACAATCGTTGCTTTTTGTGCCAGATCGTATGGCCCACCAGCACGTGCCAGGTCTGAGCTTGGCCTGTATTCACAATGGCACCGTAGCGTGGACTCAAGCTTTCGGGGTTGCCAGAGTCGGCGGTGAGCCGGTAACGCCCGAAACCCTATTCCAGGCGAGTTCCATCAGTATGCCGGTGACGGCACTGACTGTGCTGCGACTCGTGGAGCAGGGAAAACTGAATCTCGACGTTGATGTGAGCCACTACCTGAGAAGCTGGAAGTTACCGACTAGCAGGTTTACCGAGGAGAAGAAGGTGACGCTCCGAGAATTACTCAGCCACACAGCAGGCGCAACCGTCCACGGCTTTGAGGGCTACGCTGTTGGAGAAAAGGTGCCCACGCTTGTCCAGGTGCTGAACGGTGAGAGTCCCGCAAACTCTGCGCCGGTGACTATAGACTTTGTCCCTGGGACAGAGTTCCGATATGCTGGCGGCAACTACACGATCATTCAGCAGATTTTGATAGACGTGACAGGCGAGCCTTTCCCCGAATTGATGCAGGAAATAGTGCTGCAGCCGCTGCATATGGTGCACAGCACCTTTCAACAACCCATTCCTGAGAAACTACGTCCCCTAATAGCAATGCCCTACGATAAAGATGGGAATGCGATCGAGGGAGGTCCGCACACCTACCCCGAGATGGCCGTCGCAGGCATGTGGACGACCCCTTCGGATCTAGCGTTGTTCGCTTTGGCCATCCAGGACGCTTTAGCCGGCAAGCCCGGGGCGATATTGTCGCCATCGACGGCTCATCAGATGTTACAGCCGGTTCTAGGATTCTATGCCCTCGGCTTTGCGATCGCGGGAAATGGTCCCAATCGGTATTTTTCGCACCCCGGAGTGAATGCAGGATTCGTAGCCTTTCTCTTCGTATATGAGAAGGGAGATGGTGTGGTCTTGATGACCAATGGGGAGAACACCAAAGCGTTGGGCCTGGAGATTATCCACACCCTCTCGAAACAATATGGATGGACCGAATTCCCGACAGAATCTACATTCAGCAATCCTTGGATCATCGGCCTGATCTTCGCGTCTATCAGCCTTATTACCTATTTAGTCCTCCGAGTAAGCAGACGTCGCAAGAGATTCTTCTTTTCCAAATTGGGGCAATAAATGCCCAGCAAAGCAATCAATTAGCCGAATGGTTGGCTACACGGAAGTTATGCATGCTGCGCCGGAGGCGGTTTAACGCCCAAACACCACATGTCCGTTGCCCAGCTAATCGGTCATGTAGATTTACAACAGTAAAGAGAACCGGGTTCTGGGGGATCCAAGTCGGTGAATTTGATCCGGTGACAAATCCCAATTCTCGAACCCTTCAGTCCCACAGAGTAGAGGTATAATCCAAGCCGATCTGGGGTGGTCGGAGGTATTTATGCGGCGGCCATTTGGCGTGGTCCTTGCCTCGTTTGTTCTTTTCGCTAACCTCTCGAAGCCCCAAAAAACAAATTCGCAATCCCTGGAATCTGGAGCCGCTTCCAAAGCTGGCGCCGAAACCGCGATCATAAGCCTCCTTCAACAAAGCCATGACATAGGTCAACAGTTGCCGCTATCGCAGCGACTGACTCTGTTGCCCCGGCAGACTTGGATGGTTTCCAAGTTGCGCAATGACCTGGGGCGAGAATGGGCCAACGAACTTTTCACAATATCGTTCCAAACAAAAGGTGATCAACGCTCGTGGGTACAGAGCACCGCCATGGGCGTGCTAGTGCGATTAGATCCCGACCGAGCGCTTGAACTTCTACATAGCATGAGTATGGAGGAACCAGAGGCATACGGGGGCTCCTCGCCAGCAAAGATGCGGTTAGCCCAACTGGTATTCCAGGTGTTGGTCGAGCGGGATGGAGCAAGCGTCCTACCCCTGCTGGAACAAGAAGCGCAGGCCATGGGAAACGAAGGACACTATCCTTACGCTGCCTTAGGGTATGCCGCGATGCAAGCTACTTCGAAAGACTGGGGCAAGGATAATCAACGCGCGATTCGGTTGCTTCAGTCCGTTTTCGATCCGGCATTTGCGAGGTACAGCCAAAGCCCTCAGAGATATTCGGATGATTTGGAGTTTGGGAGGATGCTCGACGTGCTCTCCGGCGGCCTGCCGTTTGATTCGGTACAACCTGCATTGCGCCTGCTGGTGAAGAACCTGCTTGCAACGGACACTCGCAAGTACCAATTTGTGGCGGGAGTGCATACCTCGGATGGCAAAACCGCAAAGGCAGACAACGCGATCGACGCAGCCATCCTGGTTTATGGAATGTTGATCAACCGTGATCCTGAGCTAGTGCAAGAGCTGGAATCAAGGAGGCCCGCACTAAAAACACTCCTGGAGTACACCAAAGAAGGTCGGCACAGTTCGATTGAAGGACCTGTGCGGCCAGAGGTCATGCAATCCGAAGACTCCGGCGACGAAATACGAATGGATGCAATAGCCCTATCGCGTAGCAGCCCCGAAGCAGCGATCGCCAAGGTACAAGAATTGCCTGACGACGATTGGCGCACGAGTACAATGCTCGAGGTCGCGCGCGGCGTCGCTGGTGATCGACCGGAACGAGGGGCGGAATTAATTGCGGAAACGCAGCACAATAACCAGCCTACTGATGATGAGATGCACTTCAACCTGATTTCAGCTCAAGCCTCCGTCGCGGCATCACAGAACAAACAGGCCGTGTTGCGTGATCTGCTTCAGCGTGGATTTGAATCGGCTAACCATATCCTTCTGGAACAGCAAAGAACCGGCGAGATTCACTTCTTTGCGGGCCTAGGACCTTTGGTCCAGGTCGGAATGCAGAACGACCTGGAATTGACCACATCCTTCATCGACAGCCTTCCGGCGTCGTACTTGAAGGCGCATATACTGCTAGGAGCAGCCTCAGCATTGAGCATGGGAAGGCGACTGCCGCTTAGTAACCGACCGCAATGAAGGGCGCCCTTTGAACTTTTGTTCATCGGCTTCTTGTGGGTACGGGCCGTCCGATATGATAGCCAGATGCTCTACTTCCTCGCGATTGGCCCGTCCGCCTTGCCTGCGGCGGTCGCCCACCATTTCCTAAGCACTCCGCAGGCCTAATCCATGTCCGGCCCCAACGCCGAAGATAGTAGAATGGCGCGACTCGATTTCCCGAAGGAGGTGTCTGTATTGCGAGACCGCAGGCGAGATAGGAGATGACCAGCGAGGCGAGGGAACCATCGCTAGGCTGGAAGTTCGTACGCACAAAAAAATGGTCTATCCTCGCTGTCTCCATCGCGATAATCGTGCCATGCCTGTGGCACCGGCACATCGAGGCTGGCGACCTCGCAAGCCATGTCTACAACGCGTGGCTGGCCCAGTTGATCGAAAAGGGCCAGGCACCCGGCCTCTACATCGTCCGCCAGTGGAACAATGTGCTGTTTGACTGGACATTGCTGCACGCGGCAAATCTTGTGAGCTTCGCGGCTGCCGAAAAAATTGTCGTCTCGCTCTGCGTGCTGATCTTTTTCTGGGGAGTTTTTGCTTTCGTTGCCGCGGTCAGCGGCCGGCCGCCCTGGTTTCTCACTCCGTGTATCGCCATGCTCGCTTACGGCTACGCGTTTAACATGGGGTTCCTTAACTACTATTTGTCCCTCGGGCTGGCTTCCTTCAGCCTGGCTCTTTTGTGGCGGGGAAGGGGATTGGAGCGGCTCTTCGGTCTCATCCTCCTGCCATTCGTTCTGCTTGCTCATCCGGTGGGATTCCTCTGGCTCACGGGGACGGCGCTGTACCTTATTCTTTGGACGAAGCTTCCGAATTGGTGGAAGCTAGCCGCACCAACCGCCGCTGTGGCGTTGCTACTCGGAATTCATTGGTATCTCGCACATCAGAATCAGTTTCCCGTCGATTGGGCGCACGACCCTTTTTATATTATGAACGGAGCCGATCAACTGACGCTTTATGGCCAGCGCTACGCCGTGCTCGGGCGCGTCGCGTTAGGCTTCGGAGTGCTTTGCCTCGTGGTCGATTTGATTTCCCGTCGGCGCGACACTTCCTTTTGGCAGTCCTTACGGTTTCCCGCCGAGTTATATTTCATTGCCATCGTTGCCGTCGCTCTGTTGCCTGAGAATTTGCGCCCCTCAATCTCCGGCGGTTGGATTGGATTGCTTGCATCGCGGCTGAGCGCGATCACCGCCGTTTTTGGTCTTTGTCTACTGGGCTGCCTGAAGCCGAGGAAGTGGCATCTGGCAGGTTTCGGGGTATGCGCGATTGTTTTTTTCGGTTTCTTATATCAGGACACACTCGTCTTGAATCGCATGGAATCCAACGCGGAAGACTTGGTAAGCCGGCTGCCATTTGGCACCCGCGTCATCGCAACGGTCTGGGCGCCGCCGGACTCGCGCGTTTCCTTCATCGGTCACATCGCCGACCGCGCCTGCATCGGGCACTGCTTCAGCTATGCGAACTACGAGCCTTCCTCCGGGCAATTTCGCATTCGAGCGCATCCCGGCAGTCCTGTCGTCGGCGCTTCGGATGACGACACCGAAGACATGCAAGCAGGGGAGTACGAGGTCCAGGACGAGGACCTGCCGGTGATGGAAATTTTCCAATGCGATGAAAAAGACCTGACCAAGCTCTGTATCCGCGACCTGGTTTCCGGCGAAAAAAATGGCCGGCTCGGCTACAAGCCGCCCTCCAATTGAACCGGCCGCCCCGGCCGGTTGCCGGCCCCTGCCTGCTCAATACGCGCCAAAAACCGGCCAAAATGGCGGTAAGACAAATTGGCTCTTGCAGCAGTCCAATATCGTGTAGAATTGGCTCAGGGTGAGAGACAATGTTGCCACTGCATCTCCAGCCTGAGAGCCACGTCCCGCTGTACATCCAGCTTCGCGATCAACTTCGTTCGCTCGTGCATGCTGGCGATTTGCGCCCCGGCGACCGCATTCCCGCCAGCCGCGAACTCGCCACCATGTTGGGAGTGCACCGGACCACGGTCGCGAACGCCTACGCCGAGCTTGAATCTGAAGGTCTTATTCAGGGACACGTCGGCCGCGGCACGTACATCAAAGGCAACGGAAACGGCTTGAAACTTACTCCGCCACCACCGCCCGTCCTTAATGGAAATGGAGGCGCTGGCATCCGCTGGGAACTGCTCTTCGCTGATGAACGTGGCGAAGAAGCGCTTAGCCGTTTAACTGCCGCCGCGCCGGAAAACGCGTTGTCCTTTGTGATGGCCCGTCCGGCCGAAGAATTCTTCCCCGTCGAGGAATTGCAAATCTGCGTAAACGCCGTGCTCCGGCGTGAAGCCACCGATGTTCTGAAGCTCGGACCCTCGGATGGCTATGGACCGCTAAAAGAAGCTCTGCTCGATCATCTCCGCGCCGACGGCATCCCTGCAAAAGATGAAAATCTTCTCATCACCGACGGCTGCCAGCAGTCGCTCGACATCATCAGCAAAGCGTTCGTGCGGCCTGGCGATTCCGTGATTCTCGAGAATCCCACGTATCCCGGTGCGATGGCGATCTTCCATGGCGCTCGGGCGCGCTGCCTCGGCGTGCCGATACAAACGCGCCCCGAACCGGGAGCCACGCTCGGCCTTGACCTGGAAGCGCTGGAAGCCACGCTCTCCGCAAATCGCGTGAAGCTGATTGTGCTCACGCCTGATTTTCAGAACCCCACGGGGACATCGATGCCCCTTGCTTCCAGGCGCAAGGTCTTGGAACTTGCTGGACGTCACCAAGTGCCTGTCGTGGAAGATCACATTTACGCGCGACTCCATGCCCGCGACGAGCGTGTTCCCTCTCTAAAGCAGCTCGACCGCGCCAACATCGTCATTCATATTGACAGTTTTGCGAAGGTCGCTTTCCCGGGGCTGCGCGTCGGCTGGATTGTTGCCCCCGCGACGGCGATCGAGCGCCTGCGCATCGTGAAGCAGACCACTGATCTGCACACGGACCAGCTGGCGCAGGCCACACTCGCCGAATTTCTGCGCCGCGGATTGTTTACCAAGCATCTTGCCAAAATGCGCAAAGTCTATGCCTCGCGCCTGGTGGCTTTGGACGAGGCTCTTCGCAAGAATATGCCCGAAGAGACGCGTTGGACGCGTCCCGACGGGGGAATGTGCTTGTGGCTGGAACTGCCGCTCGGCTTTGACGCCAGCGAACTCCTGATTCATGCGAAAGAGCGCGGCGTTCTTTTCGCGCCCGGCCGGTATTTCTATGTGCAGAATCCGCTGCCCAACACGCTGCGTCTCGGTTACGCCGGTTTGGATGAAAAGCAAATCGCTCGCGGCGTGGCGACTCTTGCCGACCTACTGCGCGTGGAGATGCGCAAGCGGCAGCGCGGCGTGCGGCGCGCGGAGCGGAGCCGCGTTGCGCTGGTTTGAAGAGATGAAGTAAGGAAGTAATGGGGTAAAGAAAGAAAAAGCAGCGAGGCTGGCTGAATTTGACGGACACAATTACATTAGCGCCGAACCCGACGAACAAATGTTTTGGTTGCGGCGGCGCGAACGATCGTGGAATGAAGCTGACGTTTGTTCAGGACAACGTCAATCGCCGCATTGTTGGAAAATTTGTTTTGGGTGAGGCGTATCAAGGCGGAGGAGGGATGGGGCATGGCGGAATTATTGCCGTGCTTTTGGATGAAGTGATGGGGAAGGTTTGCCGCTTTCGCGAAGTTCGCGCGGTGACGGCGGAGCTGACGGTGCAATATCTGAAGCCCGTTAAAGTGGATGAAGAGATCGTCGTCGAGGGTTACGAGACGGATGTAAAGGGGCGCAATCTGTTTCTCGTTGGAGAAATTCGGAACGGCGCGGGCGAGGTGCTTGCGCGAGGCACCGGAAGATTTGTGGTGATCGGACAGAAGGAAAAGGCCGCGGCCGAAGTGCGCAGTACATAGCAGCGCATGGAATTACGCGGTATAGAGAATTTTGGCAGTGAAATCTACGCCGAGAAATTTGGCAAAGAGGAGAACGGATATGGATGCGAAGAAAGTGAACGGAAGCGGCGGTACAGACGGCAATGCGAACGAATGGCGGGTGAAAGTTGGTTTGGCGGAGATGCTCAAGGGCGGCGTCATTATGGACGTCACCAACGCCGAGCAAGCCAAAATTGCCGAGAATGCCGGCGCCTGCGCCGTCATGGCGCTGGAGCGCGTGCCTTCGGACATTCGCAAGGAAGGCGGCGTGGCGCGCATGGCCTCGATCAAGATCATCCGCGAGATCATGCAAACCGTCACGATCCCCGTGATGGCCAAAGTGCGCATCGGGCATTTCGCCGAAGCCGAAGTGCTGCAGGCGCTCGAAGTGGATTTCATCGACGAGAGCGAAGTGCTGACTCCCGCCGATGAAGAGAATCACGTTTGGAAGCATGATTACCGCGTGCCGTTCGTCTGCGGCGCACGCAATCTCGGCGAAGCATTGCGCCGCATTGCGGAAGGCGCGGCTATGATCCGCACCAAGGGCGAGGCCGGTTCCGGCAACGTGGTCGAAGCCGTCCGCCACATGCGCACGATCGTGAGCCAGATGAAAAAGCTGACGACGCTGCGCGACGATGAATTGATGCGCGAAGCAAAAGAACTCGGCGCTCCCCTCGATCTGATTCGCCAGATTGCGAAGACCGGCAAACTTCCCGTGCCGAATTTTTCCGCGGGCGGAATTGCTACGCCCGCGGATGCAGCGCTTGTCCGCCGTCTCGGCGCGGAAGCTGTCTTCGTTGGCTCGGGCATCTTCAAGTCCAGCGATCCAGAAGCCCGCGCCAAGGCCGTGGTGAAAGCCACAACGCACTTCGATGATCCAAAAGCGGTCCTCGATGCTTGCGAGGAGCTTGGCGAGGCAATGCGTGGGATTGATGTGCGCCAGCTCGAAGAAAAAGACATGCTTTCAACTCGCGGGTGGTAAAGAATTCTCGAAAGTTGTGAGTCTATCTTTGTAGCGGCGCAGCCCTTCGAGACTCAGGATAGACATGCTGCGCCACTGCAAAGACGGGCACGGCATGCCGTGCCCCTACGAAGCGATGGAGTGCTTGAAGTGAAAATTGGGATTCTAGCGGTGCAAGGTGATTTTGCTGCGCACGCGGCGATGCTTGCCGGGTTGGGCGCGGACACCGTTGAAGTGCGTACCGTCGCGGATCTCGATGGCTGCGATGGCCTAATTCTTCCTGGCGGGGAGAGCACGACGCAACTGCAATTCCTGCAGGAAGAAGGCTTGTTTGACGCGGTCAAGAAATTTGCGGCGGATGGCGGGGCCATCTTTGGAACATGTGCCGGCGCGATCTTGTTGGCGACAGAAGTGAAAAAACCTGCGCAAGCTTCTTTGGGTTTGCTGGACATGACCGTTTTGCGCAACGCTTACGGCCGTCAGCTAGCCAGCGACGTTTTCTCTGGCTCGAGCAAGTTGACGGACGAACCCATGGAGATGGTCTTCATTCGCGCTCCTGTCATTGATAGAGTCGGCCCCGGCGTGGAAGTCCTGGCCGAATATGGTGACAAGCCGGTGTTGGTGCGACGCGCCAATGTGATGGCGGCAACGTTTCATCCCGAACTAACCCAAAATAGCAGCGTGCATCGTCATTTCCTGGAGATGGTTGAGGCGTGGCGGAGGTCGTCGGCTTCGGTTGCTAGTTAGACCGTTGCGATGTGGGATCGAAGGACCGTGTTATCTCTGGACCGTAGCCGGTAACGGGGGAAGAGCATGAGTCAGCCGGGATTTCATCGCATGCAAAATGCGCATGCGATGGAGGCGAGGTTGGCTATCTCACCGCTCTAGTCAACAATAAAGACCCCCTCCCCCCAGGGTTTTTCATAGGCGTTCATTCCAAAGACGTTAAAGTCGTTTATTTTGATACACTTTTGGAAGTGTTGATTCTAAAGAGCTTGTTTACACCAAGATTGTGCAAAGCGGAGTTGGTTTCACGAGTGTTGCATCCACGAGGCTCAGGCCAATCGCCTGGTCCAAAAAATAAAATGCCAGCAAAGATGCTGGCATTGTAGGGCACAAGTCGTTTCATTACCTAAGAAATAGTGTACCAGTATAGACACTTTTTGTCAAGGTGAAAAACAGGAAAATCGTAAGTCGCTGAAACGAAAAGGAAAATCAGGGCACGATTCCTTGTTAAGAGGTTACCGTCGCCAGGGACGCGCACTCCGCTGAAACTGGGATGTGGGGCTCGGCCCGGAGTTGGATCTGGTGCCATGAAGAAGATTGCTCGAAAGAAAGTGCTGTTTGTCTGCCTTGGGAATGCATGCCGTAGCCCGATGGCGGAGGCGATTGCATTGCGCGATGCCGCCGACGTGATCGAGGCTTCGAGCGCGGGGCTGACGCCGCTCGGTCGCGTTGAGCCTATGACCAAGCGGACGCTCGAAAACAATGCTTATCGCTCGGATGGGCTTGATTCGAAGGCAGTCGTGCCCTCCGCGTTCGACGCGACAGATATCGTGATCAACATGAGTGGCTGGCCGAGAGAACTCTTTTTTGAGAATCCAGCCAAAGTGGAAGATTGGCGCGTGGAAGATCCCTATGGCGCCGACGCCGCGCTTTATCAGAGAATCTTCGAGGATATTCGGCAGCGTGTATCCGAACTTGCGACGCGCCTAAGGAATGGCAACGGTAGCGAGGTGATTCCGAAAAACATCAAACAAAAGGGCAGTAAGGGACGACGACGGCGGTAGAAGGCGTCGAGGAGAAGCGAGTTTGCGGCGAGAGAAAACTAGCGTATCGCAAGAAGATTACCTCAAGGCGATTTGGGAGATGCTTGAGGAGGATCAGACGCCGATTAGCGCGCGGCTAGCGGAAGAGCTAAAAGTGACGCCCCCGGCGGTGACGGCGGCATTGAAGCGCATGACGCGCGATGGCCATGTTCGTGTGGAGCGCACTGGCCGAATCGATCTTACGCGCAAAGGGCGCATGATGGCGGAACGGCTGGCTTTGCGTCATCAGCTTGCGGAAATGCTGCTGACGGAAATGATTGGGCTTTCGTGGGCGAAGGCGCACGACGAAGCTGAGCGGCTGGAGCATGGAATCTCGCCGGAAGTGGAGGCGCTTTTGCTCAAGCGTTTCGGCAACAAGAAGTCGTGCCCGCACGGCGTTCCGATGCGGGGCGGCGTGGCGAAATTGCGAAGTCAGGGCGCGGTGCTCTTGGCGGATTTGCGTCCGAACGAACATGCGGAAATTCTTTGCGTTTACGAGAAGGACGGACAGTTTCTGGAGTTTCTGGAAGGGTTGCGGTTGCGTCCTTCGACAAAAGTCGAAGTGCTGAAGCGCGAATACGACGAGACGATGACTCTGCGGTCGGACGGGCACACGATGCATTTGGGGAAGCCGGCTACTTCGCGGATTTGGGTGCGGCGGTTGGGGTAAAGAAGTGAGTAGTGGGTGGTGAGTAGTGAGTAGTGAGTAGGAAAAGACCTCGTGATTTAGTTTCGACTTTGTCTGTTGCGGGATTCCGGTAAAAGTAGATTGATTGTTTGCGCCTAGCAAGGTGGGGCGCAATGCTGCGCACATACAGGAATTTGGGCGGCGGCTTAGGTACGTTGATCCAAGAGGGTTTTTAGGCGGGCGTAGCCGGCTTTGCTGACTGGCAGGCGGGTGCCGTCGGCGAGGATGGCGAGGCGGCTGTCTTTTCCGTAGGGCTCGATGCGCACGACCTTTTCGAAATTCACTATGTACGAGCGATGGACTCGCACGAATTGCTCGGGGTCGAGGCAGGCTTCGAGGCTTGCGATGGTTTGCTGCTTCAAATGTTTTTTGCCTTCGCTGGCTAACGCGACGTAATCGTCTTGGGCTTCGGCGTAGTCGAGTTTTCTCACCGGGATTAGGGTGACGCGCGTACCGTCGCGGACGACAATTCGGTCGAGAAACTGTTTGGGCGGACGTGCCGCTGCGGCTAGTTCTGGCGCGGGCGGGAATTTTTCGCCTATGCGTGATTTGGCGCGTTCGAGAGCCGCTTCGAAGCGCTCGCGGCCGATGGGCTTCAAGAGATAGTCGACGGCGTGGACTTCGAAGGCGCGCATGGCGTACTGGTCGTAGGCGGTGACGAAAATGACCGCGGTTTCCGTGCCAATCAGCTCCAGTACATCGAAGCCGGAGAGTTTGGGCATCTGCACGTCCAGGAAAATCAGGTCTGGCTTGTGCTCGGCGACGGCCTTCACGGCCTCAAAGCCATTGGCGCACTCCGCGGCGATTGCTATTTCCGGATGGGTTTGAACCAACTCGCGTAGGACAAGGCGCGCGAGGTCTTCATCGTCCACGATGAGAGCGGTGATCTTATTAGCGTCCTTCATGTTCAATTCTTGGCCTCTTCGGTGTTAGCTGTATCCGCTGGAAACGCCAAGTCCACTCGAAATTTTCCGTTTTCGGCGCTGACGCGCATGCTTGCTTCCTTGCCATACCGAGCTTCGAGCCGCTCGCGAACATTTTTCAGGCCCAGACCACCCTTCCGCATCGGCGTCGACTCAGGGTCAAACGTATTCTCAATCGCAAGCACCACGCGGCCATTGTGGCTGTGGCCGGAAAGACGCACCGTGCCTCCGTCCGGAAGATTGGCGATGCCGTGGGTGATGGCATTTTCGACGAGCGGTTGCAAAAGGAGTGGTGGCAGCTGGACCGCGCTTGAGACCTGCTGCATATCTTCTTCCATCTGCAGGCGCGCGCCGAAACGGACTTTTTCAATTGCAAGGTAGCGACGGAGAAGGGACAACTCCTCCGAGAGTGGGACACTCGTTTTTTCACCGAGCCCCAGGGTCATACGCAGAAATTCGGCCAGCAGAATGCACATCTCGCGAGCTTTTGCTGGGTCTAGGCTTGTCAGCGCGCTGATGGAATTGAGACTGTTGAAGAGAAAATGCGGATTCACCTGCGCTTTGAGGGCTTTCAACTCGGCGTCTCGCGCCAGAATGCTGGATTCCTGCACGCGAACTTCCGCTTTGTTCGAATCCTCGATCGCCAGGATGACATAGTGAGAAGCGACCGACAGGAGATATAGAAGGAAACCTGCGCCGAATAAGACTGGCACTTGAGAAGCAAAGCGGCCGTTGAGTCCCCGGAAAGCAGGAAATTCTGAAATTCCATAGGCCAGGAGCCTTGCAAGCAGAACCCAAAAAAGACTGAGAATAGCGGCGGCCAGAACGTGAGTAAGCCACAGACGCTGGCCAGTGCTCTTTTGAATGGGCGCCGCCTTGCAGGAATACCATGCGGAAAGGCATACAAACTGATAGATCAGGCACAGCGGAATAATCAAGACCGTGGCATCCAGCCAGCCCAGTCTGCCGGGTACGGCCATCAGATAAACCAGAATTCCGGCCAGCGGAATCCATGCGAGCAGGTAGAGGCCGAAGCGGCTGATCGGAGTGAGAAGGGGGTGCATACAGACCGCTTAGTTGGCGATCTCCACGCCTCCAAAAATGATTGTGCCGGTGATATGCAGGGTTTTTCTCTTGGCACCGGATCGGTCCAGGGCCGCCGAAATGTGCGTCTTGTCGGAGAATCCACCAAGCACCGGCATGGTCATCGAATGGACATTCCACGTATCAGGCACGCGAATCTCTGCGCCGCCAAAGATGCAGTTGATTTCGATAGTGGCCTCGTCGCCGTCGATAATGGCATCCCGCAGATCGAGCTCGGCGCCGCCAAATACACAGGTGGCCCTTCCACCCTTGAAGGCTTGGCTCGTAACGCGGCGTTCAATCCCGCCGAAGACTGTGGTGGCGTTAAAGACGTCGGGACTATCACTTCTCCCTTTCACGACCACGGGGGGTCTCAGGGCTCCCCAGATGAGAACGAGGCCAACCAAAATGATCGCGACAGGCCACATATCGGCGAAGCGGACGTGGGTAAAGCCCAGACTGTTCAGTTGGAAAACAGTCCCGACGACGACCAGGATTACGCCCCAGGCGCGATTCGAACGGGTAAAGAGATGACCGACGCCAAAGAAAATCAGGACCGTGGGCCAAAAATGGAACAGCGAGCCAATGACAATGAAGCCCATGTGATCGAGAAGCAGCGCGACGCCAGCCACGACGATCAAAGCTCCCCAGACGACACCCGCACGCGAGGATTCCGACTGCCCCTTGCCGCGGATGATGATCCCGGCCAGCAACTGATGCTTGCGGGTGTCGTCCGGCTGCGGAGATTTATCGCGATCATCCATTATCAATCTCCCCTTCACGGAACACGGAGGTGTGCGAAGGATTTGCGCCTGCCGCTCGCGCAGAGCGCGACCGCAACAAGGCAATCCCGGCGATCACGGCCACCATCGCAGAGAATAATACCAAGATACGCGAAATGAGCGAGAAGTAGTCGATCTGATGGAGTGCGATGGCCCGCGCGGCGTTAAGGAAGGATAGACCGAGTGCGGGCACGAAGCCGAAGAATCCTTCACCAAGTTTTTGGGCGAGACGCTCAAGAGGTTGAACCAGGAAGGCGAGGTCGCCCAGCAGTGCTACGGAGCCCAGTGCCACTAAAATCTTGCCCATATACCCTCGCTTTTCGTTTCCAGCATGTCGCTGCGGTGCCATGCTCGCCTCCACATCGGACAGTTTGTCTGCCCAGGAGCGAGATTACGCACCGCCCGGAGGGCGCGCATTGGCTTTTCGGCGAAGAGACCGGATTTACCGGCCAGTGGCGGCTGGTATCGGCGAAAACCGTGTGTGGGCCATTTTGCGGAAAGTACTAAACCCCACTTGCAAATTGTCGCGATTCGCCATAGGGTATGCCCACTGAGCAACGGCTTTCCTCAAATCCAGCGCCGAAGGAATCTTGCGGCGGACGGAGATGGTCTTGCAGACAGAAAATGCAATCGCCCGGAGTGGCGAACGATGGCGCTGGCTCCTGTATGTCGTACTCGCTCTTGCAGGGGGACTGCTTACGTTCGTTGGAGCACGCGCCCAGCAAAAAGCCACGGACGACGCGACGTTTCGAAAGTTAATTGACGCCTATTGCGTGGCTTGGAGCAGCGGCAACGCGGACAACGCCGCGCGATTCTATGCCAAGGAGGACGGACTGGTATTTTATGACGTTGCTCCGTTTGCGTATCACAATTGGAAGGAATACGACGCAGGGGTGAAGAAGGAGTTTTTGGACAACGCGGAGAGCATATCGCTAAGTGCAGGGAAGGATTTGAAGGTGAGACGCCATGGCACGGTGGCCTGGACGACGGTTTCCATGCATTTAGCAGAAAAAACAAAAGACGGTAAGAATTCTGAAACAGAGATCCGGTATACAGGAATTTGGGAGAGGCGCGGGTCGTCGGGCTGGGTGCTGGTGCATGAGCATCTTTCCGCGCCGCTGGGTGGCAGTTAAGACGAGCGAAGATGGGAGCGGGCTGTCATGCCCGTGTAAGACCGATGTTTAAGACGCTGCGGTACTACTGGAACGTTGCTCGCGGGTATCGCTTCAAACCTTGGAAGAGCCCGTATTTGCGCTGGCGATTTGAGACTTTTCTTGGCCCGGAAGCGAAAAACTTGGACGCGCTGAAATTTTTGCGGCTTTCCTGGAAATATAGAGCAAACATGATGAGTTTTGTGGACTGGGCCGCGGAACGGCGGCGCGTGCAACGTCATATTCGCCACTCAACCTGAACCTCGGCATCCTGTTGTTGGCCTGCCATCCTCAAAAGCACAATTCGTCGTTTGGATGCGGTGGGAAGCGTATGATTTGATTGGAAGGGGGATCCGCCTGTGAGCGAGCTAAAGATCCTCCAGAAAACCGACGAACTGCACGAAGGGCGCTGGTGGGAGCCGGAGGCTGGCGGGCGCGTGCACTGTTACCTCTGCCCTCGGCATTGCCACATCCATTCGGGACAATCGGGTTTTTGTTTCATACGAGTCAATCAAGGCGGAAAGCTATATAGCCTCGGCTATGGCGCGCCTGCGGCGCTGCAAGTTGATCCCATCGAGAAAAAACCGCTGAATCACTTTCTGCCAGGCACGCGTGCCTTCAGTATGGGGACGGCTGGTTGCAACATGGGTTGCTTCTTTTGCCAGAACTGGGACATTTCCAAATCGCGGCAGGATCAGGTGCGTTCGCAACATGTTGCTCCGGAAGACGTGCCCTTGTTGGCTTTGCAGCATGGCTGCGATTCGCTGGCGTTCACTTACAACGAGCCGACCATCTGGGGGGAGTACGTCATCGATATTTGCAGGGCTGCGAAGGAATACGGGCTGAAAACGGTGATGGTTTCGAACGGCTATATCACGTATGAGGCATTTCACGACATCTACGATCACATCGATGCGGCCAATATCGATCTCAAAGCGTTCGCGGAAGGTTTCTACGGGAAGATTACGCTAACGCATTTGCAGCCAGTTCTCGAGACTCTTGAATGGCTGAAAAAAGAAACGAATGTGTGGTTTGAAATCACCAACCTGATGATTCCTACCTTGAATGACGATCCTGCGGAAACGCGCAAACTCTCCGAATGGATATTGACGCATCTTGGGGCGGACGTGCCATTGCACTTCACGGCGTTCCATCCGGACTTCAAGCTGCAAGATAAGCCACGCACGCCGCCGGAGACACTTCACCGGGCGCGGGCTATTGCTCGCGAAACGGGGCTTCGCTACGTCTACGAGGGGAATATCTTTAGCGATGGGGCGAATACGTCTTGCCCGAAGTGCGGCGAGTTGCTGGTTCGGCGATCGTGGCACGATGTCCTTGAGAATCACCTCGCCGAAGGTGCTTGTCCGAAATGTTCGTTGATCATCCCTGGTGTTTGGGAGAAGTCTGACGACCGGGGCGCAAGTGCGTCGGCCTTACGAAAAACGGCAGGGAAGTACGATCACTTGAATTTGTAGCCGCGTGAGAGACGCGTGGGGAACGGCGCGGCTTCTAGAGGTGAAACGAGTAGTAACCGGGCCCGACGCGCATTCCGTGATGCCAGGCAATCGGGAATGCCCACCATACAAGCGTGCCCAGAATGGCTTGTCCAATGGTGAGCGGGATAATGTTGCGTTCTCTACAGAAGAGCCAGCTCATTGCTGTTCCACCGATAAAAGTCAGCGGCACGAGGACCGGATTTGGCCAGTGCAGCGCAGCAAAAATGACGCCGGCCACCAGGGCGGCCATTCGGGGATTCTCCAATGCATAGAGAAGCCGGTTCGTGAGGAACGAATTCAGCGCGACTTGCTGCAACAGGCAAAATGCGAAGTAGGTAAAGAAACGCCAGGGCTCAGCGACGCGAAGCGGCGAACGTTGATAGGCGCCAAGCCACAAACCTGCGACAACGGTACTGATGATGAGCCCTGCGAAAAGGATCAAGCCCTGGCGCGTGGCTGGCCAGAGGTTGTCCGCCCTCCAGCCTAGAGTTTTCGGAGTGTCGCGATGCAAGAGGATACTTGTGAGCAACCAGATCGGGAAGACAATCCAAGAGTTGGGCCGCGCGCTTTGAAGCTGCCAGATGTACCAGGCGATGTAACCTGTAAGGCCGAGCGCCTCGATGACCGTCAAAACGCGGAAGCTAGTTTTCGACATCGGCCTCAGACGCAAAAAGATTGGGCTCGTCGCCCCCGCCCAGCTTCAGCAGGTGGAGAGTGCTCTCGAACAATTGCTCGATTTCTGCCTCACTGGCAAGTTTTGGCGCCAGCAGTTTGTCCAAATCAAAATCGGCGAACCCGCGGTTGATCATGAGAACAGGGAGCGACGCCCGTAGTTGCTTCGAGCTGATCAGGCTTGCTGTCTGAACCTCCTCAAAAACAGCTCTACGCAGAGAATCCAGAAAGTCATTAGAGTGCAAAAGCTTGCAGATTTCGAGCCGCGTGCCCGGTTTTACGAGTACGGAACAGAGCAGGCGCAGAGTATTGCGTTCCATTTGCTCGCGGTTCGGCGACTTGGAAATCGGCTTCGTCTTCATGTCAAGCGTGTCCAGAAAACCGCCGTATCTGTGGGCGCTCCCCAAGCATCGTAATTGAGAAATTCACGCTAGATGAGATGATGCTAGGGAGAACGGGGTTGCGTTCTGGGGAGCGGTCGGCATGGGAGAGAAACACCGTGTCGTAATCCTGGGCGGGGGATTCGGGGGCTTGAACGCGGCGCAAAAGCTTAGACGTGCGCCTGTGGAAGTCACCTTGATCGACCGCCGCAATTTTCACCTTTTTCAGCCGCTGATGTATCAGGTCGCCACGGGCTCCTTGTCCCCGGGCGAGATTGCCGCTCCGTTGCGCGGCGTGCTCAGCGGACAAAAAAATACGCAGGTTCTTCTTGGGGAAGCCGCTGATATTGATCCCGACGGGAAGCGCGTCATTTTGCGTGACGGCGCTGCCTTTCCCTATGATTCGTTGATTGTCGCGACTGGCTCGCAGACCTCTTACTATGGCAAAGATGAATGGCGTCAATGGGCGCCGAGCCTGAAGTCCATTGAAGAAGCCACGGCGATCCGGCACAAAATTCTCTATGCGTTTGAGTGCGCCGAACGCTCGACGACGGAGGAAGAGGCGCGCGCCTGGCTCACGTTTGTGATCGTTGGCGCCGGCGCAACAGGGATGGAGCTTTCGGGCGCGCTCGCGGAGATCGCCAACGAAACGCTCAAGAATGATTTTCGCCGGATTAATCCGCGTGAGGCCCGCATCATACTTATGGAGGGCGGTCCGCGGGTGCTTAATGCGTTTCCCGAGGATCTCTCGGCGAAGGCGGAGCTGCTGGTTTCGCGTCTCGGTGTCGAAGTTGAAAAAGGCGTTATGGTGACGGACATCGATGCCGACGGGGTCACCTATAAATCCGGCGATGAGTCAAAACGGCTGCCGGCAAAAACCGTGCTATGGGCTGGCGGCGTCACTGCCAATGCGTTCGGCAGAAAGGTCGGCGAACGCACTCATGCGGAGACCGACCGAAGCGGCCGTATCAAGGTGAATCCAGACCTCACCGTCCCCGGGTATCCAGACATATTCATCGTTGGCGACCTGGCGCTTTCTTTAGGCGAAGACGGGAACCCGCTTCCGGGTGTTGCGCAGGTGGCCATTCAGGGCGGAGCTTACGCCGCAAAAACCATCCGCGCCCGCGTAAACGGGAAGAAAGGCACAAAGCTGTTTCACTATTTCAATAAGGGGGACATGGCCGTCATTGGCCGGGCCGCGGCGGTTGCCAACATATTCGGTTTTCATCTAGCTGGTCTCTTCGCGTGGCTCACTTGGCTTTTTGTCCACCTGATTTACATTGTGGAGTTTCAGAGCCGCGTACTCGTCTTTGTGCAGTGGGGTTTTGAATATCTGACCTTCAGCCGCGGCGCGCGCCTCATCACCGGTACCGCCGCAACAGACTCGTTGGAAAAACCCGGCGCTCTGAGCAATATGGGCGATGGCCGGTGAGCTGTCGGATGCACTTAACAGCGCTCGGTGCTAAAATCCACGCGTCGCGAGGTGGGTGCTGACAATGCGGATGCGCGGTTTTGGTTCAGCGAATCGAGTTGCCATGGCGGCAACTCTATTGGTAGCGATCGTTTTTCTCATTGCGGTAGCGAACTCCCCGGCTCTGCCACAACAATCCGAGGCTCCAGACCCAGCTATTGAGCGGGGGCATAAGCAATTCGAGCAAGCCTGCGGATTTTGTCATGGCCCGGATGCGACAGGCGCCCGCGGGCCGGACCTCGTGCGCTCGCCGCTTGTGGCTCACGACGT
>Ga0210405_10002134_pt1 | contig 20919 bp, 9 predicted proteins | sample IncBWH11MmetaG_FD_155492 | JGI IMG/M metagenome (GOLD analysis project Ga0210405, IMG submission 155492) | Forest soil microbial communities from Barre Woods Harvard Forest LTER site, Petersham, Massachusetts, United States - Inc-BW-H-11-M | ecosystem: Environmental > Terrestrial > Soil >... | reverse complement strand
GGACTCCAATTTTGGACGTGGCATTCTGGTATCGACAGATGGGGGCGCGACGTGGACGCTTTCCACCGGTCCTTTCAATACTTTCGACCGGCTGGCGACAGCGCAAATCGCTGTCGACCCAACCAATGCGAACGTGGCCTACGCCGCAATGGGTGACTTTGCCAATAACGGTCTGTGCTGCTCTAACACGGGCATCTATAAAACAACCGACGGAGGGACGTCCTGGACAAACACGACCGCCACGATCGATTCTACGTTTCCATGGTCAGCTATCGTCGTCGATCCAACTACGCCCGCGACGTTATATGCTGCGCACGGCGATAATCAGGGCAGCGATGGGGCGAATGGAGTCTACAAGTCAACCAATAGTGGCAGCACTTGGACACTGTTGTCCAATGCGCCTAACGGAACTAGCACGGGTAGAATCGCGATCGCACTTGCCCATTCCAATTCTCAGGTTCTGTACGTCACGGTAGCGAACCCGTCTACTGGTAGTCTGCTCAAGATCGTGCGCTCGGACGATGGCGGTAGCACTTTTACCGACCTGACGTCAGGAACGCCTAACTATATGACGTTCCAAGGCTGGTATGATCAGACTGTAATCGTTGACCCCACAAACTCGGCCATTGTGTATGTAGCTGGGTCCGCGGGAACTAACAGCATCCTGAGGTCGACAAACAGCGGTGCAAATTGGACAGATATATCAAATATCGGTGTAGCAGTGCAGCCGCACGCTGACCATCACGGGATCGACTTTGATGCGAACGGCAAGTTGCTGGATGGGGACGATGGAGGCATCTACCGTTTGAATGACCCCACCGTACCTACCTGGAATGATCTCAATGGAAATCTCACTACCATCCAATTTACGGGCATCGGTCTGCACCCAACCAATGCCAGCATCGTTATCGGTGGTAGCCAGGATAACGGCACCGAACTCTACACCGGCAACTCCGTCTGGACGGCAACGGATAGCGGTGATGGCGGCTACGCCAAGTTCAGTCCCACCAATGGCAGCCGCGCATATCATCAAGCGCCGGTCGCAAGCTTCGGTAATGGGAATTTCTTCAGCCGTTCCGACGATGGCGGCAACAACTGGGCAATCAAAACCAATGGAATGTCAGGGGATAACACGCAGAATTTCTATGCGCCTTTCTCAGTGGATCCGACCAACGGAGACCACGTTCTTTTTGGAGCGACTAACGTGTGGGAAACCACAAATGGGGGCGATCTTTGGACTGCGATCGCTACCCAGGGAACCGGCGGATTCAACAGTAGTGGCAGTGTGGATGCAATCGGGATCGCTCCCTCTAATCCCACCAACACATTCTATGTCGCTACGGGCGGTTCGTTCGCCACCAGTAGCAAGATCTTCGCGACGACTAACCACGGCACATCTTGGACGGAGATCGACCTGCCAGCGGGCAACGGCAGGGTTAACGATATTGCGGTGGACGCTACGACCGCACAGATTGCCTACGCAGTGGTCAACCAGTTCAACGCTAACGGTAACGTTTTCCGTACAGTTAATGGCGGGACGATATGGACGAACATTAGCGGCAACCTTACCAATCTGCCGGTCTGGTCGATCCAGATCGATAACTCTACCGTGCCCAGTACGCTGTATATTGGCGCCGACGACGGCGTCTATTCCAGTTCCAACCTTGGGGTTAGCTGGAGCCGCTTGGGTGCGGGGCTTCCAAACGCTCAGGCGGTGCAAGTGGCACTGAGCAACACGCTGAACATTCTTGGCGTCGCCACGCATGGACGCGGTGCGTGGGAAATCCAGACTGGAACAGCCCCTACGCCGACGCCGACCCCTACTCCTACGCCGGCAGCCAGTCCAACGCCCACTCCTACGGCTACACCCGTCGCTAGTGCGACACCGACACCAACGCCCACGCCAACTCCGGTCGCAAGTCCTACACCTACCCCAACGCCAACACCTGCACCGACTCCAACACCCACTCCGTGTGGACGTGGATGCGGTCCAACTCCAACTCCAACTCCGACTCCGACCAGTAGCGCGACTCCAACTCCGACGCCAACTCCAGCAGCTTCGCCGACAGAAGTAGTGGGTAGCGGTACAATTGCGGGCCCACAGGGCGGTCAGGCAAGTTTCAGTATGGATGTGACGAACGGAGGGGGAGGGACCAAACCGACTGGCAGCTTTAGTTATAACGATCCAGCGTCCGGCGTCTCATTCCAGACAAGCAACTTTTCGAGCCTAAGCTTTACTGATAATAGCCACGCTCGTTTCAGCGGAATGGCGACGTTAACAAGGAGATCGCAGATCAGCTTTTTTGTTGACGTCAATGACAACGGAGGATTCGTGGCGTTTTCGATTCAGTTGAGCAACGGCTATACTGCCCACGGTAATCTGACCAGCGGCGACCTCCAGATTCACTAAGAAGGAGGCGTCCGCCAAACATCGCGCGTTGCAACGAAATCCGGTGCGTCGTAGTGGTGCTTCGCAACGGGACCGTTGGCTCTATTGGATTGGTTAGATGGCTGCATCCCACAACAACCGCCGTCAATCAACCTCCTGCATTAAAGTAATGCCCGCCAAGGTACGCCCAACAGAATATTGAACACCTAGCAAGATCTCGCGTTGGCTAAGATCTGGGCTAAGCACCTCGTTTTTCTCTGCAAGCTGATTCAGTGAAATTTAACTACGGGGTCAAACTCCTGTACGCTCTGCCAAATATTGCCAAGCTGGCCGGCGAATTTTGCCATCAATTGTGAATCAGGCGCCGCGGTTGGAAAACGGAAAACACGACGACCAGGCTGCGTTGGCGAACTTCTTCTAAACGCTGAAGACGCTATCCGCCAAATTCGTGCTCAAGAACATTAAGCAGGTGCTGGCCTTCAGTGCTGGACAGAATGTGGAGTTCGACCACCTTCGGATGCCCGGCCGTCGCGTGAGTCGCTCTCACTTCCAGATAATAAACTTGATTTGCCTGAGCCGTGACCGTTTCCTTCGCTTCGCTGTCACCGTGAGAAACGGTAACGACGGCTGTGCCAGGAGGCCGACTCCAACTCAAGATTCCTCCTCGGTCACTGGTCCCAACTTGTTTCCCGTTGTCCATCACGGTGATACGGCCTGAACCGGTTGCACTAAGGCGGCGGAGGACATAAATCTTTGCGCTTGGGCTGCTGTTTCCGGTAATCTTATTGAGCGAGTTACCGATCGAATGACACCCGATAACGAGGCTTGAGAGTGCGCAAACAACAAGGGCAGCAATAATTGCTTTCATCTTTGCGTTAATTAATTTTGGATTGTTAGCAAAAAGCAATGCGAGCGTATACTTCTTTTTCTGCTCTATTCCTTTTGGCCATCGCTTCTGGGTGCAGCCGACTTGCTTCAATCCAGCCGCACCGAGCAACGACACCACATTACGGTATTTCGTCGGGGCCTCTGCAGGCTGCTGAAAAACGGTTGTCCGAAGCTGAACGGTTTGCCGACCAACAGCCGCTGAAAGCTCTGGGTGATGATCTGGCCGCTGCTCGGATTGCGCTCGATGAGTTGAATGTGCATCAGGGACAATCGCAGGCGCGTGAGTTGTATAATTTTGCCGTCGCTCGCGGAGTTGAAAATCTGCAACGCAGCGGGACAAAGCCTTGGAGTAGTCCTGTAAATGTTCCGGGCCCGGACGGCCCTTTCCTTCTAAGAGGTCCATTATCGGCACAGGGCGAACTGGATCCTTCCAATCAACTACTTTTGCCAGCCGATACTATCAAAGTTGGCAGTAGGCTATTCACCACTCGCTCCACCGTGGAAGGAATTGGGGCACCGGTTGTGGCCGTCGCGCGGAGTGCGTCTCCGGCGCACCATCCTCGGTTCGATCCAGAACACATCTATGCTGCGGAAACGGCCACGATAAAGTTTCAGGGTCGAAACGCCGAAATCGAGTTGCACGACCGACTTTCGAAGGAGCAAATCTCGATTAATGGACATACTTATCCCCTCGCCGCCGATTTCAGCGCTCCCCTAGCGTTGGGAATGATGCGGGAGCGGCCGAATCGAATTGGAGCTGCTGCGTTTGTGTTTCCCGACAAATACAGAGCGCGAGCCCGCCTGATACGTCTGCAGCCATTTGATCCTAAACGAACGCCGGTGATTTTTGTTCACGGGCTAGCAAGCGGTCCACTCTACTGGACGCCGATGATTAATAACCTTGTCGAAGACCCCGAGATCCGTCGGCGCTATCAGTTTTGGGTGTTTTGGTACCCGACCGGTTATCCCTTTCCGTATTCCGCAGTCCAACTCCGGAATGAGCTCGATGACATCAAGAAGGTATTCCCTAACAGTAAGCGAGTTGTCCTGGTCGGTCACAGTTTAGGTGGCCTAGTCGTCCGACTCTTGGTAACTGATGCAGGAGAGAGAATTTGGCGCGATCTTTTCAACAAATCTCCGGCTGAAATGCAGCTCACGGGTAGCGCAGCCCAGTTGTTGAAACAGTCGCTGATCTTTAACCATCGGCCGGACGTAGAGCGTGCCATCTTTATAACCACCCCGCACCGCGGAACTACGGTCGCCTCTCATTGGTGGCGTCGAATGCTTGCACGCCTGATCAAACAGCCGCGGTCGTTCAGCGAGATCCGCGCTATTGTGAATGCCGATCCAGCTGCTCAGCATCTTAAGCGAATTCCGAATTGTGTTGAAACGCTGGCTCCAGACGACCCGATCGTTCTTGCGTTGGACAAACTCCCAGTTGCACCTCAGATCCCATTCCACACAATCGAAGGGGATCGGGGACGAGGCGATGCTCCGAATAGTGATGACGGTATGGTCCCTTACTGGAGTTCACACTTGGATTGCGCAGCATCAGAAATCGTCATCCCATCGGGGCACGCTGCTCAGGTCCATCCGGAGGGCATTGCAGAAGTGCGATGGATACTGCGCTCGAGCCACTGAGAGCCGGGCGAAGCTCGCGACCTTTTAACATCGAAGTCCGACCCCGGCCGAACTTCAGCCAACGGTCTGGTTGGCGATTGCCTCTTATATTAAGAAAAGATATAAACGCGCGGGCGTTAGATTATATGGCGCACAATGTTTTCATCTCTTACTCTTCCCAAGACAAGCCGGTAGCAGACGCGGTCTGTGCGGCTCTCGAACGAGTCAGGATCCGCTGTTGGATCGCTCCCCGCGACGTCCAACCGGGACGCTCGTTTGCCGGCGAGATAACCCGCGCGATCCAGCACAGCAAAGTGTTGGTCCTGATTTTTTCGACCCACTCCAACCAATCCGAGCAGGTGCTGCGCGAAGTTCAGCTGGCGGCAAATTCGCATCTGCACATCGTTCAATTTCGCATACAGGATGTGATTCCCAGCGATGATTTGGAGTATTACCTCAGCGCTCCGCACTGGCTCGATGCGCTGACGCCGCCTCTGGAAAATCATCTCGGCCGATTGGGAATCTCAGTCAAAGCGCTCCTCGACATGTCCCAGTCAGAGGCAGTCGCTGCGAAACCGACTCAAGCGGCGCTGTCTCAACCAGTTCTTGCTCCGGCTACCGCCGGCTCGCTGGAACCCACCAAATTATTACCTCCCAAAGGCACGCAGTGGATTGCGGCAGGAGCAATCGGGCTTCTTATTATCATTGCAGGCGTGGTGCTCTTTGCCTTGCTTCCGCGACTTCGACAGGCCGCTAGCCCAACCAATGCGAGTGTTGCAACGACTCCTATGCCGTCATCAATCGCCTCCGTTACAAGTTCTGCCGAAGCGAGCGCTTCAGCCGCGGCAAGTTTACCTGCAGGTGGCCGCGCCGGCGAACTAGGTCGTAATCCCTCCTTTGCCTTTGTCGATATGAATCGAATCTTCAAAGAATATCGGAAAACAAAGGAGGCAGAAGCCAAGATCAACGAAGCGAAAAATGCGGCAAAGAAGGAATATGATGATCGCGCCGACGCCTACAAGAAAGCGCTCGACGACATCAATAACCTGAACAAGCAGCTCCAAGCGCCGGCCTTGAGCGCGAACGCCACAGCACAAAAAACCAAAGAGCGCGCTGACAAGATCTCCAACATCAAGAACATGGAGCGTGAAATCAACGAGTTTCGCAAGACACGCGAGAAGGACCTGCAAGATCAAGCTTTGCGGATGCGGTCGGAGATTGTCCGCGAAATCACCGCGAAGATTAACGAACTGGATCGCTCCGGAAATGATTTCATCCTCGATCGCAGCGGTCAGAGCTTAAACGGAGTTCCAGTTCTTCTCTTTGTGCCGGCTAACGCGGATATGAGCGAACGTGTGATTTCAGCGCTAAACAACGCGACATCGAGGACATTTCTTGTCACACACGATATTGCGGCGGCCGCGGTCGACATGAACCTGGTTTTCAAGCAATTCAACAAGACCAAGAGCGCCGAATCGAAGATTAACGAGGCGAAAAATGCCGCAAAGAGGGAATACGACGACCGCGCCGCTGAGTACAAAGGAGCGCTCACGGAAATCAACAATCTAAACAAAGAGCTGGATGGTCGGCCCCTGAGCGCGCCCGCCAAGACCCAAAAATTGAAAGAGCGCGATGACAAAATCGCCAACATCAAAAAGATGGAGCGTGAGATCAACGACTTTAGAACCACGCGCGAGAAGCAACTGCAAGATCAAGCACTCGCGATGCGAACAACCATCGTGACAGAGATCGAGGATTTCATTAATCAGCAATATGTAAAAGGTCAGGAATGCATGGTTCTCGACATCGGCGGTCAGAGCCTAAACGGGGTGCCCTGGGTGCTATATGCGCAAGCGCTTCCAAATTTGACTAATGAAGTCATATTAGGCCTCAACAACGGCACGGCCGCTCTTGAATCGAACGCGACATCCAAATTCGTCTCCTCCGATAGCTTGCATTTCGGGATGATCGATACGAACCGGGCTTTTAAAGCTTTGCCGGAGACAAAGCAGGCCGAAGCGGAAATCAAGACAGCGAAAGATAAAGCAAGAGCGGAACTTGGAGATCATCCGGATGCGGGCGCACAAGCTGCCAAAGACAAGGAGCTCGAATCACTGACCGCCAACAAGCGTCGACCGATCGTGGACAAAATCGTGGCTGATGTCGTCGCCGTTGGACGTAATCATCAGTTGGACGTCATTTTTGACGTTTCGGGACAAAGCTTGAACGGTGTTCCCATTGCCTTGGCGAGCCTGAGGATTCCGGACGTAACCGCTGAGGTCATCACCGACTTGGGAGGCAGCGAGTAACTGACAAAGGTCCGAGGCAGAGTTAGAATATCAATCCGTTATTTCTGATCTGTTATTGGCTAGAGATCGCAGAGCGATAATCTACAAGTGACGCTAGATTAAATCCTCAGCGCGGACGTGTTTCTTAGCGTAGGTAGCGCCCACCTGTTGGAGAAAAGGAATTAGTGAAATGTTGTCGAGGGTGAGCCCTCCCTTGCCATAGCGACGCGCGGCTTCAATTTCCTCTGGATTGTAGAGATGGTCGTATCGTAAGTAGGTAAATTTTCTCTCTCCGATTTCTTTAGGTGAGATATCACGCAACTTGCCAATTTCGGAGTCAATCTGTTCGCCTTCTTTGCAATATCCGATTGTCCTACAAATCATATCCTGCTGCAGGCTGATCGCGTCCATCAGCGCGATCGGGATTGTCTGGGCATAGTAGAGCATATTCAATTGGTCACCTCGGCGTGAGCCTATCCCGCTCGGGATTCGACCCGTACCAATTGAGACCAGGGTCATTTTGTCGACGCCCGTTTCCCATTCCACTTTATAGGCAGGGAGAGTCGCCATGGAGAACAGAAGAAAAGCTGGATTGTTATAAGGCGTGATTCCCCCATCTACAAAAACATGCCTTTTGCCCGCGATTTCGATTATTTCCGGCGGGAAATAGACCGGTGCGGCGCTACTTGCTCGAACCAACTGCCATACTGGCAGTTTCAAATTACATTCAGGCGAATTTGGATCGTTAAACTTCGCCGCCGGATTATTGGAAACAGGCCAAGGCGAACCGGTCGAATGATTTCGCATCACCAGAGTTAACAAGGTGCGAATTTTTTTTGTACCGAGAAGAGCTGGCGCCTGCCCCTCGCCATCCTCGGAAAACAAAACTTTGAACATGCGGGTAATTCCTTCGGCGTCGAATTTGTTCCAGAATCGCCGATAGACCGGGGCTACATGAAACAGTTCTACGGCCCTTCCTACGTAAAGCTCTTGTACTTCTGCGACGCTCATCCCCCAGGCCAGGCAAGTCGCGATGATGGCGCCGGTACTCGTCCCGGCCAGGTAGTCAAAATGATCGGCGAGCAGGAGCTGCGGGTTTCCCGTTTTTTCTCTTAGCCGTGCCTCGATTTGGGCCAGCACTTCGAGCGCAAAAACGCCTCGTATGCCTCCGCCATCGAGTGCAAGGAGCCGCTTCATGACGTCTATTTAATTAAATCTTGGATAACGAAACAGAGTAAACCATTCAAACACTTCACCGGCCAAGGCGTTCTCAACATTCTCAACCGCGCGACGCAAACTCGGCAGGCTCTCAGATTTTTCGATCTGTTCCCTCGCTTTGATGAGTAAAGATTCCATCGCTCTTGAACGAGCCAGCTGACGATTGATGTCGAAGATCGAAATCAACGACAGGGTGCAGCCGGCTGCCAAAGGCAACGCGATTGGCAGAAACGATTGCACGAAATGCCAGGCAAAGGGATCTGACCGTGCGACCGCTATCAATGGTCCGATTCCAAAGGCGGAACCGGTAAGAAGCGCACGAGTAATTGCGAGAAATGAAAACAGCCAAAAGCTGAAGCTCAGAACCGACAGCGCGCCACTGAATTCCTTCCGGCGCCGTCGGAAGTAATGAATCTGTTCGTCAACTCTACTCATTAGGTATCCTTCCCGCCAATCGTCCATGTTTAGGACTTGCCGCGTTGGATCGGTCAGTTTCATGAGTCGGATTGTCTTCACGAGGCGCAGAAATTCGGTAAACTGATTAAACCACGTCGGTTCAGCTACATCGACCAGATTCCAAGTGGCCAGGGTTGACCGGCAGATCTCGGACGCCACTCGACATCGAATCCATTTTCGGTGCGCCCCCTTTCTCTTAATCAGAGCAACTGCCACTGTCGCGGCAGAGGTAAGCAAGACGATCAGCGTATTTAAAATAAACCAGTTAACCTGAAACCCGATTGTAGCCGCCACGAGAATTACCGCCGCAGCATTCATGATTACGGAGGCTGCGACCCAGCGACGGAAACGTGGAGCAATTCTCGCCGCCTTTGCATCCACCTCATTGAAAAAACTCCGAACACGCTCTTCGGGACCGATTAGCTCATTAACAGAAAGCGCGGCGTGATCGGCGATTCTGTTGAGATAACTCATTTCCTGGTCGGCGAAGCGCCCCGGAGAAAAACGTTCTCGCGTGATCGCCAAGGATTCGGGGTCGATGAGAACGAGCGGCTTATTGAGGTTGCGCACGTTAGCCACGATGTCGGCCGTTCCTCCAACTCCCCGGGACGGTTTGCCGTCCCATACCCCGATCATCACATCGGCTTCGTCCACAACGAGAAGGCCGCACTCAAGGTAACCTAAATCGCGGTCGGCTTCTTTGATCCCCGAAAGGGTTTGCACGCGGGCCGCCTTCTGAAGCAGTCCAGATGCTTTCGCCCAGTCGGCTTCAGTGAAGTCATCTTTGAAAGCACTTTCTGCCCGTGGAAGCAACGCCATCCAGGGCTGACCAGAGGACAACCATTGTTCGGCAAACAGCGTGTCGGATCCAATCGCGACCGAGGAATACCCGACCAGTTGGCCGGGAATTTCGGCACGTAATGACTGCACGACTGTGGCGATGACCTCTTTCATCTTTTCGGGGGTTCGAAGATGACGATGCCCTGTGAAGCCTACGATCCAAATCGGCGACAACAGAGAATCGTGAACAGTACCCGAAAAGTTCACAGCTGGTTGTGTAACACGGGCAACAACAGTCTTAGAAAAGAACGCTTTGCTCGCTGCGCAAACGAAGGCTTCGCCAGATTCGTCCCCGTCAGATGGTCGGGAGTTATGTGATCGCAATCCTTCCGATGCACATAAATATTCTCACGTAACTGATGCGCTGTCTCGGGGTCCGGAATCGCTACAGCTGTCTCTGTATTCAGGTGCTGAGATCGCGGGTCCATGTTAAACGATCCAATTAATGCCAGTTTATCGTCGAGCACCGCAGACTTCGCATGGATCGTATTCGGGCCTCGGTATTCCCACAGATCCACCCCCATCTGTAGCAGCTTCTTTTTAGCCGCTTCGTAACCGATGGAAACGAGTAAGTCATCGTTACTGGCACTGGAATTAGTTATCATTTCGATTCTTGAAACACCGCGCTTGCGCAAGGCCTGCAGGTCCGTAACGAGGTTTTTGGTTGGAACCAGATACGGCGTCTCGACCAGCACTGAATGGCGAGTATTTAGTAGCTTTAAGCGCAAGGCCTGAGCTATTCCGAACTCGATATTTTTCTTTCCCACCGGATCGTGTAGAAACTCTGTCGAATTGACCTCCCTGGCTTTTGCCCCCCAGTCGGTGCCGCTGTTTACCCGAGGAAACTTACCGGCCCGGAGTTTTGCCTTGGCATCGTCAAGGATCTTCCGTCCTTGGTCGGCATGTGCTCCTGTCGGGTCCTGCACCGTTGCGACCGGAGCTACTTCTTTGCTGTTCCACAGTTGGTCGAAGTAGACGCATGAATCGGTAACAGCATGACCCTCAATGTAGACATCTCGATCGACGAAGTTGTGCTTCCAGTAACCGAAGTAGTCACCTTCTGCGTTTCGCCCACCTCGGATCATATATTTATGATCAACATTCAGACCTTTGTCGTGCATCCGATGCAACAACAGATTCAGGGTTCCGAGAGTGACTGGATGGTAAAGCTTGACTAAAATGTGTTCGCGCTGCAGCTCCGCATGGACGTCCTTGCTCAACATGTTCGATCGCCCGTCTATAACTACGCGAACCTGACACCCTCGCCGCGCGGCATCGCGAAGAAGCGCCAGTCCTGCGAGGGTAAAGTAGTCATTCCCGACAACGTAATACTGCGCGTCGATCGCCTGTCGCGCGCGTTGAATCAAATCAACGCGTGCCTGGACGGCGTCGTCTGGATTCTCAAGAATCAGGGCTTTGTCCCCGAACGCAGACGGAAGGACTACCAGAGCGCTTAGAACTGCAACTAAACGCAGACAACGACGAACTCTTTTCGACTTGATCATTTATTTGGCGTCGGTGTTGAACTTGACCGTAGTGTCGCGGTTGCGTTTGAGTTCGGCGTTGGATTTGGAGTCCGCTGGGTTATTGCCAACGTAGACAGCCGCTTCAGACTATCGATTGCTGTCTGATTGTGCTGCGCAGCCGCCTTGCGATAAAGTTCGGTTGCTTTCCCGACATCCTTTGTTACGCCCTCGCCGTTTTCGTAGAGTAACGCAAGGTCCACTTCTGCATCTGAGTAACCTTTATCGGCGGCTTTCTGGTATAGTTCCACTGCCTTTGCCAGATCTTTCGTTACACCCTGGCCAGTTTGATACAATAAACCCAACTTAGTTTGCGCGCTGACGCTTCCCGCGTCAGCGGCCTTCCTGCAAAGAGCTGCAGCTTTACCCCAATCCTTGGTCACGCCATCGCCCTTATAATACATCGAGGCAATCTGAATCTCCGCGCCGACATTTCCGGCGTCAGCAGCTTTTTGCAATAACTCAGCCGCCTTGGCTAGGTCCCGGGTTACTCCCTGGCCGTTATAGTAGAGAAATCCAAGATTGGACTCAGCGTCTACGTAACCGGCATTTGCCGCTTTTTGGTACAGCTCCGCTGCTTTACTTGGGTCTTTCGGAACGCCTTGCCCGTTCTGGTACATCCAGCCGAGGTTATTCGACGCAGTAATGTTTCCCTGGTTTACCGCCTTTTGGTAGAGGTCCACCGCCTTGGGCAAATCTTTCGGAACCCCTTGCCCGACCTGGTAGAGGTATCCAAGATTATTCTGCGCGGCAGAATTTCCCTGGTTCGCCGCCTGTTGATAAAGTTCGGCCGCCTTACCCAGATCCTTTGGAACCCCTTGGCCATACTGTCGCAGCAACCCAAGGTTCGTCTGAGCGGCTGACTGGCCTTGATCAGCTGCCTTTTGATAGAGCTCAGCTGCTTTTCCTATGTCTTTAGTAACCCCCTGGCCGTTTTGATACATCCAGCCAAGATGATTTTGCGCAGAAGCACTGCCCTGATCGGCAGCTTTTTTGTAAAACTGGGCTGCCTTACTCAAATCCTTGGTCACACCCTCGCCATTTGCGTAGAGGTTCGCCAGATCATTCTGGGCGTCAGCGTACCCTTGATTGGCCGCTTTCTGGAAAAGGTCGGCCGCCTTCCCCGAATTCTTCGGCACCCCCTGGCCATTTTGATACAGCAGCGCGAGACCAGTCTGCGCTCTGGGATACCCTTGCTCGGCCGGTTTCTGAAAAAGTTCAGCTGCTTTAACTTCGTCTTTTACTACGCCCAAACCGAGCAGGTACAGGACTGCAAGCTCGGTCTGAGCTGCGGCACTGTTTGGTGCTTTGTTCGTTAGTCCGTGGGCGAGCGCTCTTTTTGCCCATTGCTCTGCTTTAACGTTGTCCTTAACTAATCCGCCATTGCCATTAGTTAACCAGAAAGCCAGGTGTGCCTCTGCTTCCGGAAAATTCTTTTCCGCAACTCGTTGCATCATTTCAGCTGCCTTAGCAGTGTCAATTTTTGTCGAATTAAGCCCCGCCGCGAGCTTAAACGCTTCATTATATTCCGTTTCCGCGGACGAATTCGTGGAGCGATGGAACATCACGAAGGCGATGATTAGGACTAGCAGGAGAGTTCCCGCGCCAATAACCACGGACCGGTTGTGCTTTTGCCAAGTCGTGTCCGCTGCAGATCGAGCCCAACCAAGTAGTGAAGCAAAACGTGCATGGACGGGCTTCAATGGCGCCTGCTTAGTCGACTCAACAACACTTGGCACTGTCGGGTGCTGATCCAATTCGCTTTTCTCACTTCCAGAATCCACTACTGACCCACGCTTGCCTGCGTCCTCGTCCGACATTTGAAGCAGCGCTTTAATTGACATTCCCAAGCGGTGGAGATTTTTCTCCAAAGGCGGGCTCAGAGCATCCAGCCAGTGCGGCGCGCTCAAGTAGTACTCCAAGTCCTCATTGGGCAGCACATTCTCAATTCGAAACTGAACGATGTGCAGATGCGAATTAGCCGCCAGCTGAACTTCGCGCAGCACCTGCTCGGATTGGTTGGAGTGGGTCGAAAAAATCAGGACCAATACTTTGCTGTGCTGGATCGCGCGCGTGATTTCTCCGGCAAAGGAGCGGCCCGGCTGAACATCGCGAGGTGCGATCCAGCAACGAATCCTGACTCGCTCGAGAGCCGCGCAGACAGCGTCAGCTACGGGTTTATCACTCGACGAGTGCGAGATAAAAACCTCATGCGCCATACGCTATGACATTTCTAGCCAAGCCTAGAGTTTTACCTTTTTTCGCGTCGTCCGACAAGGGCGCAAACGGGCGGCATCGCCGTCCCTCGTAATGACGACGCGCTGTCTTTGTCTGCTGCCCAAGCATGTCAGTCGGGATTACTTCAAACCAACCAGCGGTTTCTGCCTTTCCCACAGTTCGGTCATGCGATTCGCTGGAATCTCCACGTCGTCCCATGTGAGGGGTGTGTTCATCTCGACCGCACGCCTGATGATCGGACGGTCCCTGATGCCTTCAATATCGAGCACGCCCTGCGGCACATACTTGGCAGCGTCGGCTTGCTTCGTTTCGTTGATGAGACCGTAAACTTCATCGCTACCGATAGCGTGCTGCACGACGTCGTCGACCTTCAGGTCCTTCTTCGCGTAGGCGAAGGTGTCAGTGACGCGGCCGGCGCGCATGGTACAAACTGCCTTGCCGTAAAGCGCGGCTAGGGCGATCGCGCGGGGGGTTTCCAGATGGCAAAGGTGATACGGACGCAAGAAAACGTAGTAGGGATGTCTGTTCGTCACCTTGTAGTAGTTCATATAGTTACGTTGGAATTCGCTCTCACAGCGGCCTACGACATACACGCCGCTGCCATGCTCCTTCGCGCCGAGGATGTAATCCACGCGGCCCTGTTTGCCGTATTTGTCGAAATCAAACACATCGAGCACATCCTGCACCTTGTTCGCGCGCGGACCTTCCATGCCGGGCACGAAGGGCGTGAGGCCGTATTCGTTCGCAATGATAGACATCTCGATGTTCAACTTCGAGCCATCGGTGTAGGCGAGGCACTGCACGGAGCTGAGGCGTAGCTGTTTCGCAATCGACGCGATGCCTTCCAACGTTTGGTCGCGTTTGAGGAAGCCTTTCATGTTACCTACCTGCACGATGTCGAAGCCCCACATCTCAACTTCCTCAATCATGCGCGCGAGCACGCCATGCTGGTCTCCCGCGTCGCTCGTGACCACGACATTTTGTTTCGCCGCAGCGTCACGCAAAAGATAACCAAGGACCGCGTCTACTTCTGCATTCGTCAACACGCAATGCACCTTGCGCGCGATCGCAGCAGCGCAGTAATCGTAGGCGGCGGTGATAGAATTCGTCGCTTCAATCAAAACATCGCAAGGGATTCTCTCGTCCTTCAGCGCTGCCATGCCGTCGGTCGAAACCTTCGTCGGCTTCCCGTAAACCTCCGCGCCCCTCTTCACCGCCTCTTCATTGAGGTCTGCGAGAAACGAAAGCCGCATTCCGGGCAAAAGGGCGAGCTGATAAGCAATGCCCAGCCCCATCGCGCCGCAGCCGATCAAACCGACGTTGATCGGACGGCCTTCTTTTTCACGTTGTTTGAGTTCTCCGAGCATGATGTTGACGCGCCCGAGTGTAACGTCGTTGCGACCAACCAAGAAGCAATCAGGTCGAAAAGATCTCGTTCGGTTCCAGCCGCACTTTCCTGCTCACTCTTCAAAACTGGAACCGGTTGTTAACATGTAGCCTCCCCATTGATTACGTGTTGGCGCTCAGAATCTGGGATTCCACCAAGTCGTTGCCAGTCATGCCGCAAATGAGGCGACCATCTTCCGAAGCCACGCCTGCCTATGACGGAACCGTTAGTTTGGGCACGCCACGTCCCATCCGCGTTCGGAGACCGTTTCGCCAACTTTTGAAGAGAGCGAAGCTTCGGCCCGGTAGCAGCCTGAGCGCCATTCCACGTAGGTCCGCAGGTGGCAAACCTGCCTTCTTGAGTTCGACTAAAAGACAACATTTTCGAAGGAACGGTCCGCTGTAAAAATCCATCTTTGCTTCCAATAAGCCGTGTTCTCTCAGACAGACCGCCATGGCATGTTCAAATGCCTGTTGCGATATGAGCGATTTGTCGATTGCCTGCTCCAAATCTGCTATAAAGGCTCCATACATTCCGTAACGCGTCCGCAGTTCGGCCTGGTGACGCGCCTCCTCCCGAGCGATTTCATGGGCAGAGCTGCCTGGCTCGCGCGAGCTACCGAAGGCATTGTGTTCGTGCAGACGGTATTTCACCAAAGGCTTAGCAATGCGAACGTGATAACCTAGGCAAGTTGCTCGCAGGGCTAGCACCTCATCCCCGTGAACCAGGCGGTCAGGCAGTGGCCCGAACACCTCCATCAGGCGTGGGCTCCAAGCTGCTGCACAACCAACATACCAGGGTTTGTTAGGGCTGAAGAACTCATAGACTGACGGGCGCTCCTCAGTAAACGTGCCTGCGTTGCTCCAGCTGAATTCCCAGCCTGTGTTTTCCGCGGGTCGTCCCGTGCCATCAATTACACTAAAGGAGGAGCGCACAAACGTTGCCTGTCTTCGCGAGGCCTCCCAACCTTCGTAATTGATTTGGGCGCGGGTTGGAAGGGAAACATCATCGCCGGCTGCCATTATGATAAGTTTTCCATGCGCCAGTTCGAAAATGCGGTTGATATTTCCCCCGATTCCGCGGTTGGACTCATTGCGGTTTAATATTATTCGATGAGGCCCTCGATAAGCTGCCGCCATTCGTCGCATGATCTGGAAGGTCTCGTCCGATGAATGATCGTCCGAGAGAATAATTTCGAGAGGCGTGTACGTTTGGGAAAGCGCGCCCAGAATCGCATTCTCGATAAACCGCGCGTGGTTGTAACCAGAGAGGCCGAACGTCAACAAGGGCCTTTCAGCAATTTCAAGCATGGTAATTGTACCAATGGTGATCTAATTCGAGGAAACGCATCATGCCCGAAGTGCGCTTATGGCACTAGCGAGCGACAACATCCGGGAGGGCGCATTCTGCAAATCGGTCCTTGGTTTCAACCTGCTGTAATGTCTTCATCGTCGGTGTAGGCGGGCCGGGAGGGGTGAGGGAGCCTTGGGCGAAAACGGAAGTCAGAGGACAGAGCGCGGAGGTCAGCAACAGAAGTAATTTCATCGTTGCAAGAAAGTGCGGCGGCGGAGCCGCTATTTACCAGAAAACGAGCCGCTTAGGCAAGGAAATTCATCGTGCAAAGCGTTACCATACAGCCGGACAATTAATCACAATCCCAGAGTTAACCGCTCAAGTGCCAATGATGGACCGTCTAATCAGGTATGATCCTCAGTTAGACCCCCTGCGCTCGGACAGCAGGTTTGCGGCGTTATTACGGCAGCACAACCGAGCTTCGCTTCTCGACGCTCCTTAAAGAAGGCAAAGTCGCTACAACCAAAGAATCGGGCAACTTCGGCGCGATTGTCCCGCGAGCTGTCGAGCTTCGACGGTCGCTCGTCGTCAAAATGTCAGTTGCATGCCCAGGCGCGGCCGGGATTCCGTTTTGCACGTGCGCGAGAGACAACGAACTGATAAGGGGCAAGACGCTCGATTTTCGCTAACTTCTAAGGGTTTTCCCGATAAAAGATTCAGAGTTCCGCTCAGCCCGAAATTCCGGACTCGGTCCGTTTTCTGATGTAGCGGTAGCAATTACAAATTCTTACCGCAAGCCCGGTTCGCAAACGCGATTCGAAGCGAGGAATCTTGTGATTCGTCCCAAGCTCTGGAGGACTAAGTGCTCATTACCGGCTCGAAATTCTCGGCCGACTCACACCCAAGTCTTCTGCGTTACTCTCTCTCTCATCCACTCCTCTGACTCCCTATGAAGAAATCAACTGCTTCATCCGCCATCCGGACCCGAAACCCCAACCGACTTAACGGCGCTAGAGACCCAGAACTCAAGCAATTGCTCGCGGCCCTGACCGCGTTCAAGCGGGGAAACTTTTCGGTTCGTCTGCCGGAGGACTGGACCGGCGTCGCCGGCAAAGTTGCCGACACCTTCAACGAGGTCATTGCACTCAACGAGCGGATGAGCCTGGAATTCGAGCGAATCGCACAAGTTGTTGGCAAAGAGGGCCGGATCGGTCAGCGCGCTTCACTCGGCGCGGTTTCCGAAGGTTGGGCCGATTCGGTGGGATGCGTTAACGCGCTGATTGGAGATTTGGTCCATCCTACCAGTGAAATGTCCAGGGTCATTGGCGCCGTCGCCAAAGGCGACCTTTCCAAGAGAATGACCCGCGAGGTTGAGGGCCGCCGGCTCCGAGGCGAGTTTCTTCAGACGGCAAGAACCGTCAATGCAATGGTCGACCGGTTGGGCGCGTTCGCGTCCGAAGTAACACGCGTCGCCCGGGAGGTGGGAACCGAAGGAAAGCTCGGCGGCCAGGCGAAAGTAAAAGGAGTTGCTGGTACCTGGAAGGACCTGACCGAAAACGTGAACCTGATGGCCGGCAATTTGACGGCTCAAGTCCGCAACATTGCGACCGTCACCACGGCGGTGGCCAATGGCAATTTGACCAAGAAGATCACGGTGGACGTCAAAGGCGAGTTTCTGGAGCTGAAAGACACGGTCAACGTAATGGTGGATCAGCTGCGTTCCTTCGCATCCGAAGTGACGCGCGTAGCCCGAGAAGTAGGTTCGGAAGGAATTTTGGGCGGCCAGGCCCGAGTCGAGGGTGTTTCCGGGACGTGGAAGGACCTCACCGATTCAGTGAATTTCATGGCCCGCAATCTGACCGGTCAGGTGCGCAACATTGCCGACGTCACCACCGCCGTAGCCAGAGGCGATCTGTCGAAGAAAATCACGGTCGACGTTAAAGGCGAGATTCTCGAACTAAAAGACACCATCAACACGATGGTGGACCAACTTAGCTCGTTCGCCTCGGAAGTGACCCGTGTGGCTCGCGAAGTCGGCACGGAAGGAAAACTCGGCGGTCAGGCGGACGTGAAGGGCGTCGCGGGAACGTGGAAGGACCTGACCGATAGCGTCAATTCAATGGCCGGCAACCTCACCGACCAGGTTCGCAACATCGCTGACGTGACCACCGCTGTCGCAAACGGTGACTTGTCCAAAAAAATCACCGTCGATGTCCGCGGCGAGATTTTGGAATTGAAAGACACCATTAACACTATGGTGGACCAGCTCCGGTCATTTGCGTCGGAAGTGACGCGGGTGGCTCGCGAAGTCGGCACGGAAGGAAAACTCGGTGGCCAGGCCGACGTTAAAGGTGTCGCCGGAACCTGGCAGGATTTGACCGAGAACGTGAATCTCATGGCCGGCAATCTGACCGCGCAGGTCCGAAACATTGCCGAAGTCACCACCGCAATCGCGAACGGCAACCTTTCCCGAAAGATTACCGTCGACGTGAAAGGCGAGATTCTTGAAATGAAAAACACGATCAACACGCTGGTTGATCGGTTGGGATCCTTCGCATCAGAAGTCACGCGAGTGGCCCGCGAAGTCGGCTCGGAAGGAAAACTCGGCGGTCAGGCTGACGTGCGCGACGTTTCCGGGACCTGGAAAGATTTGACCGACTCCGTGAACTTCATGGCCGGCAACCTTACCGGTCAGGTGCGTAACATCGCGGAAGTCACAACCGCTGTCGCCCGCGGCGATCTGTCCAAGAAAATCACCGTGGATGTGAAAGGCGAAATTCTCGAGTTGAAAAACACCGTCAACACGATGGTGGACCAACTGAGCTCATTTGCTTCGGAAGTAACGCGGGTCGCTCTTGAGGTAGGCTCGGAAGGAATTCTCGGGGGCCAGGCGGAAGTGAAAGGCGTTTCCGGGACGTGGAAAGACTTGACCGACTCGGTGAACTTCATGGCCGGTAACCTCACCGGCCAGGTGCGCAACATCGCTGAAGTCACGACCGCGGTGGCGCGGGGCGATCTGTCCAAGAAAATCACCGTCGATGTGCGCGGCGAAATTTTGGAACTGAAGAACACGATCAATACCATGGTGGACCAGCTCAGCTCCTTCGCCGCAGAAGTCACGCGGGTTGCCCGCGAGGTCGGCACGGAAGGAAAACTTGGGGGCCAGGCTGACGTCCGCGGCGTTGCGGGCACATGGAAAGACTTAACTGACAGCGTGAATTTTATGGCCGGCAACCTCACCGGTCAGGTCCGCAACATTGCCGAAGTGACAACCGCCGTCGCAAACGGTGATCTCTCGAAAAAAATTACGGTCGACGTCAAAGGCGAGATTCTGGAACTGAAAAACACCATCAACACGATGGTGGACCAGTTAAGTTCCTTCGCTTCCGAAGTAACGCGTGTCGCGCGCGAAGTGGGAACGGACGGGCGGCTGGGCGGTCAAGCCAACGTGCGCGGTGTTGCCGGCACTTGGAAAGATTTAACGGATTCAGTGAATTCCATGGCCGGTAATTTGACCGGCCAGGTTCGCAACATTGCCGACGTCACCACGGCGGTCGCAAACGGCGATCTTTCCAAAAAGATCACCGTCGATGTGCGCGGCGAAATTTTGGAATTGAAAGACACCATTAACACGATGGTGGACCAATTGCGGTCGTTCGCTTCCGAGGTCACCCGCGTAGCGCGCGAAGTGGGATCGGATGGTGCGCTCGGGGGCCAAGCGCGAGTCGAAGGCGTGTCGGGAACCTGGAAAGATTTGACCGACTCGGTGAATTTCATGGCCAGCAACCTGACTGCGCAGGTCCGCAATATTGCCGCGGTCACAACTGCGGTCGCTAACGGCGACCTTTCCAAAAAAATTACGGTCGACGTTAAAGGCGAAATTCTCGAGTTGAAGAACACCGTCAACACGATGGTGGACCAACTGAATTCGTTCGCCTCGGAGGTGACGCGTGTCGCGCGCGAGGTCGGCACCGAAGGCAAGCTTGGCGGACAAGCGATCGTACGCGGAGTTGCCGGCACCTGGAAAGATTTGACCGATTCAGTGAATTTCATGGCGAGCAACCTCACCGATCAGGTGCGCGGCATTGCCAAGGTCGTGAGTGCGGTCGCAACCGGCGATCTCAAACAAAAACTCTTCCTCGAAGCCAAAGGCGAAATCGCGGCGCTCGCCCACATCATCAACAGTATGATCGACACCCTGGCGACGTTCGCCGACCAGGTGACGACGGTCGCCCGCGAAGTGGGCGTGGAAGGAAAACTCGGCGGTCAGGCGAACGTTCCCGGCGCCGCCGGGACATGGCGGGACCTTACTGACAACGTGAACCAGCTTGCCGGCAACCTGACGTCGCAGCTCCGCGCAATCGCTGACGTCGCGACCGCGGTTACCAAGGGCGACTTGACCCGATCGATCCAGGTCGCGGCCCAGGGTGAAGTCGCATTCGTCAAAGACAACATCAACGAGATGATCCGTAATCTTCGAGACACGACATCGCGGAACAACGAACAAGACTGGCTGAAAACGAACCTGGCCAAGTTCAGCCGAATGCTCCAGGGCCAGCGCGACTTGCTCGCCGTCGCGCGAATGATTCTTTCGGAGCTGGCCCCGGTCGTTTCTGCCCAGCAGGGAGTGTTCTATATTATAGATAACGCGGACGCCAACGGGAACGAACCCGAGCTGAAGCTGCTCGCCAGCTATGCTTTTCGTGATCGCAAAGGCGTGAACAGCCGATTCAAGCTCGGTGAAGGATTGGTAGGACAAGCGGCGCTCGAAAAGGAGCG
>Ga0210405_10002133_pt1 | contig 20921 bp, 16 predicted proteins | sample IncBWH11MmetaG_FD_155492 | JGI IMG/M metagenome (GOLD analysis project Ga0210405, IMG submission 155492) | Forest soil microbial communities from Barre Woods Harvard Forest LTER site, Petersham, Massachusetts, United States - Inc-BW-H-11-M | ecosystem: Environmental > Terrestrial > Soil >... | reverse complement strand
CAGTAGAGTTTTCCGTTGAAGGTGAGGTGCTGGAGAATGCCGAAGATGCTGATCAAAAAGCCAAAAAACATTCCGAACCAAACGAAGCCGCGCCACTCCTGAAGGGTGCGGAAAGCTTGCACGGCAAGAAAGAGGAGGATCAGGTCGGAGACGAGAAGCAGGAGTTCCATGCGGGTGGCGTAGGAAGAAGCAGTGCCATGAAAAAACCATTGGCCGCAAACGATCAGGGAAAATACCGCAAGCGGCGGGAGAAGGGGAGAATAAACAATTTGTTCCTGGCGCGTGAAATAAACCCACAAGGCCCACGCGAGAAAGAGCAATCCGGCGCCGGTTTCAAACACAGCGCGCGCCCAATCTTCTACACCACCGTGTGCGGCAACGGCAAACACGGCCAGAGCGCAGATTCCGAAGCGCAGCAACCTCATGGTTTGGTGTGCTCCGCGGGTTGCGGAACCAGCGCGACGTCATCCACCCAGGCCGTTCCTTGAATTTTGCCCTGGGCTTCGTCGCTGGGAAAACGGACCAGGCAAACTTGCAATTGCTGAACATCTTTCCCCGAAGTCCAAGGCAAATCGATGAGCGTCCATGGCGCGGTCCCATGGAGTTCCGGCGTGAGAGCGGAGGAAGTGTCTTTCGTGCCGAGCGAATGCAACTGGAAGCGGATGCCCTGGTCCGTGGTCAGGGCTCTGGTCTTGACCCAGGCCGAGAAACGATAGGAGGTGGAAGGCTGGACGGGAAGGTAGTGACAGACGCCCGCGAAATTGATGTTGGATTCTCCGTCGAAGATCAGGCGCAAGGAACGATTGCCGGAATGTTTTTCCTGGGCATCGAAGCCAATCTGCACGCCGCGCATTCCTTGGGAAAAGAGCCAGGAAAAACCGCCGCCAGCGACGCCGGATTCGAATCCGCCGTCCCACAAGACCGAGCCTGGCAGACTTTGCAGGTCAGCAAGACCCGAAAAAAGGACCGCCTGGTTCCAGACGCGGCTGGCTTCCGCGATGCGACTTTCCGTCAATAAAGCGCCGACCAGGGAAAACGAGTCGTACAGGGAAATGCGGGGATGAAGGGAAGCGAGGCGGTCCCAGACTTTGAGGGCATTGCCGGTATGTCTGTCCGCGATTTGGTCCCGGATCACATCGATGTACGCTTCCCCGACAGGCGGGAGGACGCGATTGAGAGCGGTTTCAATGCTGGAACCGGCCTGCAGGGAGCGGGAGAAGGCTTCGGCGGCGCGCATAGGATCGGCTTCCACGGCGTGGCGCATTTCGGTGAGTGCCGGATCGAGTTCTCCTTGGCGCAATAGGAAATTGCCGTATCGCCAAGAGACCTCGGCGGAAAGCGGGTAGACGGTCTTGGCGTGGAGAAAAGCGTCACGCGCGGCGGCCAGATTGGATTCCGATTCGTACGCGGTGGCAAGGTCCAGCCAGGCTTCCGACGATAGCGGATTCAACGAGAGAGCGGAAAGGTAGAAGCGAATGGCGCGCTGGGCGTCGGGATCCTCGAGGTTGTACTGCCAATAGCGGCCCAGGAGATACCAATTACGCGGATCAGCGGGCTCGAGGCGAGCGGCGCGTTCGTAGCCTTCAGCGGTTTGCAACGAAGCAGAATGGTCCGCGAAGGCGTTTCGGATGCTGAAGTAAGAGAGGATTGAGGCGACGGCGAAACAGGCAGCGAGCAGTGCTGCGCGGCGGGCGTTGCTGGAGAGACGCAAAGTCATGCTCCGGTACTGTGCCTAGACCGTTTCGGAGTTGCAAGATAAATGTCGGTTGCGTAGCTCAGCGCCGCAGGGACTCGCTCTAGCGGGAAAATTCCCTGGAAAGGTCCGCCGCACGCCGGAATGCTTCTTGCCAAGTGGAAAAAAGGCGCGGGAAGCGCTCCGCAGCCGATTGCGCAATTTTCTGCAAGGAGGCGCTTCCGTCCATCCTTTCCAGCATCCAAAGGTCCGCCTGCCCTGCCTCAGAGAGCAGGGGAACATAGTCTACCGCCTGGCGTCGCAGGGAATGTGGCGAGAAATTTGCACCATGAAATGTCGATTGCTGAAAGTGGAGCTCCGCACCGTTGGCCGCACCAGATATCCTTGTTTCCCACTGCCAAATGTAATCTTGACCAACGAGATCGGCGTGCAGCCCTAAGTGAATTTTCTGCCCCTTTACAGCCGCCACCGGCTCAAGCCAAGGGAGAAACAATTGGCCATATACGGATCCCGCAGCCCCTGGCCCGGAGGAATAACCGATTTCATCGAAGAGCTTTGTCTCGAACCACAGGCAGACCCCGTGGGCCGTTCCATCTCTCGCCGCGTGAAAATCCAATTCGGCAGTCACTCGTGTCGGAGGTCCCACCGTGTAGTCGAGTAACCCCCAGTCCTGCGTCTGCGTTAAAAGTTGATCCTTCTTGAAAGATGAACTGTAGGACTGATTGAGGATGGGCGAAACCGATGGCGAGAGATCTACTCCGGGAACCGATTTCTGCCATGGGGATGTGAGTCGAGAGTAATACTCATCCGCCTCAATCACGGCGGCTTTCAGCGTGTCGCGCTGCGGAATCATGATTCCGCCCGTAGCGAGAAATCTCTGTCGCGCATCTTCGATTGCCGGAATCGCATGGTCAAAGAGCGGCAGCACGCCCCGAATATCGGAAACAATGACGTTCACGCGCTCCGGCAATTGCGTCTTGCGCGAGTCACTTTGGTAAAACTCGATGCGGTCCGCGAAACCGTTCGCGGCCGCGAGCTGCCGGGCGAATTGAATACTATCATCCGACTCGATAGCGAAAACACGCCGCGCTCCCGCGCGGCAGGCCAACAGCGAGAATACGCCGGGGCCGCAACCGATTTCCGCGACGGTGTTACCAGGACGCACCGCAGCCTCAATCGCTTTTGCGTATGCACCGAAGCGCCCGGCATCAGTGATCATCGCTCCGAAATCGCGGAGGGAATACATCTCAACGGACGGAAACCCGGGCGGCAGAGTCATCAGCGGCAGATAGTCGCTCCGCGTCCGCGACGATCAACTCACAAAGCGTGCCGATACGTCCTGGGTCGAGATGCGGCACGATCCGCCGTATGGGCACCTGAGTGACAAGCTTACTTAGTGCGTCAAACTCCGCGGCGCGCTGTCTCCGGTCCAACAGCCAGTTCATGTAAGTATTCTGCACGAGATCGAGAAGCGACTCACGAGCGCTCATTGTTTCTATGCGAGGTGCATCGGCCTCTGCAACACGCGGAGCGAAGAGGTACACCGCGCTTACAGCTTGACGTCGCTCCTCGAATTTCGCATTCCTGCCATCCAGCGACAGAAAAAACTTCTCCCAACTAGGTGTCAACCGCGGCAACGCGTCCCGCGCGCCAAACAATTTCTCTACCGCGTCCGGCCACAGACAAACGCGAGGATAACCAGGTTCAACTTGAAATCTTCCACCATCTTCAGTGAGCGGCGTTATGTCTTCACACAGGACCGGGATTCCTCGTAGCGCGAGGGCCGCCGCCGTCGTGGACTTGCCGGCCTGGCTCTCGCCGCACAGCGCGACTGCCTGTCCCCCGATACAGACGGCGCTGGCATGGAGTGCCATGACATTCCGGCGTCGCAGAACAAATCCCATGACTGGTCCAAGGAGATAAGTCGCCACATCCTCGATGGTGAGTGGAGGCAGACGAGTTCCCCAAACACGTTCCGCCGCACCATCCACAAAGAAGAGTGCCTCATCGCCATAGGCCAGCTCAAAAAATTCTCCGGCTCCGAACGAAGTAAGCGTGAACGGCGAGTCGTCTCCTTCGACTTTTCCGGGCCTCGGGTACTCAAGGTGGGATGGTAGACGCCTGGCATCTCGCACCCAGTCCGTTTCTGGACCGAGATTCACCACGATGTCGTACCGTTCGAGATCGGTTTGTTCTTGCCGGAGGGCAGAAATCCGAGTGTCACAACCGAGGGTCAGACCGTATGCGCGATAGGGATAAATCACTGGCCGAGAATTCTCACGATGCAATGCTGCGCGAAGACATGAATCAAGTGCGCATGGTATGTTTTACGTTGTCGAACTGTGCGCCCTTTTGAACCGTAGTCAGAGTCAACAGGGTCAAGTCACCGTAAATTGTAAGTTTAGGTGGCTGATAAGGCTTCTTCCCAGGCCCGTCAGACGCTCGCTTCATTCATTGTCTCCATTTGGCACTTTAACGAATCCGTTCTTCGTTTACAACATTTATGGCGCGTCTTAGCCAATAGCGTAGAGAGACGGGGCGCAGACCAACCCATAGAGTGGAACCCGCGGCAGTGGCCAAAGTTGCGCCGAGCCGTTCCCAATCCACAAATTCTCGAAGCTCCGCGGCCGGCTTAGAGAGCGGCAAGGGGCTCCACTTCTTAGCCTCGATAAAGTGCTTGAGGAAATCACCGAGAAGGGGAGTCTTCGGGCGCATGCGAACTTCTTCCGGGAGCATGCCCCGCATGGCCTCGCGCAGCAGCGCCTTTTCCATGCACCAGGGCACCGGCGGCACTCGCAGGAGGAAGCGCAGCAGGCGCTGATCGAGCAGCGGGGCGCGCAATTCGACGGGCACGCCGGTCCAGCCGGCGTCTTCACATTCGAGCAGGCTCGACCAATATTTGCTGGAAAGACCCGCAAGAGCAATGGGATGGAACGCATGAGCCGTCTTGGGGTGTTCCTGAAGTTTCTGCCAGCGCCCTCGGAGATTGTGTCGCTCAACAAAGTGTGGCTCCAGCCAGGGCGGGAATTCCGTCAACGGGTTCGCACGGCGCATCCACCGGCGCAACCGGGTGCGAAAACCTCCGCGGAGTGGGGGTATGCGTCCGTGCTTCAGGATATACCGTCCAAATGTTTTCACGATGGTCCCGAAACGCCGCTGGCGGAAGAGGTAGGTCAGGTAGGGCCAGGCTTGACCGGTCAGGATGTCGTCTCCGCCATACCCTGAAAGGACCACCCGAGCGTGGCCCTGCACTTGGCGATATTGTCGCTGGCTTAGCAGAAGAAAGGGATCGTGGCACGGCTCCGGCGTACCCAGCAGCGAATTCTCCCAACCTTCGTAGGGGAGACAGGAAGCGCCGGAAAGAATCTCGATGCCCATACCGAGATTCCCCGCCACAAGCGCTGCCAGGATGCCTTCTTGGTCGTCGAACATAGGCCGACAGTCGATGGTGTAAGCGCGCGGCGGGCCGCTCGCGCCATCTTTCTTGGCAATCCTGCAGGCGACCGCTGCAACGCTGGTCGAATCGAGTCCGCCACTCAGGAAAATGGCACACGGCTGGCGCGGCAACCGGTCACGAACCGCGTGCTCGAGAAGTTCCTGGAATTGCTCTACATATTCCTCTGGCCGCTTCAGCCAAAGCGGCTCTTCGATGGGGAAATCCGTGTAGCAGCGGACACGCAGCTCTCCGTCTGAATAAAACAAGGTATGCCCTGGAGGCAGCCTGTGAATGTCCCGATATGCCGTCCTCGCCGTATCTCCGCACCACTCTTGCAGGAGAAAATCGCCTATGAATTCGGGGTCGAGATTCCGAGAAACGCCCGGGGCCTGATGCAAAATCTCGAGGGTGTTGCTGAAATAGAATTTATCGGCTGATTGCGCATAAAAAAACGGGCGCGCGCCGACCAAATCTCGCACACAGCAGAGGCGGCGCTCGTTCCCGTCCCACAGGGCGAAGGATAGGTCTCCGTTGAGTTTCGCTAAGCCATCCTGGCCCCACTGCCGCCAAGCTCGAAGAATCAATTCTTCGTCGGTTGCTTCCGCTGCGATTGACTCATCGGTGTGTTCGAGTTGGCGCCGCAAGTCTTCCCGCCCGTCGAGGCGCACGTCACCAAGCAACCACGCGCGTCCATCCAGCGTGCATGGTTGCTCCGAAGATTGTGGGGCAGGCCCAGTGCGGAGAAGTGTGAAGCAAAATCCCGCGCCGGCCCGGGACCAGATGTGGGTGGCGTCCGGTCCACGGAACGTCAGGCGCGCAGCCATGCGTTCGAGCAAGCGCGGGTCCGGAGTGGCCCCGCCGGTACAGACAACGCCTGCAAAACCACTCATCTGGACTCCAATGGCAACAGGGCAAGGGCAGGGTAGAAGGCCACGAAATGTTGAGGCATCGTTTCCGGCTCGTTCAAGATCGCTCCGTCGTGCCCGAAGACGCGCAAAATGAAAAAATCAAGTCTTGCCGCCGCGGCCATATTTACGCGCCAAGCGCAATGGCCGGCGCACGGCATCGAGGAAACCATGCCGCTTCGCTTCCGCGCCGGGGCCGACCTGCCAGTCTTCCTCTGTGGGCGAAAAGGAGAGTCTGAGGAGGTAGACAGGAGCGGAAATCAAATCGCCGCGCATGCGCCATCGAAACGCGGCGCGCTCGAAGAGGCCAGGCGGCGCGGAACCGGCGGTAGGCAGCCACTTGCAAACTTGTTCCGCGAGCCGGGCAGCGGCCAGATCCCCCTGCACCAGCGCGTGAAATTTGTCCGGCAGTTGCGCCCGGAGCAAATTGGATGCGAGACGCAACCCGGTGTGCAGCATGCGTTCCGCTCCCGCTGCTTTCGCGGAAGCCGCAACGCTATCCCAATCGATAGCCGGGTGGCGCGAAACCAGGGCGGCGACATCCGCAACCCACATCAAACGCTCCCAAAAGTGCTTTGCGCCGTGGACGCAAATGAGCACGAGTTCGTCTTCCAAGGAAAGGGCGGGAGCTTCCCGGGCATCGAGGCGCACGCGAACTTGCCGGGCGAAAAACTTTTCAAGGGGTAGCCGGCGGGGAAAATAGCGCAGCGTGCGGTCGTTGTGCAGCTCGACGATCAGCTGCGAATCCGGCATGGAGAAAAAATACTGGCCGGGAATCTTCCCGGCGTCGATGGCACTGAGCGAGATGGCCGGCGTGAAGCCGGCGGCGCTCAGCAATTCCGTGGCGCGGCGAATGTCCCGCTGGCGAACGAGCAAGTCCAGGTCGCCATAGCTGCGCATCGCCGGGTCGCCATAGGCCTGCATCGCCAGTACGGGCCCTTTTACGACGAGGGCGCCGATTCCCTGCGAAGTGAAAAGGTCGAGAATGCGAAACAGCTCCGCGGTCAGCCGCAAAGTAAAAAAATTCCGCGCGCGCTGGCGATCGGCAAGCCCCTGCCTGATTTCCGGCGGGACCAAATCTTCTTCGACACCGCGCAGAGATGCCGTGAGATGACCGGCCACGCCGTGGTCCTCCGCGAGAGCAAGCAAGCGCGTCCAGTCCACACAACGAAACAAACCCATGAGTCGCTTACGATCCTGCGCTGGAGAAGCGCATTCGAGCAGCGCGGACCATTCGTTCCTGAACGAAGCAACGCCGGATGAAAGCGAAGGAGGTATCGGCTCGGCCATAGCGGTCCAGGGTTAGTGTAAGCGATTGGGCAGGCTATTTCGCACGCGAGGTGCGGGAGAAAAGAACTTCCTAGGCCGTCTACAACTATTTTCCGATCGAGGCGGACAACATTTCATCGCCGCGGCCGCGGCGGCGGACATCGATCCCGAGACGCTTGATTTTCTGGTTGAGCGTTGAAAGCGGGATAAGAAAACGCTCGGCGGCTTCGGTCTGGTTCCAGCCGGTGCGCTCCAGCATGTCAACGATGATGCGGCGCTCGATCTCGTCCATGATCTGGAACAACGACGGCTGAGGATTGTCCGCCGCGGAGCGCGAGCCGGGTTCGCCCGGAAGCGGCGGCAAGAATTCCGAGAGCTGCAGGCGCACGCCGCGAACAATTTCCTTGCTGCGAATGCTTTCCGGGAGCAGGTCCGCGTCAACCCGCTCGTGCGTGGAAAGGACCACCGCACGCTCGACGACGTTTTCCAGTTCGCGCACGTTGCCGGGCCAGTCATAATCCATCATGAATTTCATGGCCCCCTGCGTGAATTGACGGAGGGGCTTGCTGTTTTCCTGGCAATACCGTCCCAGGAAATGCGCGAGCAGCAGAGGCACATCCTCGCGGCGGTCGCGCAGAGGCGGAATCTGGAGGTGGATCACGTTCAGGCGGTGGTACAAATCTTCGCGGAAGCGGCCTTCCCGCACGAGCGTAAGGAGGTCGACATTGGAAGCGGCCACAATGCGCACGTCGACTTTGAGCTGCTCGGTGCCGCCGAGACGCATGAATTCGCGCTCCTGAATCACGCGCAGAAGCTTGGCCTGCGTCTCCGGGCTGATGGTGGCGATTTCATCAAAGAAAATGGTGCCTTGATCGGCGACTTCGAAGAGGCCCTTCTTGGAAGCAACCGCGCTCGTGAAAGCGCCCTTCACATGGCCGAAGAGTTGGGACTCCAGAAGATCGACGGGGATCGATCCAGTATTTACGGGCACAAAGGCTTTGTCCGCGCGAGTGGACGCGGAATGAATCGCCTTGGCGATCAGCTCCTTGCCCGTGCCGCTTTCGCCGCTGATGAGAATGGTGGAGCGGGAAGGAGCGACCTGCGTGACGAGGTCGAGAAGCACCTGCATCTTGTCGCTTTTGCCCACAATGTTCGGAAAATTGAAACGCTGCTTCAGGGCGCGTTTGAGCTGGACGTTTTCATCGCGAAGCCGGCGCGATTCCACGGCTTGCGCCACCTGGGCGAGCAATTCATCGTTGGACCACGGCTTGGTGATGTAGTCCATCGCGCCATTCTTGAACGCGGCGCGAGCCATTTCGATGGAACCGTAGGCGGTGATCAGGACCACGGAAAGCTGCGGATCGCGGCGGTGAATCTCCTTGAGCATGTCGAGACCGTTGCGGTCCGGCAGGCTGACGTCGAGGAGAAGAAGGTCATAGGGATGCTGTTCCAGTTTTTCGAGGCCGGATTCGCCCGTTTCCGCGCTGGAAACGCCGTAGCCCTCGCTTCTCAGCAGTAGTTCGAGGCCTTCGCGGATTTCCGATTCGTCGTCGACTACCAGGATAGAACCCTTAGACATGGACCGCCGCCCTGACTGCGGGGAACTCGACGTGGAACGAAGTGCCTTTGCCGGGCGTCGAGCGTACCTCGATCTTCCCGGAATGTTCCTTAATAATGCCGTAACTCACGGAAAGGCCGAGGCCGGTTCCGCGGCCGCTGGCTTTGGTCGTGAAGAAGGGATCAAAGATGCGATGGATGTGCTCGCGGGGTATGCCGGCGCCGGTATCCGCCACTTCAATTTCGACGCTGCCGTTGTGCGCCGCGGTGCGCACTTCGAGCATTCCCCCGCCGGGCATGGCATCGCGCGCGTTCAAGAAAAGGTTCAAGAAGACCTGCTGCAGCTTGTTGGCTGACCCACGAACCGGCGGAAGCGGTTCGCCGAGCTGCTTCACCACTTGAATGCGGGAAGCTTTGAGCGGGTGAGCCACCAGCGACAAGGTTTCTTCGACCACTCGGTTGACATCTATGTCTGCGGCTTCCGCCGCGCCGGTCCGCGAGAAATTCAGTAGATTGTTGACGATTTCGCTGGCGCGGAACGTTTGCTTCACGATTTTTTCAATGATCGACTGGCGCGGGTCGCCTTCCGGCATCTGCTTCGCCAGCATTTGAATATAGTTGGAGATGACCGCAAGCGGCGTATTCACCTCATGCGCCACGCCCGCCGCGAGAAGCCCAAGAGAAGTCAGCTTTTCCGTCTGCGACATCTGCTCTTCCATGCGCTCTCGCTGGGTCACGTCGTCGAAGAGCAGCAGGCGGCCGATGCGCTCGTTGGACTTGCTCACCAGGGGCGTAATGGAAACATTCAAGGTCAGCGATTTCCCTTGATGCTGGAGTCTCTGTTTATAGATGCCGGTAATTTGTTCCTGGTCGCCACGGGCGGCGATTTCGTGCGCCAGTTCCGGCGGCAGCAGCGAGCTGAGCTGGCGTCCAACGGATTCTTCGCGCGTCACTCCGAAGAGCAACTCCATACGCGTGTTCCAGGATTCGACGATGCCCTCAAGGTCAACGGAGAGCACGCCGACATTGAGGGATTCCACGATATTTTCGCTGAAGTCCTTGAGACGGGCGATTTCGAGAGCTTTTTGTTCGAGCGAGTTGTAAAGCTGGGCGTTGTCGAGGGCCACGGCGACGTAGCCGGCGATGGTCTCGACCAACTCGACGTCATCGCTGGACAGAAAGTCTCCATCGACAGTTTTGCCGAGGCCGAGAACCGCGACGGTATGCTCGCGAATGCGGCAGGGGACAAAGTAATTGAGGTCCAGTTGTTCGAGCGTGCGGCGAACGGAATCGCTGACGTCCCTTGCCGCACGGGGCGACTCGAAAAAGAGCGCCCCGCGGGCAAACTCGGGCCGGGCCGGCTCGAGGAAACTGAGGTCCAAGGACTCGGAAAGCCGCACGCCCATCGAACGGGCAATACGCATCTGTCCGGGTTGCAAGGCATTTTCCACAAAGATGGCGAGACGGTCGACCAATAGCGTCTGCGAGATGCGGTCCATGACCGAGCCCAGCATGGGGTCGAATCGCACTTCGTTCGTCAGCGTGCGGCCGAATTCAATGAGCGTGCGGCGGTAGTCGAGGCGATCGCGGTAGAAGAAGCGGTCCAGGCGCGCTTGAATTCCCGTGCGGAACGGCTGGAACAAAAACGCGGCTACGACGATGGCAATCATGCCGCCGACAGGGCCGTTCGTCGGCGTATGAAAGATCACAGCAACCAGCGCGACCAACGCGAAATATACCGCGGCCACCCCGGCGGTTGCCGCGGTATACGCCAACCCGCGCTTGAAAATGATGTCCACATCCATCAAGCGGTAGCGGATAACGGCGTAGCCGAAGCATAGCGGGATCAGGACCAGGCTCAAGACGGAGAGCTGCATCCACGGGCGCATGGTCACGCCGAACACCAAGGGAACGATGTACAGCAGGGAAACGGGGAGAGTGCCGGCAAGAGTTCCGCCGGTGAGCCATTTTAGTTGCTGGCGAAGGACGCCGGACGGCGCTTCGCGGTAGTTCCGGTAAAAAACAAGCCCCGCAACCAGGAAGCAGGCCGCGAGATAGCCAAATTCGGCCTTCGTAAGCAATATGTATGGAGCGAGCCATGGCACGAAGCCGAAGGCGTTAAGCGCCGTACTCACATGAATCAAGAGCAACACCAGGGGTAGGGAGTAGACCGCCAACAATTTCGAGGATGAGCGAATTGCCGTTTCCGACCGCCCTGGGAACACTAACGCAAAGTGGAGGAGCAAAGCCGGGGCCAGCAAGCGCGCCACGATCTCGGACCAGTACACTTCCCAATCAAAGGTGTCCAACTTGCCGCTGTAATGAAAGGACCAGAGAACGAAGGAGACCAGGCAAAAAACGTAGAAGTGCACGGCGCGTGGAGCGTTCCAGCGGCGGATAAAAATGAACAAGCCGATGAAAAGATAAAGTAGCCCTACGACTCGCAGGTAATTCTCGGTGGCGAGGGGCTTATCAGCTGGCGCGGTGAGGAGCGGCGTTTCAAACTCCTCGCCACCGCGCGAGAGCTTGTAGCGCACCTGGGTCCAAAGGCCGGCACGCTCCAGCCGTTGAGCGACTTGCGCCGCTCTGCTGATCGGCGCTTGATTGATTGTCAACAGAACGTCGCCGGGACGGATCCCGGCGCGGGTTGCCGGAGAATTCGGGGAAACACGGCTGGCCTGAATGCCGTGGTCGGTATCCAGCCAGGCCACTCCGTCGTATACCACCTCAAAGCGGGTGCGCTGATCGAAGTTAATGAGGGCAAATATCACCGCAGCCAGCGTCGCAAGCGCCAGCACGACGGCCCCAAGACTAACTCGGAGGTTTTGCCTCATGACTCTACCGGGCAGGGCTGCACCCCGCCACAAGAAACCAAGTGCAACCCAATGTCCATTGTTTGGTAGCCATTCGCTCGCGAAACTCTTTTATAATCAATAGGTTACTGAAGAGGAGGGCTAGGCTATCCGGCTTCATCCTGTTTCTGGAAGGACAAATACAGCTTTCTAGAACCAAGAAATTCCTAGAACTGAACGCTGAGCCCACCTCGAAAAGTCCGAAATGCAGGTACCAGAACAACGCGACCATCCCTGCTATTGGTGGAGACATAACCCTGCGCCAGGAGATTGTTGCAATCCGCAATGGCCTCCCACCGGCCTAAGGCAAACTTCGGAAGGGGCTGGCGGAAGAGCAGGTGGAGGTAAGGGTCCATTTGGAACACGGACCCCCCATAGCTGTCAACGGAGGAGACAGTAACGCCGCTCACCCACTTGTATCCCGCCTGGACTTTCGTGCCGAGGCGTGGCACTTTCGCGGAAATTCCCGCTCCCAAGGAGTGCCGTTGGGCCGTGCGAAACGCATCGCGAAGCAGACCGTCCGCGTCGTCCGAGGGCGTCAATGCGCCTCCGAAGGAATAAACAGCGGTCAATTCCACATCACCATCGAGCTTCTCGCGAAATCCGAGGCGAGTTCCCCAACTGCTGGAAGAACCGCCGTCATAAGCAAAACCGGTGGAAAAACTGTCCTGAAGATAGTCGCTGGGGGGTAAGTCGTTGCCGCGGCCAAATACGGCCACGTGGCGGTTATCGTCGTGAAAACCCGCGATTTGGAACTTCCCACGAGCGCCGAACTTTCGGTCCGCTGAAACTTCTTCGTGCAATCCTTTTTGCAAAACGGGATGACCCTGCCGCCAGAGCAGAGCGGGAAAGGCATCCAGCTCATTGAGCGCGGCCGCAAGCGCACCACCCGGAAGCGCATCATTGCCCTCGAGAGGACCGGGCCCGTTGGGCATGGAAACAAAGACGAGGGAAGTGCTCCAATCATCCGTAAGGCGCACATTTAGGACCGCGCGTGGACGGAGGGAAGAAGCCGCGGCCCCCAGTCCCACCAGGACATATTCGGCGCCGTACTGCAAAACCGCGCGATCCCCGAGCGCCAGGGCGCCCCCCTGGTCAAACCGGACACCGCGGAAGACCGGCCCGACCGGTCCCAGCTTGGCTTCCCGAAGGACCAGCGCCGTATGCGGACCTGCGCCTAGAGTTCCGGTTGGCAACCAAACGGTGGCGATGCCGCCGGCGGGGGCATCACCGTCGTAGTTCACTTGGCCGGCCAGGATCATCCTACTCATGCCGCCCAGCTTCTGGTCGTAGGCGACTGCGGTGGCAGGCGAGGAGGCGATGCTGGAGGCCGAACTGGGGCGCCGCGCGCCGTCCGTAAATTCCATGCGCATTCTGGGTGCGCGAGGCCCGGCGGATTCGCCCGCAATGGTTGAGCTGCTCAAGGTATCGTGGTCCACCCACTCCAAAACCGGGCGCATGGTGGAAGCTGACCGCAACACCCATTTCCAATCGTCCACTTCCACGGTGCTGCTCGAGGGCATACGCCGCAACTGGTCCAGCGACGCAAACATGGATTCCAGCTCAATGCGAACCACCGTGGTCAGGTTTGAAGCGACGCGAATGTGCTTTTCGAGTGTGGGAAGAAAACCCGCGAGAGTCACGCGGACGGTGTAAAAACCGGGAGCGAGCTTGTCGCCCCGAAACATGCCTTGGGTATTCGTCAGGAAGCCGCGGGTGGCAGCAACCCCCACCGCTTCGGAAATCAGTTCCACGCTCGCGCCCATCTGCGGTGTACCTGCAGCGTCGCGCACCACTCCATCAAGCTTGCCCGGGACAGGCTTCGCTTGCGCGGCCGCCGGATTCGCCGCGAAGGACGAAATCATGACGGTCAGGACCAGGGCCCCCAGGGTTCGGAGCCGTTCCTGTTTCACTTTGCCTTACCTCCCCGGTGCGACATTCGCCGCGGTCTTGGTTTCCGCTGGCGCCCTCACCGTAAACTCTGCCGTGCGCGAAATGGTCTGATTGGAAAGCGTGTCCGTGGCATTCACTTCCAGGCTGTATTTCCCCGGCGCCAGTGTTGCCAGAGGCAGGAGGCGCTCAATCGTGACCTGATCGCCTGTCTGCTTCATGTCCGCCGAAGTTTCCTTGAATTGCATGACCTGGTCCTTGCCTTTTTTGACCGTGTACTGGAACGTGGCGTTGGACTTGTGCGTCTTGTCGTCGGGCTTCAGGTTATAAATCTGCATGTAAATGCCAAGCCTTTCGGCGGTGGTGAAATCGGCTTCGAGACGCGGCACAACTTTTGTGGAACCCAGTACGAACTGCCCCGTACCAATCTGTTTCGACGGGACGTGCTCAAATTTGTTCCCGTCCGCGAGAATCAGCGAGCTGGTATCCAGTTTGTCGTCGTCGAACCGCGGCACTTGCAGCCGCGAGTTCACCACTCCGACATTTCCGCTCTGCACGTCCTTAAGCACCAGGTCCAGGCGGTATAAGCCGGGGCGCAAAGGAACGGCCTTCTGGTAGATGGACTGGAGTTTCAAGGATTGCTGGTAAAGTGAATCCGGGAAATCGCGCGAAACGGAATCTTCAAACGTTTGGACCACACGGCCGGTGAGCGTGCTCACACGCCCAAAAATATTGATCACCGCGGAATGAATCCCTTCCTTGGCTTGAAAGGAAAGCTGGCTATTGGGAATCTGCACGGTAACGGGAACGAGCACCGTGTCATTTGTCACTTTCAGGTAATCGGTGTGCCAGTTGAAGTGCAGTTGATCCCGGACGATGCGAGAGGTCACCACCGCTTCGAGGTCCTTGAATTTCACTTCCGGCGGTTTATTGACCTTGGCGTAGAGCTCCAAGCGACTGAACTCGTTCATGCTGGCTGGTTGACCACCCATGGCCGTCGGCAGGTTAGTGCCGTCGGACCTCGTGAAGCGGTCAGTTTTCGACGCCATGCCCATGGATTCCATCAAACTCAGCCCCGCTCCAGGCACGTGCAGCAACGCATCTTTTTCCGAGGGATCCATCGTCAGGTGATACTCACCCGAGCCGCTGGGATCCACGAATTCCAGAATGATGTTCTCCCCGATGCCTTCCAGGTAGCGCCACCGCCAGGTTTCCCACGGATACGTGGTTGTGGAGCCGCCACCCTCTTCCATCGGCCGGTCGTAGGTGCCGCCCGTGGGGTGCGATTCCACTTCATCCGCAGGGCCCCACATGATGTACATGCGGCCCCGGTCAGTCTTCCATCCGGGGATGCCGGAAGCATAGTGTTCGTTGGCGTAAGCAATGCGGCGGTAATGCTCTTCCTTAAAATCGTTCTCCGGCAGGTCCGGATTGCTGCTGCGACGCAGCCAGAACTGCTCGATGAACTGTTCGCGTTCTTCGTTGGTATCCAGTTGCAGAAAGGCGTTGCGTTCGTCCGGCGAGATAATGTACGTGACGTCTTCCGTCAGCCATTGGCGGTAGGCGCTGTCCAATTCCTTCAGCGTCCTTTTCATCTTCCGCTTTGTTTCTTTATCCATCTTTTGCGGAACCGGAGCAGTCCCCGGATCTTGCGCCTGTTTGGCGAGAACGGATGGAATGGCCATGGCGATCGAAAAAATGGAAACGAACAGGGTCCGTACTACCCTTGACATGAAGACACCTCAAGCTCTAGGACGTTGTGATTCTAACCCCAGACCGGTTCCCCGTCAATCAGAGGAATCCCCTTCATTTTGTGACACTTGTCCCCCGAAATCGGTTAGAACGCTGGCGTTTCGGATTGGTTGCCTGACAGTTTTTGACCTGAACGAAGGTACAGGAGAAACTCGCACTAACGAATGGGGAATCGCTGGGGTGCGTGCAACAGATGGTTTACTGCACGCGCTGCAGGTGAGTGTCTGAACCCACCAGGGTATCGAAGATGGCCAGCACGTGACGCCGGTAATCCACCATGCGGGCAAAAATATCGCGCAACTGCGGATCTCGTTCTGACTCGCGGTGCCATTTTGCAAGGACCGCTGGGGGCACTTCGATGTCTCGCCGCAACTGCTCCGCCGAATAGCCGCGCAGGAACAGACCGTAGAAAAAGGCCGCCTCGCGTTGCGGAAAGTCGAGGTCGTGCACGACTTCGGAGGGAACGAATTGTGGCACGGTGGCCATAGAGAAAGATGCAGTTTACCGAAAAGCGCCTCCGCGTCAAGTAGAACTGCCGTTTGCCTGCCGCGTTCCGGGTAACTCCCCCCTTCGGGGTTCACCGGGCTGGCTCCACTGGCACAGACATGCAACGCCACGGTTGCCAGCCGGTTCTAACCGCCTTAGGATGCTAATAGACATGGCCCGGTTACACAATTCCGTCAAAGGGTCCCTTGCAGGACGCACCTTCAGGCGCTTCTTTCGCTTTGGTGTTCTCCGCGGACTTCGCTCCATCGAGGTTGACCCCGAAGACTTCCGTCGTCAACTCGCCGACAAACACGGCTTGTGGGTCCCGGATTTCGCGCGCATGAGAGACGTTCCTACGGAACGCCTCGACGCTATTGCCAAAACATTGATTCGCGATGCCGAACGGCTGGCGCTCGCCGAGGGTGCGGGATTCGGGCTCGGTGGAATCATCACGTTCTTGCCGGATGCCAGCCTCCTCACGGTGATCACCTTGCGGCTTATCCAACGCCTCTCGCTGCTCTACGGTTTTGAAGCCCGCGGCCATGACCAAAGAATGGAAATGTGGAAAGCTGCGGCGACGGCCTCCGGCATCGATTACGGAAAGGATTTGGCTGAAAAGCAGATTCTCGAAAGGCTCGCTCCGCGCATTGTGGAACGCTTCGCGGCCAAGATGGGCGCTGAGATGGCGGAAAAATGGGTCGGGCGCTTGATTCCTCTTGCCAGCTCGGCGATCGGCGGCGCGCTGAACTTTTCCTTCGTGCGGGCCTGGGGCCGCCGCGTGCAGCGCCATCTTCGCGCCAAGCATCTTGAAGGGAAAGCCGCCACGCCGCCCCCGTCGTATTCCGAAGTTGAAGCTGCGTTGATCTAGCGGCCAACATTTGGCGGCATTATAGTAGTTACGATGCGATGGTGGTGCGATGGAGCAAAAACGGGGGCGAGCATGCTCAGCGATCGAATCAGGAAATTCTTGAGCGTCGCGGCGCTCATCGGCATGGCGTTTGGCCTGGCGCTCGTTCCGCAGCAGGCCGCTTCGCAATCGCCTCAGGATGCGAATCCGCAGCAATCCGCGGCCGCAGAGGCCATTCCTGCGTTCCACGCGCGCGCTCCGCAGGGAGAGCTGCCCGCGACCATGGATCCCGGCCTTTTTACGGACCCGGTCGTGCAAAACGCGTATGCCGTCGCCGCAAGAATCAAGAAAGCGCTCTATCAGCAACCCTGCTATTGCCATTGCGACCGCAACCACGGGCACAAGAGCCTCCTGGACTGTTTTGCCAGCAAGCACGGCTCTCTATGCGGCACCTGTATATACGAGGACTTCTACGCGTTCGAGGAGTCCGGCAGAGGCAAGAGCGCCGCGCAGATTCGAGCCGGGATCATCAAAGGCGAATGGAAATCGGTCGAGGCCACAAAATATCAGCGGCCTTTGCCGGAGAACTGACTCAACGTCCCGCGACGGTGAGGAACTTAACTGAACACTCTCAGAAAGTTTCTTGTCACAACGCAATGCAATTCGTAAACTACTCTTACCCCAGCCAAACATAGGAGGAAGAATGCATTTTTGCGTGAAAGTGTTGGTGTCGATGCTGGCGATTGCCTCTTTGCTCGGTTTGGCAGGAATACCAGCGCGGGCCCAGGATCAGCAGCATGTCGTTTCACTGAGCGATCTGAACAAAGACGCCGCGCGGCCAGCCCAGACGCGCCAATCGAACGAAGAAGCCGTTCGAACGCTTCTTTCTTCCGACCAAGCGCAAAAAGCGCTGAAGTCCGCCAACCTCGACTATCAAAAAGTCGATAAAGCCGTCGGCCAACTGAGCGATGAAGATCTTGCCAAACTGGCTGAGCGGTCCCGCCGGGCGAAAAGCGATTTCGCGGCCGGACGCGTCTCCGATCGGGATTTGCTGTGGATTATCGTAATCGCCCTGGCCATTATCGTCCTGGCGATCGCGCTTCGCTGAGCTTCGCACAGGAGTCTTGCGTTTACGAGAACAAATCGCACCACATGCGGCGTGCTCTTGTTGCTGTTGCTGGGATGTTCGGTTTATCCCTCACCCCAGGAAGCAGCCGGAGTATGGCTCGATGTGCCGTACGTGAAACAGAGCGAGGATGGCTGCGGGTCCGCGGCGATCTCGATGCTCTTGCAGTATTGGAATGCTCATGGTGCGGGAATTGACTCCCAGCGCGCCGACGCCGCGACAATCCAAAAGCAGCTTTATTCGCGCAAAGCCCATGGCATTTATGCTGCCGGGATGGAAAGTTATCTCAAAGAATCTGGCTTTCGCGTATTTCCCCTCAACGGGGATTGGAAAGACCTCCTCGAACAACTAAAGCAGGGCCGGCCCCTGATCGCCAGCCTTCAACCAGGCAGCGCCAGAACACCGCTGCACTACGTCGTGGTCACCGGCATTGATTGGCAAACCGGCGCCGTTTTCCTCCACGACCCCGCGCGTGGCAAACTTCTGCGCCTCGAGCGCGCGGATTTCGAAAAGCAATGGCGGCCGAACCGCAATTGGATTCTATTGGCTCTTCCCGAAAAGGCTTCGTGATCCTTATTATTCTGGTTGCAGTTTTGGCGTCCGGTCTGCCCGCATTCGGCCAGGAGCACGCCTCCGATGAAGCGCGCCTTCCTGCTGGACGGATGGCGTTCGATGCCGGCCGCTCGGAGGAAGCCGCGAGGCTGCCGCAAGGTCCCGCGGACCAATTGCCGGACTTGGATTTTCTTGCCGGGCTCGCGCTGGCCCGTTTGGAAAAATGGGATGAGGCAAAGGCGGCCTTCGAGGCGGGAGCGCGCAAGGCCCCGCTCGACCCGCGGTTCCTGGTTGAGCTGGCTGGCATTGCCTACAAGCAAAAAGATTTTCGAACCGCAAAAAATAAACTTCACGCTGCCTTAAGACTGAACCAGCAGGATTCCTATTCGGCTGAATTTCTTGCCACGATTTATTTTCTCGAAGGCAATCTCGAAGCTGCTCTCAAGTATTGGAATTCCCTGAACAAGCCGCCCCTGAGCAGTGTTCGCTTCGCCCCTCCCCTGAAGCTCAAAAGATCGCTCCGCGACCGCGCCGTCGCGTTCAATGCTCCGCAAGTTCTTACGGTCGATTCCGTGCTCACCGCGGAAGTGCGGCTGGACAATCTGGGCATTTTCCCCGGCCGGCGGATCGAACTTACTCCGGCGGACTCTGGGAACTACGACGCGACCCTGCATCTCACGGAAAGAAACGGCTGGGGCGATTCAAAGCTAGAAGGCATTATTTCGCTCTTGAGCGGCTTGCCTTACGCTACGGTCTACCCGGAGTTTTACAATCTCCGCCGTAATGCTGTGAATTTTACCTCCCTCGCGCGATGGGATGCTGAAAAACGCCGCGTCGCTCTCGCGCTTTCCCTGCCACTTTACGGCGACCCCGGCCTGCGCTTGCGCCTGTACGCCGATGCGCGCAACGAAAATTGGAACCTGACGCAAACTTTTCTTGGTTCGGGCACGCCGCTGACGGACTTGAACATGCGTCGCGTTGCAGCGGGAGCCGAAGTGCAATCCATGGTGAGTGGCCGCTGGAGCTGGAGCGCCGGTGCGGAAGTCGCCAACCGCAATTTTCGAAATCTCAGCAGTCTTACTTCGCCAGCCGAGCGCACGTTCTTCACTGACTCCACCTCTGTTGCGGGGTGGCTGGGCGTCCAACGATCTCTTTGGCGCTTGCCGGAGCGCCGTTTCACGCTGGATTCCTCGGCCGATGCGAGAGCCGGCAGGGAATTTGCGAATGAACTTGGTCCATTCGCCACGGTTCGCGGAGCGCTCCGCGCGCAGTGGTTTCCGCGTGCCACAGGCGACGACTATGAGATGCATGCGCAGATTCGCGCAGGCGCGACAGCGGGCAAAGCGACTCTCGATGAATTATTCGAATTGGGCATCGAACGTGACAACGACCTCTGGCTTCGCGGCCACGCCGGAACGACAGGCGGCCGCAAGGGAACAGCGCCTCTCGGGCGGCGATTTTTTCTTGCCAATTGGGAATTGGACAAGAACATTTATCAAAACGGATTTTTCACCGTAAAGCTCGGCCCATTTCTCGATAGTGGCGCGGTGGCCGATTCCTCAGGCCTTTTCGGTTCGCGGCGCTGGCTTTGGGACACCGGCGCGCAATGCAAGGTCCGCATCCTGGGAAGTTTGACGATTGTTCTATCCTACGGAAGAGATTTGCGCGGCGGGCGAAACGTCTATTATGGTACGGTTCTACGCTGATTCTTGGCGGCGTTTCTGGGCAGGCTTGCATATCTCAGGGGGCAGGCAACGCGGCGGCTGTTTCCTCCGTCTTACATGAAGTTCGCATGGTGGCCGGAATCCTGAACGAGTGGTTACTGCCGCGACTTCAAGCATAATTCAAAACAGGGGCTAGCAATGTCAAAACGATTTTTTCCTGCTGGGTGCATTCTTGCGGTTGTCGGTGTTTTGGCCGTAGCTCTGGCTGGCGCTGGACTGCGTGCGTCGCCGGGGGCGGCGGATAAGCCAAGTTCGTGGGGATTCGACACCGCCAATCTCGACAAAACCTGCAAGCCTTGCGACGACTTCTACCAGTTCGCCATGGGCGGATGGATGAAATCCAATCCGATTCCGCCGGAGTTTTCGAGCTGGGGCACCTTCACGCAACTGGCGGACAAGAACCAGCAAAACTTGCGCCAGATTCTCGAAGCCGCGGAGAACGCCAAGGCCGCTCCAGGCTCGAACGAGCAGAAAATCGGCGACTTTTATGCGAGCTGCATGGATACGGCGGCGATTGACGCTGCCGGAACAAAGCCCATCGAGCCGGAACTGGCGCGGATTGCCGCAATCAAAAATGAAGCGGATCTGCAAGCGGAGGCGGAGCGCCTGCACAGCCGGGGCGTGGGCGCGTTCTTTCGTTTCAATGCGGTGCAAGACCTCAAGGACAGCACGCAAGTCATCGGCTCCGCGTTTCAAGGCGGCCTGGGTTTGCCGGAGCGCGAATATTACCTGAAAGAAGACGACAAATCGAAGCAGCTACGCGATTCCTACGTGAAGCATGTCGCCAAGATGTTCGAATTGCTCGGCGATCCGGCGGACCAATCGGCAGCGG